>Ga0207987_1000259_pt1 | contig 15446 bp, 11 predicted proteins | sample ETNtaG_19_FD_185768 | JGI IMG/M metagenome (GOLD analysis project Ga0207987, IMG submission 185768) | Marine microbial and viral communities from oxygen minimum zone, Eastern Pacific Ocean - ETNP201302PF86A (SPAdes) (version 2) | ecosystem: Environmental > Aquatic > Marine > Oceanic ...
GGGCATTACGTTCTCTGGCTCGGTGGTAGCCTGGGGTAAGTTGTCAGGAAAAATGAGCTCTAAAGCCGTTATTTTCACAGGGCTTCGCGAGCTAAGCATCTTGCATCTAATTGGCATGGTGGTGATTGGTTATTTCTTTACTACCGACCCAAGCAACCCACTTTGGATTTACTGTGCTATTGCGTTGTCACTAAGCTTCGGCTTGTGGGCTACCATTTCAATTGGTGGTGCAGATATGCCGGTGGTTATTGCGCTTTTAAATAGCTACTCAGGTGTAGCAGCGTCGGCGGCAGGTCTTGCTACAGGTAACACAATATTGATTGTTACCGGTTTACTAGTAGGCGCTTCAGGCTTAATTCTTACCAATATTATGTGTAAGGCCATGAACCGTTCATTGATGAATGTGTTGTTGTCTGGCTTTGCCAAGCCAGTCGAGGCCGGAGAAAAAATAGAAGGCGAGATTAAAGTACTGTCGGCGCAAGATGCATTTTATGTATTAGAAGCAGCGCAAGCAGTACTGGTGGTGCCTGGTTATGGTATGGCGGTTGCGCAAGCGCAGCATGCGGTACGTGAACTTCAGTCGTTGCTAGAGGAAAATGGCTGTACGGTTGACTACGCCATTCACGCTGTAGCGGGGCGTATGCCGGGCCACATGAACGTGTTATTGGCAGAAGCTGACGTGCCTTATGACCAACTATACGAGATGGATGACGTTAACCCTCGTATGGAAAACTATGACGTGGTTATTGTTATCGGTGCAAACGATGTAGTTAACCCAGCAGCCAAAGAGATGAAAGGCAGCCCTATTTACGGAATGCCAGTTATCGAAGCACACCGTGCGAAAACGGTCTTTGTACTTAAGCGTTCTGCGAATGCCGGTTTTGCCGGTGTAGACAATCCACTGTTTTTCAAAGACAACACGCGCATGGTTCTGGGTGACGCTAAAGACACTATTAACAGCATTATTCGCGAGTTCGGAGACGACTAATACAGCGTATCTTTTTGATACATCTTCTATAAAGGCCTGTTTAAACACAGGCCTTTTTGTTGGGTATTAAACTTAATTATAAAGTACTCAACTATAGTTGTAGTTGATGCTTATCAGCTCTAGTATGTGAATGTTATAGATGTTGAGTTAGCTATTCATATAGTCGCATAGAGATGTACGAGTAAATGTCTACGACCCCTTTTCATATTGAGCCGTTTAGAAATTGTATTTTGGTCACGCTTCGCGGTAAGTGGGATATGTCCACGAACATTCAGTACCTTGCTAAGCTTTCTGATTGCTTGAAAACCCGTAAAGGCAGACCCTTTCACTTATTTGTAGACATGCGTAGTTGGCAAATCCCCAATTCTGATACCTTCAATCAAATAAAAGCGCCCATTAAGTTAGATAGGCGAAGTCAGCTCAGCGAGACATGGCTGGAAGATGAAGCAACTGATGCTGATCACATTGCAGAAAAGTTTTTTAGCGCGCCATCAATTAAACTGGGATTTGAACTTGAACGTACTCAAAGCATCTCAGAGTTTATAACCCATTGTGAAGAAAAAGCAGATAACGTTGTTATAGATTATGTTCGAACTTGGATAGGCTAAAAAAGCCCGCGTTCGATAAACAAAATTCGTCGCGACAATAGATATTTTATATCGCAACAACTATCGCGTTCAGTCTTACGTTGACTATAATACGCTGCTTATTTTCGCACTTTCTATGCTAGGTATTGGCCTAGCCCACTTACAAATAGGTGAATAAATTGTCAGATTGGAGCATCGAAGAAGCGGAGCGCGTCTATGGCGTGTCTCAATGGGGTGGCGGCTATTTTCAAATTGGTGAAAACGGCAACGTCCATATTACCCCTGTTCCTGAAGATCCTAGCATTCGAATCGACTTTAATTCGGTAATTGAAGATATCCGCAAAGAAGGCGTACAGTTTCCTGTTGTTGTGCGCTTCCACGATATTCTGCGCTCGCAAGTTGCAGGCTTGAACAAAGCATTTAGAAGCTCCATCGAAGAAGCCGAATACCAAGGCCAGTACCAAGGTGTGTATCCGGTAAAAGTAAACCAAATGCGCGAAGTGGTTGAGGAAATTGTCGATGCGGGCAAGCCATTTAACTATGGCTTAGAAGCGGGGTCAAAAGCCGAGCTTCTGACTGTGCTTGCCATGAATACTAACGAAGAGTCTCTGACTATCCTAAATGGTTATAAAGACGACGAAGTTATGCGTCTTGCGCTGTTAGGAAGAAAGCTGGGTCGCCGCGTTGTGGTAGTAGTTGAAAAATACACCGAGCTTCTTCTTCTGGTAAAAATAGCCAAAGAGCTGGATATCGATCCTATCATTGGTGTGCGCTCAAAAATGACGGTGAAAGGTCGTGGTAAGTGGGAAAGCTCTGGTGGTGAACGTGCGAAATTTGGTTTAACCATTACTGAGATCATTAACGCAGCCCGCTACCTTGAAGAGCAAGGCATGGCGCACTGTTTAAAGCTGCTGCATTTCCATATTGGTAGCCAATTAACAGACATTCGTGCGGTTAAAGAAGCGGTAACCGAAGGCGCGCGTATTTACGCAGACCTTCACAAAATGGGCTTCGAGCTAGATTATGTTGATGTAGGTGGTGGCCTTGGTATCGATTACGACGGCAGTAATTCAACTAATGAATCGTCGCGTAACTACAGCATGCAAGAGTATGTGGCTGACGTTGTCTATGGCATGAAGGAAATGTGCGACCTTGAAGGCGTACCGCATCCGCATCTGGTTAGTGAAAGTGGACGTGCAATCACTGCGCATCACAGCTGTGTTATCACGGAAATTGTGGGCGAAATTAAGTCGAATGCGTCGCAAATGGATACATCAGCAAAAGCGGGTGAACACTTCTTCCTTAAGAATATGCGCGAACTTGCAGACACGTTTGATGAACAAACGAACATGCATGAAATTTACAACGATGCGTCGCAGTATAAAGAGCAAGCGCTAGATGCATTTAAATTACGCGTGTTGTCACTTGAAGAGCTGGGCAAAATCGAAACGCTGTACTGGCAAATTATGGGTCGCTTACAGCAGTGGTATCGCAACGAAGAATATGTTCCAGAAGAGCTTCAAGAGCTAGATTACAGTTTGTCGTCTCAGTACCTTTGTAACTTCTCTGTATTCCAGTCGGCTGCTGATACATGGGCTATCGACCAGCTGCTGCCGGTAGTGCCTCTTATTCGTATGAATGAAGAGCCAACGGTTAATTGCTCGCTAGTGGATATTACCTGTGATAGCGACGGTAAAATTGATCAGTTCACTATTGGCCGTGAAATTACTGACGTACTGCCAATGCACCCACTTAAGAAAGATGAGCCGTACTACATTGGTTTGTTCTTAACGGGCGCTTATCAAGACGTTATGGGCGACATGCACAACTTGTTTGGTCGCTTAAATGAAGTGCATATTTACAGCTATGACGACGATCCTGAAGACTTTTACATTGAAGAAGTGGTAAAGGGCTCATCGGTAGAAGATGTACTTAACGTTATGCAGTATAACCCGCGCGCAATGGCATCAGACGTAAAACGCATGATAGACAAGCAAGTGTGGGACGGAAAATTGAACCCTCGTGAAGGGGTTCGCTGGACTGATTTTTACGAAAACTGTTTGGCAGGTTATACCTATCTAAAACAGTAGCGTTTAATATCTGAATGAAAGTACCGAAAAGCCGATGCCGATATTACTTATCTGCGTCGGCTTTTTTCAAGTAACGCTTCCAAAACTCGGCTGTTGTTGAATTAATCATATTCGACTCTGCATTCATCAGCATCACATAGCCAACTTTGTGTTCAGGCAAAAACGCCACGTCAGCGCGATAGCCTTTTACCCAACCCCCATGATAGTTAAGCTGTAATCCATTTAAGTCGTAAATACGCCAACCCAAACCATAGTGAGCATCGTCAATCATGCCGCGCCAACCTCTGCGGTAGGTTTCACGCTTCGTTTTCACGCGCTCTGTAGTGACATAGTCCACCATTTCATCGGATATGACTGTTGGGAACTCGCCTAGCAGCGCTTGCAGATAAATCGTCATATCCGAAATGCTAGCGTTAACGCCAGCAGCTGGAGAGAACCGATAGTAGTTGCTTTCTACCTTTCCTTCGCGCCATTTATTTCTGGCGATAGCAATATGAGGTTGAGCCCATGATTCTGATGCAAGCAATCCGCCTTTTCCAACACTGGCTGTTTTCATACCTAGTGGTGCAAACAGGTTGGCCTGAAGCTGTCGGGAGTAAGAGGTATTATTGTTGCTGAAGTAGTATTCCAGCGCACCAAAGAGTGCATTTTGATAGGTATAGCATTCACCCGGCGCACACAGTGGTTCAAGCTCGCCCAGGGATTTAAGCACGCGCTCCAGCGAGTAGTCAGCTTCAATAAGGTTGTCGTAAGCGTTGGGCATAAAGCCACTAGATTGGCCAACGATATGTTGCAGTTGCAGCGCATTCATTCCTTTGCCTTTAAAAGGAATGTCGGGTAATAAGGTGGTTATCGGTGTTTCCCAGCTAAGCTGGTTTTTTTCTACAAGTTTAGCTGACAACAACGCAGTAAAGGTTTTTGAAACAGAAGCTAGCCTGAATACTGTGTTCTCTGTAACTTTCTCTCCGCCGCGTTTGCGGGTACTTCCATATACGTAAACCCTTGGCGCTTTGCCCTGTTCATAAAACACAAACGCATAACCAGGCACGTTGTATTTTGAGGCTTCCTTTTGAACGTAACTAGCATAGTCATCAAGCCAATCCGCAAAAGCGCTTTGTGTAATGACCATTAGCATCGCTATCAGCCAAATTTTAGACAGGCGCAGCTTGAAGGTGCGCAAAGAGTTCAGCATACAGTCAGCTCGTTAAGCCTGTGGTTTTCTGATACATCCATCAGGCGCTCATTATTATTATCGCATTATTATGCGTTTAGCTGCTCCAATGATCAAATGTCGCTAATTATGCTCACTATCTCTTCAATGATTTGATTTATTCTAGCGGTAAGCGAACCGTTGTAAGAATATGCAAGAAAGGAAGAAAAGTTCGACTAGCAAGGTTTGTAATTATTGAGTTCTGATTTTGTCGCACCAACAGGGCCAATGCACGATACACTAGATAAAGGTGATAAACGACAGGTGGGAAGCGCATTCTAATGCCAGACAATCTTTTTGTCTCAGACATGGGGGCTTCAGAAAACTCAACAACTGCTGAGTCAGTGCTTTCAAAAGCAAGACTTAGCAGAGATCCGCGCTTTGACGGACGATTTTTTGTGGCGGTAAAAACAACCGGTATTTTCTGTAGGCCAATCTGTCCAGCGCGACTTCCTAAAGAAGAGAATGTGACTTACTTTCAACACGCCACACAGGCAATGGCACATGGTTATCGTCCATGTTTTCGCTGCAGGCCTGACAGTGCACCTCGTTCAGCGGCGTGGAAAGGCGTGGGCGCAACGATTAACCGAGCGTTGTCGCTGCTATCTGTTATTCCCATTGAGCGGGTTGCGGATATTGCTATGCGGTTGGGTATTAGTGAGCGTTACCTTAATAAGTTGGTCGTCAATGCTGTGGGCATACCGCCAAAGCAGTTTCAAAATATGCAGCGCACTTTGTTTGCAAAGCAGCTTATTCAACAAACTCATTTATCTATGACAGATATCGCAATTACGGCAGGCTATCAATCACTGAGACAACTGCAGCGGGCCATAGAGCAATATTGCGCTACGTCTCCTACCCAGCTTAGAAAAAAAGAGCCGGTTCAACAAAAGGCTATCTCTTTATTTCTTTCTTATCGGCCGCCGTACAATTGGCCCTATGTACGAGATTTCTTGGCAACTCGCGCTATTGAAGGCATGGAACGAGTAACGGACGAGAGCTATGAGCGATACTTTTCATGCAATGAAAGTTTAGGCTTTTTTAAAGCCATTCACGACGAGGCGCGCCACGGATTCAAACTTCTCATCGACATGCCTGATTTAGGTCGTCTTCATACGATAATTGAGAACATAAAGCAGGTACTAGATCTTCACGCTGACCCGCTTTTAATTGAACAAAGCCTATTGCAGTCTGGGTTACCGCCGAGCAAGTTAACGCCTGGGCTACGCCTTCCCAGTGCATGGAGCGTATTTGAAAGCGGCTGCCGGGCTATTGTAGGCCAGCAAGTTAGTGTAAAAGCGGCTATTGGCCAGGTGACTTTACTGGTACATCAGCTGGGCGAAACGGTATCTGATGCGCTCCCGTCAAACGGTCTTGAATCTATAACGAATGAACGCTACAGCTTTCCCTCGCCTGAAAGTGTGGCCGAAAACAGTCTGGAATTCTTACGTATGCCACAGGCGAGAAAAGAGGCCGTACGTCACTTTGCTCGTTTATTCATAAACGGTAACATGCCAAGCCATGAAGACATACTCGCCATTAAAGGCGTGGGCCCGTGGACGCTCGACTATTTAAAAATGCGGGGGGAGAGAAACCCTGATATTTACCTTGGCGGTGATTTAATCGTTCGTAAAATGGCGCAGCAGTACCCCATAGCGCCCGAAAAAGCGGCACCTTGGCGCAGCTATTTAACCCTTCAATTGTGGCAGTTAAGCAATCAGTAAAGAGAGTCGTAAGTATGAAATATACAGATTTCGTGAACAGCATACAGGGGCTTGTTAAAGTTGAAGCCACTGATGAAGGCATAACGGCTATCGAGTTCGTGAGTGCCGCTGAATCAGGTAATACGGCCAACGCGAAGCAGGGTGGCATAGGCAGAAAAACTGCAGCGCAAGAAAGCGCGCTAAGCAACGACCTTCATTCGCAAAAAAACGCCATCACCGAAGCAGCGTGCAGTCAGTTACAAGCATACTTTGACGGTACGTTACGCGAGTTTGACCTACCGCTTTGCCCTAAAGGTACGGCGTTTCAGAATCAGGTGTGGGATGCCTTGCAGCACGTTAAATACGGCGAAACCGCTAGCTATTTAGATATCGCAAAAGCCATTGGCAACCCAAAAGCTGTCCGCGCCGTGGGTATGGCAAATGGTCGTAACCCTATTGCTATTGTTGTGCCTTGCCATCGTATAATCGGAAGTAATAAAACCCTAACGGGCTATGCAGGTGGTTTACCGCGTAAGCAGTATTTACTTAATTTAGAAGGAGCCCAAGGGGTGCTGGGGCTATAAAAGAATGGGTGATAAGAAAATGGTGATAAAAGAATGGCAATAAGAGACATTATCTCGCTGCTGGTGTTAGCCGGTATCTGGGGCGGTTCATTTATTTTCATGCGTGTTGCCGCACCAGAATTTGGTATTTATGTATTAGTAGCCATTCGTACCGTGCTTGCTACAGCGGTATTGCTACCATTGCTGTTAATACGAGGGTCGGTAAAAGACATAAAGCGCCACTGGTTGGCTATTGCGCTGGTGGGCATGGCTAACACGGCGGTGCCTTTCGTCCTGTTTAATTACAGCAGCCTGCATTTAGAGGCAGGCGTTAATGCCATTTTAAATGCCACGGCTCCCATGTTTGGCGCCATTGTCGCTTGGCTGTGGTTAGGTGACAAACTAACAAAGTCAGCAGTAGCGGGGCTTTTTGTAGGCTTTGTAGGCGTGACCGTTATTAGTCAGCAAAAGCTCGGCGAGGGCGATATTAGTTTTCTTCCTATTTTGACTGCATTGTTGGCCACCACTGGCTACGGCATAGCGGCGTGTATGATGAAGAAATGGTTGCAGGGGGTTAAACCTCTGGTTGTCGCTACAGGTAGTCAGGCTATGGCCAGCGTGATGCTAGCACCCTTCGCGCTTGCGACCTTGCCAGAAACAATGCCAAGCGTTAATGCATGGGTAAATGCGGTAGCGCTGGCTGTCGGTGGCACGGGCATAGCGTATATCTTGTATTTCAAACTCATAGCTGACATCGGCCCAGCCAAAGCCATTACTGTAGCTTACCTGGTACCACTATTTGGCATTATTTGGGGTGTACTGTTCTTGCAAGAGCACTTATCAATTCAAACCATTGTGGGTGGTTTAATGATTTTGTTCGGTGTGGCGTTAACCACAGGCGTTCTCAAAAGAAAACGCCTCAAAATTAAACCTGCTTAGATTAGCTTGAACTAGGGCTAGTCAATCAGCTGCATTCTTACTAAATTGCTGCCGTCGCGTTTGGCTTGATAAAGCGCGTCTTCCGCGTGCGCGGTTACTTCGTGCATAGCGCGCGGTGACGCAGTGTAAGAAATACCAATAGAAGCGGTAATCACAATTTCCGGTAACTCTTGCAATGGTGAAAGCGTAGCTATGCCATGTCGAAGGTTTTGCGCTATATCAAAGGCTACATGGGGGCCCGTGTGTGGCAACAAGATTATAAACTCTGCGCTACTCCATCTACCCAATATATCCTGGTCGCGCATATGTTCAGCTAAGTAAGAGACCACTTTATCAAGAATGTCATCTCCCGCATTACGGCCGTGGGCGTCTACAATATCTGAAAATTCGTCAACGCTTAGCAACATTACGCTGAGTGATTTGTGCTCGGCTAACAGCGTTTTATAAATAAGCTGCAAGTTATCTTTTTCAGGAAGTCGGTTGCTGTGACGTACCACCAAGTCTGGCTGCATATCTTTTCTGAAATAGTACAGTAGATTGTAGATAAGTAAGAACAGCGAGAAGACAACAACCAGCAGCGTTACCACGCTAAAAATAAACGCTTGAGAAATCTCTGCTTGGCGGTCTTCAAGCGGACTTAAAAGAAACACAGTCCAACCAAATTGATTCAGCTTAACTTCCGCAATCAGAAAGTCTTTTTGGTCAATAGTGACCAGCTTGTTATTCAGCGCCTGCTCGCTTTGAATTGTCACTGGCAAACTCGCGTACCAAGGCAACTCGGACAAGTTGGTGAATTCTGAGTAAGAGGCGATAAGACTTGGATCTGAAGACAACATAATATCGCCTTCACTATCCACGAATAAGAAGTCATAGCCGTATTCTTGTTTGTAGGTATCGAACACTTCGATAAAGCTGCGCAGGCTTTTTCCAACACCAAAGAATCCCAAGAAGCGGCCATCTTCATCGTGGATCTTTATATCAATATAGAAATGGGTGTCTTCCCATTTACCAATATCGGCAACGGCATCGATAGGGTAGTCCTTGTACTTGAAATACCAGCTTACTTCCCCTTCAATCAGGTTAATTATGCTGCCATCAGAATTATACTGTTTTCTGTCTGCCTCGCTGGCAATAAAGAAAGACAACCCAAACTCATTTTCAAGGCGATCCAATGTCTTAAAAACAGCATCTTGATCAATTGTTTCTCCATCCATCAAGTCTACCAACTCAGTGGAATGCCCTAATGCTTCAGAAATATGTAGAGGCTTAAGAAGTTGCTCGACGATAAGCGATATTGCAGGCGACAGTGACTGCTGCTGTGCGCGACTTTGTTCGGCAACGATTTTTGAAATACTGAAATGAACCAGTGTCACAATAGCGATAACCACTACCGCAAATAACACCAGAATACTTCTATGTAGTGTACGAAATGTGTTCACAGACTGCGCATGCTCCCTTGCCTGACTGAACCTAACCTAAGTGTTGAGTATACCTGTTGCAATAATGAACTACTAGGCGGTTTCTTTTAACTTAGACTAAATAACGAAGAGCAAAAGCGCAATGTGAAGTCGTCCGGTCAGACCTCGGGGTGAATCAATCGCTGACATCTTGTTGGGCCTTGGTTACACTATGCTCCGATTTTCATTCTCTTTGCGAAATAAAGGAATTATATGGCTTTCTCAGTGGTTGTATTAGCAGCGGGTAAAGGTACCCGTATGAAATCGTCGTTACCGAAGGTATTACACAAAGTAGCTGGTGTGCCTATGGTGCAGCGCATTATCAACACAGTAAAATCACTGGGTGCTGACAATATTCATTTGGTCTACGGCCATGGCGGCGACCAGCTAAAGGCAACGGTTGTTGAAGACAATCTAAACTGGTGCTTACAGACCGAACAGTTAGGTACAGGCCACGCTGTTCAACAAGCTGCACCCCACATTAAAGATGATGAAGACGTGCTTGTACTTGTTGGCGACGCACCACTTATTCGCGAAGAAACACTAAGTGCATTAAAAGCAGCAAAGGAAAGCTGTGATTTAGCACTGCTCACTGTAAATTTAGACGACCCCACAGGTATGGGCCGCATTATTCGCGAAAATGACAATATTACCGCGATAGTCGAGCACAAAGACGCCACTGATGCTCAGCGTGAAATCAAAGAAATTAACACTGGCATGATGATGATGTCTGGCGCTGATCTTAAGCGCTGGTTGGGTGAGTTAAGCAATGATAACGCGCAAGGCGAGTATTATCTTACCGACGTTATTGCCATGGCAGCGGCCGAAGGCAAGCGAATTCAGTCTGCACAGCCACAGGCTGCGGTAGAAGTGGAAGGCGTTAATAATCGTTTGCAGCTAGCTAACCTAGAACGCGCGCTTCAGCGTCGCCAAGCCGAAGAGCTAATGACCAATGGCGTAACCTTGCTGGACCCCGCTCGCTTTGACCTACGTGGTCAGCTTGAAACCGGTAACGACGTCATTATCGACGTTAACGTTATTATTGAAGGTAAGGTTACGCTTGGTAGCAACGTCAACATTGGTGCAAACTGTATTCTGCGCAACTGTACTATTGCCGATAACGCTGTAATTGAAGCTAATTCTATTATTGAAGAAGCCAGTGTAGGTGAAGCTTGCACAGTTGGGCCTTACGCAAGGTTGCGCCCTGGTGCAGTAATGCAGAAAAATGCCAAAGTGGGTAACTTCGTTGAAATGAAGAAGGCTATTTTAGGTGAAGGCGCCAAAGCGAATCACTTAACCTACCTTGGCGACGCTGAAGTGGGTGCTAAAGCGAACATTGGCGCAGGCACAATTACCTGTAACTACGACGGTGTGAACAAGTCCAAAACCGTCATCGGCGAAAATGCCTTTATCGGCTCAAACTCGTCGCTTGTCGCGCCTGTAAACATTGGCAAAGGGGCTACGGTAGGTGCTGGTTCCGTGATCACGTCAACCGTAGACGAAGACGCGCTAGCCGTTGCCCGCGGTAAGCAGCGCAATATTCCAAATTGGCCGCGCCCGACCAAAAAATAAAGACGTACCCTAATTAAAGCTCGCTAACGGGTTATATGATGAGATAGGGCTGGCAAACACAAATAGTGATTAGCTAGCCCAGTTTCTTCTTTAGTCCTATCAAAATATCGCCCAGTCAGAAAGATGACAAAATCAGAGGGCTTGAATTAACGTCCACTGTGTCGCTGTAAACGCAACTCATTCAGCTATCTGTCTTCTAAATAATGAACCATCTGAGGTTTCCCCTATCTATCATTACTGATAGTGTGTGTTTACTTACCTCTTGATTCTTTTTAAATAAGGATATGCGATGATATCTACCCTTCTGGTTGGCTTTGGATTTTCCGCCACAACCTTTCATTTGCCATTTCTAAATTATCTACCGCAGTTCTCTGTCGATGTGGTTATCTCTTCAAAACCTGATGTGGTTAACGCAGTTTTACCCCATGCTGAAGTGTATGGCTCGTTGGAAGAAGCGCTTAAAATTCACGATGTAGACTTGGTGGTTATTACAACCCCAAATCACCTTCATGGGCCACAGGCGAAACTGGCATTAGAGCACAGTTGTCACGTATTGGTAGAAAAGCCATTTACATTAGATAGTGAAGAAGCAGAAGCTTTAGTAGAGCTTGCACATTCTCAAAATAAACAGCTTTGTGTTTATCACAACAGACGTTTTGATGGCGATTTTCTTACGATTAAGCAGCTAATTAACGATGGAAAACTTGGCGACATTAAACGTTTGGAAAGCCGCTTCGATCGATTTCGCCCGGTACCACGAGACAGGTGGCGTGAAAATGCAGGGCCAGGAAGCGGTATCTTCTGGGATTTGGGTCCCCACTTAATCGACCAAGCGCTACAGCTTTTCGGCGAGCCGGAAGAAGTGTCGGCAAACATACAGGCCTTGCGTGAAAATGGGCAGTCAGACGACACGTTCGATGTAACTCTTCACTATGTTGATAAAGTTGTAAAACTAGGTAGTTCAGCCTTTCAGGGAGGAGCAACATTGCGCTACGACTTGCAAGGCACAAAAGGCAGCTTTCGAAAGTTCTATTTAGATCCGCAAGAAGATCAATTGCGTGCAGAGCTATCCTTTGATGATGAACACTGGGCGATTACAAAAGACAACGAGCATGGTGTGCTAGCTGTGGTCAATGAAAGCGGCCAGCTAGTTGAAGAGACGGTGACAACATTGAAGGGTGAATATCTCACGTTTTTCAATCGGCTTGCTCACGCTATTGAAGACGGTAAATTCTCGCCGGCTGACGCGAGTACGGTCGTACCTGTTATCAAAGTCATTGAGCTAGCCATAAAAGCGAGTGCTCAAAAGAAATCGCTGGCGTTTAATTAAACAATTATCTTGATCGTCGTTTCAATTTAACTTACGATGCTTTCACTTTAAAATTAATAACTTTCGTTTTGAAAGTTATGGTTGAATGTTGAAGATGTGTTTGCGGACTGTTTTGCAGACTTTTCATGGCTTGTTCTCAATTGGAACAACGCGTACAGGAAGGTTTAGCGAGAAGGCGGCAAGAGCATGAGGTTATATTGAAAAGTAGTAAATCAGTTGAACAGCGCCGCCAGCAGATAGTGGCGTGGGTGAAAGAGCATGGTCAATCACAAGTTGAAGATTTGGCCGTGCGTTTTGCTACGTCTGAAGTCACCATTAGAAAAGATCTCGCAGCCCTTTCGCAGCAAGGTTTACTGATTCGACAGTTTGGTGGCGCAGTACCTGTACCATCATCTACCAACTCAAATGCTGGGCCATCTCAATTAATTACCAGTGACCCTTTCACGAATTCAACTACTAGCCCAGCAATTAACGCTATAGGCCAACTTGCAGCGAGCTTGGTCAAACCGGGCAATAAGCTCGTTATAGACTGCGGGTCTACCACCGCATCCATCTTACCCCATTTATCACATATCGATGATTTAGTGGTAATGACCAACACGTTATCAACCGCCAATTACCTTACTCAAAGTGAAAAAGAGCCGACGGTGTTAATGGTAGGGGGCACATGGGATGCCCAATCTCAGTCGTTTCAAGGCGCGATGGCTGAACAGTTGGTTAGTGCCTATAGTTTTGACATTGCGTTTATTGGTGCCGCGGGCATAGATGTCACCAGAGGCACCACCACTTTTAACGAGCTTATTGGTGTAACCCGCGCCATGGCTGTGGCGGCGAGTAAGGTGGTTATAGTAGCCAGTTCAAAGAAATTAACGCATAAAATGCCTAACCTAGAGCTAAGCTGGAAAAACATTTCTGTTTTGATCACTGATGAAGGCATTAGTGAACAAGACAAACTTAATATTGAAAATCAGGGCGTGACAGTACTTATTGCAGCGCCAAGTGGAGAATAATCATGTGTGGAATAGTTGGCGCTGTAGCTGAGCGTAACGTAGTTGAAATCCTATTAGAAGGTTTAAAAAGGCTAGAGTATCGCGGCTATGATTCAGCTGGCGTAGCGCTACTGCAAGGCGACGGCACGCTTACGCGTATTCGCCGTACAGGCAAAGTACAAGAGCTTGCTGATGCGGTTGCAGAAGGTGAAGCTTTGGGCACAACTGGAATTGCTCATACCCGTTGGGCAACGCACGGTGGTGTGACTGAAGCGAATGCGCACCCACACTTTTCAACTGAACGTGTAGCTGTTGTTCACAACGGTATTATTGAAAACTATGTTAACTTAAAAGCACAGTTAAAAGAGCAGGGCTATACCTTTACCAGCGACACCGACACAGAAACCATTGCCCACACCGTACACGAAGAGCTTAAGTCAGGTAAGACTTTACTAGACGCTGTACAAAGTGCCGTTAAAACCTTCCACGGTGCGTATGGCACCGTTATCATGGATAAAGAAGATCCTAGTCGCGTAGTGGTTGCACGTTCGGGCAGCCCGCTTGTAATCGGTTTAGGTCTTGGCGAGAACTTCATTGCGTCAGATCAAATGGCATTATTGCCAGTGACACGCCGCTTTATCTTTTTAGAAGAAGGCGATGTGGCCGAGATCACTCGTCGCGATGTTAAAATCTTCGATAAAGACGGCAATGCTGTTGAACGCGAAGTGATTGAGTCGAATATCGAGCACGACGCGGGTGACAAAGCGGGTTACCGCCACTACATGCTCAAGGAAATTCACGAGCAGCCAACCGTTGTGCGTAATGCGCTTAAAGATCGTATTGACGAAAACGGACTTACCGCTGACATATTTGGTAAAGGTGCTGACGAGATATTCAAAAAAGTACAGCATGTACAAATTATTGCCTGTGGTACCAGCTACCATGCGGGTATGACGGCGCGCTATTGGCTAGAACAATATGCAAATGTGTCGTGCAACGTAGAAATTGCATCAGAATTCCGTTACCGCAAGTCAGTGGTTCACCCAAACAGCCTGCTCATCACCATCTCTCAATCGGGTGAAACAGCCGATACGTTAGCTGCCCTTCGCTTAGCCAAAGAGCTTGGCTATATGTCTAGTCTGACTATCTGTAACGTTCAGGGTTCGTCATTGGTACGCGAGTCAGACCTTGCATTTATGACCCGTGCTGGCGCGGAAATTGGCGTAGCATCTACCAAAGCTTTCACTACTCAGCTCACAGCGTTCTTAATGCTTACCCTAGCACTGGGCAAAGAAAACGGCATGACAGACGCTGACAGCAAAGCTATTGTCTCTGCGCTTCATAGTCTACCTGCAAAGCTTGAAGAGACCTTAGCGATAACTGGTGGTATTGAAGATTTAGCTGAAGAATTTGCAGATAAGAACCACAGCTTGTTCCTAGGTCGTGGCGACCAATACCCTATTGCCATGGAAGGGGCGCTAAAGCTTAAAGAGATTTCTTATATTCATGCGGAAGCGTATGCGTCTGGGGAATTGAAACACGGCCCACTTGCGCTTATTGATGACGAAATGCCCGTTATTGTGGTTGCACCGAACAACGAACTCCTCGAGAAGCTAAAGTCGAACGTTGAAGAAGTACGTGCCCGTGGCGGCATCATGTATGTGTTTGCCGATAAAGATGCGGCGTTTGAAGGTGATGAAACCATGCGCGTTATCAACGTACCGCACTGCGACGAACCAATCGCACCTATCATTTATACCTTGCCACTACAGCTTTTGAGCTACTACGTAGCGCTAATTAAGGGCACCGACGTTGACCAGCCGCGTAACTTGGCGAAGTCGGTTACGGTGGAATAAAGTACACTGCTGAAGCACTTATGTGCACGTTAAATGTGTCCGTCCGGTAATCCCCACATTCAATTCATAAGTTAGCTCCGGCATGGTGCTCTCTTTGCAAAGGAGAATGACCATGCAGCAACATCAACGAAGAGACGTGCAAGACTGGCTCAATTTATTTGA
>Ga0207987_1000263_pt1 | contig 15284 bp, 8 predicted proteins | sample ETNtaG_19_FD_185768 | JGI IMG/M metagenome (GOLD analysis project Ga0207987, IMG submission 185768) | Marine microbial and viral communities from oxygen minimum zone, Eastern Pacific Ocean - ETNP201302PF86A (SPAdes) (version 2) | ecosystem: Environmental > Aquatic > Marine > Oceanic ...
CTCCTCCCGCTCACGATTTTCACCTGCCGCCAGCTCCCCGGGCTCCCCCTCCCCGCCGGCGGAGATGTCGGGACGCTCTGAAAGATCAGCCTGGAGACGAAGCAGCTCTTCGACCAGCGAACCTTCACGGAATGCCAGCTCTTCGAGACGTTCCTGGGCCTTCACCCTCACCTTGTCGAGGTTCTCCTTGAGCTTCTCTGCGGAAACAACCGTGAAATTGATCTCCTCGGAAAAGCTCTCCTTGTAGCCTCCCGGGCCATCATTATCCCGAACCACCGCCCGGAAGCTGATATTCATCCCCGGCTCCAGCTCCAGCGAGGCCAGCTCGATCGTTCCCTTGATGTCGACAATCACGCCGTCATCAGTTTTCACGGCATCCCAGGGAGGGAGCTCGGCAGCTGTGGGCTTACCGTCTTCAAGCGTTTCGGTCTGCAGACCTCCGATGAGAAGCCGCAGCTCCGAGAAACCAAAATCATCACTGGCATGGAGATTGTACTCAACTCTTCCCTCTGGCGTGACCTCCCGGATTTCTCCCGCGACCTGCAGCTCGATCTCGGGTTGCGCGTCAGGCAGCGCGACCAGCGCCAGACGGGTCTCCTCGCTGTCAAATCCCCACCGCCGACCCTTCACTCCAGCCTCGAGAAAGCCGCTCGCTGTCACCTCGAAAGAATACCTGAAGCCTTTCTCTCCCAGGAGCTCCGCCTCGCTCTGACCATCTTCACCAAACCTCCCCCAGGCGCTCTCCAACTCCCCATCGCACTCGGCCTCGAAGGCCACAGTCGAACCGGCGATGACCTCGATCTCCCCGGTAGGATTCACGAGCTCTTTCTCGCCAAGACCTGTGTGTTCAGGAGCGCGGATGCGAAGCACCGAAGAGACAACCTTCGGGCGGTCATGAATCTCAACCCTGGTTTTCCTGCTGCGGTTGTCACCGCCGAGGAAATAGAAATCAAAGGAATCCAGAACGCTTGGAACACTGTAGCTGAGCGCAGCCGCCCTGACGCTGACCGCCTCCCCTGCGCCGGGCCCTCCCTCGGTTACAGCCGAGACCGTCTGCCAGGTTCCCTCACGAGTGATCCCGGGAACCAGCCGACTCTTGCGGTTGCTGCCGCCGGATTCAACCACGATGAACACATCCCTTGGATTGCCATTTACCCAGCCGCGCAAATCCAGGCGCGCCTTGCGCGGGTGATGCCAGACGGGTTCGGCGCGTTCGAGGAAAAAATGCGTCTCCCGGGGCCAATGGGTAGAAGAAAGCGCCAGGTTTCGATGGACCCAGAGCGCCGCCTCGTCAGGAAAGAAAAATCCACAGGAAACCAGGAGGGCGATCGCCCCCACCGCAGCCAGCTGGTTCCTTCGTACCGAGCCGGTGGCCAGGACACGGCCGATTTCCAGATCGTTGACGGCCTGCTGAGACTCAGAAAGGGCCCTGTCAAAGAGCTCCTTCTCAAGCTCAGACCGTTTCACCGCATCCCCCGACTCAGCGGCAAGTTCTTCGCGGAACTCGACAATATTGGCAAGCTCGCCATCGAGGTCAGCTGAGCTGTTCTCGACCGCGGCCAGGAGATCTTCCCTGGAGAGAGCGGAACGTATCCTTGTCCGCCCCCGGATCAACACCCGAAGCCAGAGAGCCGCCGCCGCCGCCAGGACCGCCAGGCGCAGCGTCCAATGCATCTCGAAGGTGAAATCCAGGATAAAGGAGAGACCGGCGGTGGCCGCCAGCATGAGAAAGATCGCCGAGATTCCATGCCAGGCCAGCAGGCTGTAATACTTCTTCTCAAGACGCTGGAAGAGCCTGTTCAGAACGGGCGCCGGATCCTGCAGACGGCTTTTATTTTTCATCTCGACCTCCGTATCGCCGGGAACCTGCGAGAACTCCACCAGGAAGATGATGACGGCTGGTTGATTTCAGATCCATCAATTTAGCCTCCAGAGCTTCCTGAGAATCCACTCTAACACCAGCATGCCGGTAAAGAGGAACATCATCATCGCCGAATCCCAGACTGTCGAAGCCCGGCGGGCAAGCACCTCGCTGACCGAGGCATCAGGAATCAGGTCGGGGGCGCCAAGCTCCCTGAGCTCAGGTGACACGGTAAAGAAGCGGCCGGCGCTGGATTCCGCCACCTGCTCGAGAGACCGGAAGTCGGGCGAGAGATCTTCAAGCTCCGCGTAGATATCAACAATCTCGAAAAAGCTCCTCGCCTCCTCGCCCAGGCTGACCTGGTAATGACCGGCCTCCGCCGTCCTGAAGATCCCGCTGTACCTGCCGGGCGAACCGGGAACCGGCGCGAGGGTCAGCCTCTTGCGGGTTTTTTCTCCCGGCGAAGAAGCTGATTCGCCTGGCCTCTGCGGCTGCGCCTCAGCCTGGGGCTTTTTGCCCGATTCGATAAAGATCTCCACCGCGGCGCTCTCCACCGGGCGGCGGCGCGAGTCCACCAGGCGCACATTGACCCGAACGTCTTCTTCCTTATTGTAGCGGTCCCTGTCGGTCTCAATCGTCGCCCGGCGCGTACCTGCCTGCTGCTTGCCAAGGGAGAGCTGGCGAATGATCGCAGCCCAGAAGCGCTCGTGAATTCCGACCTCGCCAGCGCGCCAGCGCCAGAAGTCATCCGTTCCCAGGTAGAAGACCTCGGCAAAACCGAGCCGGTGGGTGGCCGCGATGATGTCGGACTCCTTCTGCAGCAGCGAAAGTCCACCGGGCCGGAGACGGGTGGCCTGGTACCAGAAATAGAACGGAGGCAGCCGCTGCCAGAGCTCCAGGTTCTCGGCAGGTTCGTTGCTGAGACGACACAGGGGATAAGACCTCCCTCTCGCGGTAAGGGCCGGCAACCAGCCCTTATCGAAGATCCTGCCGGAGAGAGGCGCCCGGGCCGAGGCAAGCTCGACCGGCAGCAGGGCTCGCAGCTTCCTGAATCGTTCAGCTCGCGCCAGGGCGTGGGTGTTGATCTCACCAGCCACAAAGGCGAGACCGCCGCCCTGCTCCGTCACGAAGTCAACCAGCGCATCCTGCAGGGCGGGGGTAACGGTCGAGGGCTGCGGGTCAAGCATGAGCACCACATCATATTCGCGCAGCTCTTCGCTGGTCTGGGGCAACTCGGTGATGAGAACATCCCCGTCCTGGGGATACTCGGTATCGGCGCTGCTAAGCCAGCAAGAGACCTGGATCCCATCATCACGGATCGCGAGGTTACGTAGAAAACGATACTCGTTGGTCGCATGGCCAGCCATCAGCAACACCCGGCGCAGCTCGCTGGCGGCCGTCACCTCCGCGCTCTGCAGGTTGTCGCGCCATTCGATTTCGCGCTGATCGCGCTCGATGCTGAGGGTGTAACGATACTTGCCCTTCTCAGCCAACCTGTCGGTAAACCGCAGACGCTCTTCAAGCATCCTGTTCTTCGGCGTGAGGTTACGGGCATCAACCAGCTTCCTGTCGCGGCCATCCTGCCGGCTACGATGGAGCTGTACCCTGACCGTACGCTGGATACCCGAGAGCAGCACCTTGGCGTCAATCTCCAGGGGATAATCCACCTCGATAAGAGGCGGTATGCTCAACTCCTGGACGACAAAGTTCATCGGCTGCTTATCGACGCCCACCCCGACGGTAAAGATCGGCACCCTGCGGCCAAGCGAGATGGCGTCGAGAGCCCGGAGGGGAGAAGCCCCGGAGTTGTTGCGGCCATCGGAAAGAATGATGATGCCCGCAAGCGGATCCCGCTCGAATTCCTTGACCACCTCGACGAGGGCATCGCCGATCCGGGTCTCTCCCTGGGCCGTGGCCGGCGCCTCTCCGCTGGAGAAGGGGCCGACCTCCTTGAGCTCCGAACCGAAGGTGAAGAAAGACAGCTCGTTGTTGCGGCTAAGAAGCTCGAGCAGCGAGGATTTTTCTTCCTCCTCGGCGACAGCGAGCTTTTTCTCGACAGCCGCCACGATAATCTCCGAGCGTGTGGGCTGCCTGCCGGGGTCGAGACCAGTCGCCCGGGCGACCACCCGAAAGGACTCTTCATCAAGCTTGTCCTTCTCCTGCATGCTGGCGGAATCATCGAGCAACAGCACCGTCTTGCCGGGACGCTCGATCCGGATCTCCGTCAGCAGACGCGGGTTGAGAAGGATCAGGACCACCAGCACCAGGCAGCCCAGGCGCAGCAGCGCGAGCACCGAGCGCTGGAAAATTCCCAGCTGGCGCTCCCTGAAATAGAGAGCGCAGATAAAGGCCAGACTCCCCAGCAACAGGATCGCCGAGGCCGCCAGCCAGAAGCCATGGGGCATGCTGGAGAACTCCCAGAAGGTCTCACCTCCAGCGGGAGTCTCTCCCTCCTCAAGACCGAATATCGTTCTCAGCCAGGAGTTCACTTGCTCACCTCGAATCGTTCCAGGCACATCATACTTTCCTGCCAAACCACCAGGCCGCGAAGAGCTCCAGGAGCAGGAAGACCCCGGCCGCAAGAGCGAGCCAGCGCCAGACCTCTCCCTCCTGGTCTCTCCGGAAGGCGTCTACGTCAACATTGCCGCCGATGACAAAGCGGATCCCCGTATCGGCCAGGGCGGCCCTGAGGCTCTCCTCGCCGCATTCAGCCAGATCGCTCTCGCCGGCCTCGCGGCGAACCGCGTACCAGCTTGAGGTCGCCGATTCGGTATCCCCGGAGGCGGTTTCCTCGACCACCCGGAACAGTCCGGCTGAGTGCGGCCGGTAGCTCTCTCCAAGACCGATGAGAACCTCATCCGCCGGGTTGGCTTCCGAAGAGCTGTCTTCTGAAGGAAGCTCGATCCTGTAGCTCACACCGGGCTTTTCCTCCAGCCGGAGAGCATCTCCGACCTGCGAGGCCCTTCCCAAGCTGTAGCGCCGGGAAAGATAGCGAACCCATTCCTGCATCAGGATCGGATAGGTGTAGTCGGTTGGCCAGTCACCCCAGTCCCGGTCGGCGGTGGTATTGAACACGACGATCCGGCCGCGGCCCTCGGTCTCGGCCGGATCTTCAGCGGGCTCCTTCCCGGCACCGGCAGCCGCGTCCGCCCGGGGCAACGCATACCGACCCTCGATCACAGCCGGTGTGGAGAGCTCGTCATTGTATCTCGCAATCACCTCGGTGCCCGGAAGAGGCTCCAGCAGAAAGAAACGCCTGAAGATCACATGGTCAAAGGAAGAGTTCTTCAGGCCCCGGAAGAGCTCCAGGGTCGGATGCTCGTTCTCGCCGAAATCGAGATGGAGCGCGGCCGCGGGCGCCGGCTCCTTGAGAACTGCAGGAAAGAGCGCCGGTGGCTTCATAGGCGTTAACTTTGTTCTCCCTACCGCCGAGCTTGAATCGGGTTGGGCGGCTATCCGAAAGAAGTTGGACTTAGGTCGGGCCAGCTCCAGGTAGCTCTCAACATCTATCTTATTGCCGAGGAAGTAGGCGATCCCGCCTCCGGAGCCGGCGAAGGCACCCAGGGCCGCCTGCTCGGCGGGGCTGAGCCTCGAGCGGTTGAGGATAAAGACGCTGTCGGCATCCTCGAGCTCCTTCCCATCGATCTCGCCCTCGACCAGCCTGACTGACACACCTGAAGGAACGTCTCCACGGGGAGAGAGGGCCGCGGTAAGGAGCCCCGATTCACTCGCGAACCGGTTGGCGGAGGGCGCCCCATCCACCAGGGCCACCTGCATGGAATCACGCACAACGACCACCAGCACGCTCTCATCATCGCGCGCCAGGCGATCAGGAGTCATTCCGGCCTTCAGGGGATACTCGCCCCCCTCTGTGAAGATGTGCTGGATCTCAACGCGCACCGTCTCTCCCGGAGCGATGCTCTCAATGGTCGGCAGGGGAATCTTATGGCGCGCGACAAACTCATCGCTGTCGGAGCCGCCCACCTCAACGTTACCCTCTACCCGGACCCGCGGCTCCTTGCCGTAGTTCGTCACCTCGACGGCAATGCGAACCGGAACACCGGCAAGGACGGGGTCAGACTCGATGGAGAAGCCGGTTATCGCGGTATTGTCCAGGGAACCGGAGCTCACATCGACAAACTGGAAATTAAAGCTGTCGACCAGGTCCTCGCGCTTGATCTCCTCGAAGAGAACCTCGAGCGAGTCCGCCAGGCTCCCATCCTCCTCCAGCCAGTCCCGACGGCGATAGTCACTGACCAGCACCACAGAGCGGACGACCGGAGCGGCGGAGCCCTTAGCCTCATCAATCAGCTTTCTCAGAACCCGGGGGAAATCCAGCGGCAGATCGCTCGTTGCGACTTCGCCCAGAGAATCCAGCAGGTCGCGGCCGGCCAGTGATGCCAGGGTTCCCGCCGACGTCCCAGCGGGGCTCCCGCCGGTTACAACGCCGCCCTGGACCTGCCCCTCGACCTTTCCAAGCAGGCTCTCAGGTCTGCTTCCCAGCCAGACACTGACGGGAACCGAGCCTCCCATCGCATCCTGGACCTGGCTTACCGCGCTCTCCCGGGCCGTATCGAAGACCTTGCCCGTAGCGGAAACGGCCTCCATGCTGAAGCTGTCGTCCATGACAACAACCCTGCTGTCCTCTCTCCAGCCGGCAAGCCCCCTCAACACCGGCCGGGCCACAGCCATCACCAGGAAGCCGATGATCGCCATCCGGAGAAGAAGCAGGATGAGATCCTCGAACTTGACCCGGCGGCGGTTGCTTACCTGCGCGGCGAGAAGAAAATCCATCGCCGCCCAATTCTGCACCCGGTAGCGGCGCTTGTTCAGGATATGGATGATGACTGGGGCCGACACCATGGCAAGGCCGAAGAGAAGCAGCGGATTTACAAACATGTCGGCGCTCCCCTATCCATTCCTCGACGCGGCCTTGCGCCGCCGAGCCCTCTGGGCCAGCAGCTTCGCAAGAGCCTCTGATATTTTTTCGGGACCGGTGATCAGCTGGTAATCGAAGCCGCATCCCTCGCAGGACTTCTTCAGATGTCCCAGCGCGCCCTCGAGAACCTCGAGATACCGCTCACGAAGGCGATGCGGCTCGGTAAGAAGCTGCCGATCATCCTCGAGCCCCTTGAAAAGAATATTCGACTCAAAGGGAAACTCGCGCTCGTCCGGGTCGAGCACCTGCAACACAACGGCATCATGGCCGCGGTAGCGCAGGAAGCCCAGGGTCGCGTCGATCTCCTCCTGGGAAACGAAGAAATCCGAGATCAACACAAAGAGACAGCGGCGCGGGAGCTGGAGGCTCACTCGCTCGAGCACCTCCTTCATCGAGGTCTTCCCCTCCGGCTCCAGGCCCTTCAGCCGCGCGGCGATACCGGCAAGGGCCAGGGTCTTCGCGCTGGGGGGAACGAATTCCTTCAGGTCCTGGTCATGGACCGCGAGACCGACGGCGTCACGCTGGCGATGCAGAAGATGCCCCAGGGCCGCCGCCGCGGTGGCGCCAACCTCGAACTTGCTGAGGGTTCCCGAGCCGTAGGTCATCGAGGCGCTGGCATCCAGCACCAGGAGCGCGGTGATGTTGGTCTCCTCCTCGTAGCGCTTGATATAGTAGCGATCCATACGCCCGAGCACCTTCCAGTCAAGGTGGCGCAGATCGTCGCCGGGGACATATTCCCTGTGCTCTACGAACTCGACGCTGAACCCGTGGCGGGAGCTCTTGTTCTTTCCCGCAAGGAAGCCATCGACGATGCGCTTGGCTACCAGCTCGAGACGCGAGAGACGCGCGATGAGCTCAGAGTCGAAGAATCCGCCGGCTGACTTCATCGTATTCATTCCTGGGATTGAAGGTAGGTACATCATCGAGAAGCATGTCGACAATGTCATCCGGGCCGAGGCCTTCCGCCTCGGCGTGAAAACTCGGAACCAGCCGATGCCTGAGAACCGGTAGGGCCACGGCCCTGACATCGGCCCGGGTCACTGAAAACCTGCCGGCAAGAAGAGTGTGGGCCTTGGCCGAGCGGATCAGGGCCTGCGCCGCGCGCGGGCCCACTCCCCAGGAGATATACTCCTTCACCCACCCCGGCGCCGACTCTCCCTCCGGGCGCGACATCCTCCCGATGCGGGTCGCGTAGGCCTGCACGTGCTCGGTAACGGGAAGCGCCGGCAAAATCGCCTGCAGGGAGAGAAGGACCTCCCGGTCGAGAACCGCCGCCGCCGCCTGCTCGACATCTCCGGTGGTCCTGTCGATGATCTCTTCCTCTTCGAGAAATTCCGGGTAGTCGATGCAGATCTTCATGAGGAAGCGGTCAAGCTGGGCCTCGGGGAGAGGGTACGTACCCTCCTGTTCAAGCGGGTTCTGGGTGGCCATGACGCAGAAAGGCTTCGGCAGCGGATGCGCCCGCCCCCCCACGGAAACCTGGCCTTCGCTCATTCCCTCCAGCAACGCAGCCTGGGTCTTCGGGGGTGTGCGGTTGATCTCGTCGGCCAGCAGCAGGTTCGTAAAGACAGGCCCCTTCCTGAAAACAAAATCCCTCACACCTCCTCCGGCCTTCTCCTGAAAGATCAGCGTCCCTGTTACATCGGTGGGCATCAGGTCCGGGGTAAACTGGATCCGGCCGAAATCCAGGGAGAGCGCCTCGGAGATCGTATTGACGAGCAGGGTCTTGGCGAGGCCCGGAACTCCCTCCAGGATCGCGTGCCCGCCAACCAGCAGGGTCATCAGCAGCTGGTCAACAACGACCTCCTGGCCGACGATGACCTGGCCGATCTCTTTTCTGAGCCCCCCCATAAGCTTGAGCATGCTGTCAAGCAACTCGATATCTCTGGGAGAATCCGGCCCTGGTCCCGCCGCCTGCCCCGCGCTCACCGCTGGTACACCGCGAGGCGGTTGTAGGGAATCTGCAGGCAGAGAAGAGCCAGCGCGGTTCCATAGAGCTCGCCGCCATCGGCTCCATCCCAATACCCATCAAGCGCCTGCTCGGCGATGAACATCTCAGCGCTCTGCTTGTAGAAGGGCAGCCAGTGCTTGCCGCCGATCACGAACTTCGCCTGGGTCAGGTAATACTGAACGTATTCGGCATGATGCCCGTAGCCCCATTGGGGATCGATGTTCCGATGCATGTAGTCCGTTATCTTGCGGATCAGGGGCTCATCGTATTTGCCGGCATTCCACAGGGCGACGACCGCCGCGCAGGTGACACCGGGGCGCACCTGGTAGCTGTTGATCCTGTAGCGCACACTGCCGTTGGTGTTGGTCGATTTCTCGATGAACTTGACGCCCTTCTCGACCACTTTTTTCGAGACAAAGATACCCACATCGCGGCACGCGCGGAGGGACTGCAGCTGGGTCACCACCAGGGTGCCCTCATCCTCGTAGGCGTTGGGAGAGTAGCCCCAGCCTCCCTCATCGGTCTGCGAACGCTCGGTGAGCTTGACGCCATCCTGGAGTACCTTGCGAATAGCCTCCCGCTGGCGCGGATCTTTCTCCTGCGCGAAAATCTGCGAGAGATAGGTCAACGCGAAGGCGTGAGAGTACATGGGACGCTGCTCCCGCGCGTTGACGTTGGCGATCAGGCCCGGGGCGTAGGAATAGGTGCCGATGCAATTGTTCAACAGGTACCTGGTGATTCTCTGCAGGTTCCTGGCATAGGGGCCGCGAGTCGGAGTGCTTCCGCTCGCCAGAAAGGCGAGCCCTGAAAGCGACGTGATGGCCGTCGGGTAGACGTTTGTGCTCCAGGTCGACTTGCCATAGGAACCATCGGACTCCTGGGCGCGTGCGAGATAGCTCAGGCCCTTCTTGATACTCGCCTCGATCGCGGGCGTCACCCCAGGCGGGCGGAGACTGCCTTGCCCGGCTCCCTTGGCGGCGAACCTTGAAAAATTCTGGGCCCTGAGAATCGGCTGGGAAAGAAGAATCCCGACCAGAACGAAGAGGCCCAGCCGGACAAAGATTCCACCTGTTCGTGATCCACTCTGTAAGCAACTCATCTGGACTTCTATCCCTGGTTCGAGAGATTCGAGGCCTACCCGGAGAAATGATTCCGAAAGACCCGTGCCTGATATCGGACACCCTGACCACCTTAAACTTTCAGAGGGCTGAACTCCAGAAAAGAACACCCTGGCGCCGGCCGGCGCGCGCTCAGTCAAGGTCTCTGAAACTGAAAGATTTCCCTACCCTCGCCCCGCCAGGCTTGCCGTCAACCTCGACGTAGGGATAGATGAAGAAGTTCACCGGTCCGCCCTGCTGTCTTGGCTCCAGCACCAGGTCGCGCCCCGAGCTCATAGAGAGCCTGTTCTGGCAAATATTGCCGAAGAAATATTCCTCCTTTTCGGGCGACTTGTCGGCCTCGGAGATATCGACAGGCTTCCAGGAGCCGCCGTCGGAATACCAGGCCCAGCAATGATAGCCACCGATGGAGCCTTCCGATTTGTCCGCGGGAACCGGGAAACCGATCTCGAAAAAGGCGGGTATTTTCCTGCTGCGAGCCATCGCGATGAAGAGCGTGTGGAAGTCAGAACAATTACCTTTACCGATCTCGCAGGCGTGCTCGACATCGCCGCGGCCCCAGCCCTTGCCGGACTTGTCGTAGGCCATGTCCTCAAGAACCCTGTCATAGAGCCGCCTGGCAACGGCCGAGATGTTCTTCAGCCCGGCGGCGGCCTCCGCCGCCCTCTTTTTCACCTCGCCGGTGATCGGGGCCATCCGATCGCCTCCGAGAAGGCGGTCGCCAGCCCGGTCGGCGCGCAGGCTGGATGCGCTGGAGACCTCCCTGCGCTCTGCATCGAAGGACACCCGCACCTCCGCCTTCTCGGGAAATGGAGCCTCCAGGCTGGCATAGACCATCCTGTTGCCGTAAACCATCTCGGTCGTGAGCCTGTATTCTCCAGGCGCCTTGATCTCGAGGTTGCTGATCTTCTGCGTCTCATCGTCCTGGGGAACGGGAATCCAGATATCGACCTTCTTCGCCCCCTCGGGCACCTCGGATATCGAGGCTACATAATCGAAATGAAGAGCCCTCTCGGCAACCTTCGGATCCGTACAACCGGCGGCGCAGGAGAACAGGAACATCGCCAGGGTAAGACGCCGCGCTGCAGCTGGATTCATCGGGACACCGGGTCATGAGAGCGAAAGGTCAATCCGAGAGGAAAGTATAGCCTCGCCCGCCCGAGCCTCGACAATCAGATCTATTGATAAATACAATCTTATAAATAGAATATATCTATGGAAGAAAACTTCGGATTGCATGAGCTCGAGGCCTTCGTAACGATCGCCGACTGCGGTTCCTTCACGGAAGCCGCCCGCAGGCTGCTGCTTACGCAGCCGACCATCAGCCTGCGGATCGCCTCTCTTGAAAAATCACTGGCCGCGAAGCTCCTCGACCGCTCACGCAGCCGGACCCGGCTGACTCCGGCCGGCGAGGTCCTGCTCCCCCACGCCCTGGCGACGCTCCGCAAGCGAGGCGAAGCCATGGAGGCCATCCGGGAGCTCAAGGAAGGAAGAACGGGTCCGCTCCGGGTCGGAGGCTCCTCGATTCCGGGCGCCTACCTCCTTCCGAGATACCTGGCCGCGATCCAGGACAGGCATCCCGGACTCAAGCTCCAGCTGCAGGTCGGCGATACCGACACCGTGCTCGCCTCTCTGAGAGCCGGCGAGATCGAGCTGGCCGTTGTAGGACGCCGGGCCAGCGGCCGGGATCTGCAGACAGCCGAGGTCGAGAAGGACAGGGTCCTGGCGCTCGCGGCGCCTCGCTGTCTCAGAAACCACGGCCTCAGGCCGCCGCGAAAAAAATCCGCCGCGCTGAAGGTGGAGGCCGAAGAGCTCTCCCGGCTGCCGCTGGTTCTCCGTGAGCAGGGCTCCGCGACCCGGGACCTCGCCATCAAGAGACTGGCGGACTGCGGCATACGGCCGTCGGACTTCACCTCGCTGCTTGAGGTTCCCGGCAATACCGTGGCGCTGCAGGCGGCCCTGGCCGGGCTAGGCCTGACCTTCCTCTCCGCTCTGGCCGCCCGGGAAGCCATGGCTCTCGGCGAGCTGCGAAGCCTGGAGATCCCGGGCTTCAACTCAGAGCGACCCATCACGCTCACCCGGCTCAAGGGCAGAACCCTGTCACCAGCGGCGAGCGAGCTTGCCGAGTTGCTGAAAAACGAAAGCCCCTGAAGAGCTCAGCGCAGATCCAGCGCCTTCCCCGCGGCATCGGTCAAGCGAAGACAGAACCCCCAGGGGCCGCTCTGCTGGCCAATCTTCAGCAGAATCCGGTTCTCGCCCTTCTTGAGCCGAACCTTGACGGAATCCTGGTCGACCTTCAGGCTGCGCGGGGCCGGCGCAAAATGCACCCTCTCTCCATTCACCCAGCAGGCCAGGCCGGCATCGCTGCCCATCCTGAAGACAGCATCGGTATCCTCGGGCACCTTGACCACCGTATAGCCATAGGCCATGACGTTCTGGCTGCGCCGGAAGACCGGCAGCAGGTTGATCGTCCCCTCGAGGCTCAGGTCCTGGAGCTTCTGCCAGCGGTAGCGCCGTGGACCAATTCGCCAGATCTTCTGGAGGTTGATGCTCTTCTCCGGCTCGAACTCGCGGGAGAAACCCTTTCCATCGGGATCCTGTACCGGACCGGTAAGCCACCAGTCGAGGATGAAGCCGCGCGCCTTCGCCTTGCGCTGGGGATCCCTGCCGATCTTTCGCAGTTCACCCGCCGCGCTGCCGACAAGTTCCCGCGGAAAATTTCCCGTAACGATCTTCAGCAGGTGACCCTCGGCAGCATCCTTATCCCCTGCGGCTCCAATCGCCGCCGCGAAACCGACATAGCCCCTGGCCGCCTCAACCGAGAGACCGGTATCGGAGAGATAGGGCGCCAGCCTGGAGATCGAGTCCTTGTCAGCAGAGGCAATCAGTCCCTTCAGAGCCCGAGAACGAAATTCCCGGTCCTCCGCGAGGCTGAGAGCGCGGCTGAACATATCCAGTGCTTCTTTTTTCTTTCCCCCTCCCAGCTTTCCCTCAGCCAGCGCAAGGTAGCCCTTGAGGGCGACCGCTTTTCCCGCCTGGGTACCGGCGGCGGCCACCTCGAGATAGGTCGCCTCGAGTTCCGGCTTGACCAGCTCGCCCTTCACGTCCAGGGCGGTGATCTTGAGCTCGGGATCCTTTCCCGCCGCCGCGCGCGCGAGGTACGGCTCGGCGGCCTTCGCATCCCGGGCGGCAAGCGCCCTGAGGAGCACGGGCCGCTCCCCCTTCGCAGCCTCCTCGTACCCCTTCACCAGGGCAGATGTAACCCCCGGCCCATCAAGGGCTGAGAGTCGCCTCATGGCCAGCGAACGAACTCGCTCAGCCGCATCCGCCAGTCCCTGCAGCAGGACCGGAATGACCCCTTCGTCGCCGCGCGGGCAGAGCTGGTGCAAAGCGCGCTCTCTCTGGAAGTCCTCGGGAGCGTTTTTCAACGCGAACTCGTAGAGCCGCCGAGAATCTTTTGCGTTGCCGGCGGCGGCCAGTCCATCAGCCAGGCGCAGCTCTTCCTGGAAGATCTTCCGAAGCTGGGGATCATCTTTTTTCCCGGCCACAGCAAGAAGGACCTCTACCGCCTCCGGGGCCGCAAGCCGGGCAAGCCCTTCGAGAGCGGAGAGACGAACACCATCATCATCGGAGCCGGAGAAAACCACCAGCGTCTTGACCGCCGCGTGGTCCCCTCTCTTGGCGAGAGTGAAGAGCAGGTCCGCCCTGAGCTCTTCGTCGGCCTTGCCGATGGCTGCCATGACAGCGTTGTGGGCAAAGCGTCCGGGCATCCGCTCGAGAACCAGCCGGGCGATCTCGGCGACATGTTCATCTTCATCCCACAGGCACTTTTCGGCCACCTTGACCGAGCCCTCATCTCCACCGATGAAGCCCATCAGCCAGAGGGCCTCGCGGCGCAGGTAACTGTTGGAGGATCCCTCGACGAGCTTCCCGAGCTCCCGCAGCACAGGCCCTCTCTCCTTTTCGGCACCGGGACGGCCGGCGTGGTGAACAATCAGGGTCAGGGCGTGGCTCGCGGTGATGCTGGGTTCGCGGTCGGCACCGACGAGAATCTTCCCCAGGCCGGCGATGGCCGCTGCCCCGTGCCCTGGAGCCGAGAGACGAGCCTTCATGCGAACGGCGTTGTCAGGAGAGCGAATTCCGTCAAAGAAGCCTTTGAGCTCCTCGGCGAGAAGAACAGGGGCGGCCTGCAGAAACGCGGCGGCAAAGAGAACGATCAGGACTGGGTACGAATTACTGTGTTTGGTCATCTCGATTCCTTTCTCCTCAAACTCGCCACGGTGAGCGGTTGGGCCTCGCGATGAGGCGGTTGGCCTCCTCATCTCCAATGACGCGCTCATTCTTCGCGTCCCAGTTCAGGCCGCGGCCGAGGCGATAGGAGATATTTCCGAGGATGCAGAGCGTGCCGACGGCGTGCCCGGCCTCGATCGTCATGATCGGCTTCTTCCTCGAGCGCACCGCGTTGATGAAGTCCTGCTCGTGCCCGGGGCTCTTGTAAGGAAAATTACCGCCTTCGGGAATCTTGTACTCGATGGCTTTCTTCTCGGCGTGGGTCCCGCCATCTCCTCCGCCGACCACGAGGTTTCCCTTGTCGCCGATATACTTCGAACCGAAGCCGTGTACCTTGCCCGGGGCGTGCGGATGCCCGTTCCCGGGCTGACGCCAGTACATCACCCAGTCAGGATCCTTGAACACGTACTTGATCTCCATCTTCGTCGGGCAGTCCCAGATGCCGTGATCAGGCGCCTTGCCGGTGGCCTCCACGTAGGAGGGCATCTGGCCATCGGCGTTCATGATGAAAAGCGCGCAGGACATCACATGCGCCCCACGGTCGCGGATCTGCCCGCCGCCAAACTCCAGGAACCAGCGGAAGTTAAAATGGACGCGCTCGACGTTGTAGTCCATGTAGCGCATCGGACCGAGCCACATGTTCCAGTCGAGATTCGACGGAGCCGGGCCATTGGGCTTGCCGCCGCCGACGGGGTTCTCGTAATGCCAGCAGTCGACCTCCTTCACCCTGCCGATCATTCCGTTCCTGACATAAGAAGCCGAAGCATAGGCGGCACGGGTGGAGCGGCCCTGGGAGCCGACCTGCATCACTCGGCCGCAACGCTGGGCGGCGTTGACCATCGCACGCCCCTCTTCGATGGTCGAGGAGGACGGCTTCTGAACGTAGACATCCTTACCGGCCTCGCAGGCCATGACCGCCATCACCCCGTGCCAGTGATCAGGCGTCGCGATCAGGACTCCATCAAGGTTCTTCTGATCAAGCAAATCCCTGAAATCCCTGTACTTGGGCACATAACGCCCGATGATCCTGGCGGCCCTGTTGAGATGGCTCGTGTCCACATCGCAAAGAGCCCCTGCGTATTTGCGGAAAAAATTAAGGTGCCCGGTCCCCATCCCCCCCAGGCC
>Ga0207987_1000271_pt1 | contig 15084 bp, 18 predicted proteins | sample ETNtaG_19_FD_185768 | JGI IMG/M metagenome (GOLD analysis project Ga0207987, IMG submission 185768) | Marine microbial and viral communities from oxygen minimum zone, Eastern Pacific Ocean - ETNP201302PF86A (SPAdes) (version 2) | ecosystem: Environmental > Aquatic > Marine > Oceanic ...
CTTACTGCTTGTTCTCTTGCTGCTTGTTCTCTTGCTGCTTGTTCTCTTCTGGCTTGTTCTCTTGCTGCTTTTTGTTCTGCTTGTTCTCTTGCTGCTTGTTCTCTTGCTGCTTGTTCTCTTACTGCTTGTTCTCTTGCTGCTTGTTCTCTTGCTGCTTGTTCTCTTGCTGCTTGTTCTCTTGTTGCTTTTTGTTCTGCTTCTCTTGCTACTTGTTCTCTTACTGCTTGTTCTCTTGCTGCTTGTTCTCTTGCTGCTTGTTCTTTTGCTGCTTTTTGTTCTGCTTCTTTTTTTGCTTTTCTTTCAACTGCTTCTCTTGCGATACGTTCTTCTTCTTCTTTTTTTTGTTGTGCTTCTTCTCTTTCTTTTTGTTGTGCTTCTTCTCTTACTTTTTGTTCTGCTTCTTTTTTTGCTTTTTGTTCTGCTTCTATATTTTTTGCTGCATTATTTAATTGATTTAAAATTTCAGTTGTATCGTTTTGTACTTGTTTCTCAACGTTTTTTTCAATATTTGATGGAGAAGATTGTTGATTTCTTCTTGCTTCTAATTCTTGTTTGCGTTTTGCTTTTCTTTCTGCGGATGACAATTTTGATGGCATGTTTGTTTTAATTTTATATATATATTAAATAATATTTTTATATATATATATAAATTTACATATGTATTTTTTATCGTCGCGGATCTTTAACAACTACTCTATAATAAATATTATTAGGTCTTAAAATTTTAAAAATATTACCAACTTTTCCATCATAATATTTACAAATAGAATCTGTATTAAATATTTTAGGTAAATAAAAAGTTTTCTTTCCATAACAATCAATTATTTTTTTAGCTTCTTTATCTGATAAAAGAATATGTTCTGGAACAATTCGATGTGTTGTTATATTATATAACATTTCTTCTTGAAGAAATATTTCAAAATAATATTTAGATGATAAATTATTGATCTCTTTTTTAGCAAAAGATGTAATTTTATGATTCACTATTAAAATTGTATGTTTTATATTAATATCATCCATTTCAATAACAATACTTTTTAAAATATCAATACCGATTTTTTTCTCATAAAATAAAATTAATATTTTTTCTTCATCATTTTTATTAACAATTAATTTTAAACTATTTGCTCTATAATGTTCCTCACTAGGTTGAATATATTCTCCATTTTCATTAAAATGCTCATCTATTTGACATTTACGATCTCTAAGCATTTCAAGAACAGTTTGTCTAGATTTTAAAAAATTAATTAAATTTGACATGTTTAATTTGTAAATTAATATTTTATTTATAAATTCAATTTTAAAGAAATATTTGTAACATTATAGACAATTATGCGGTCTTCTACTGAATTTGTTTATATCAACTTCACTAATTATGATAAAATCGGAACAATTAGTTCAGTAAATATTAATGGCTCATTGAATAATAATAATGATAATGATGAATTAATTATATTAGATAAACCTAGCAGTATAAATAATCGACTCACTAATTTATTAAATTACACAAATGAGGAAACTATTCGAATTATTCCATTAGATTATAAAGAGTTTATCAATGATATTAAAAATTCATATACACAAGGACATAATGCTTTTGAACAATTAGCAAAAGATATTCCAAGAATGAAATTATACTTAAACAATCATTTAATCAAAGATATTAATAAAATGAATGATTATTTATGTTCTAAATTTAACCAAAATAAAGTAACTTTAATTCAAATGATTTCAACCCAAGCAATTATGGCAATTCCATGTGAAATAATACAAAGAAGTATAATGGAATATAATAATCATTTTATAAGTGAATTAAATCATTTAGAAAAATATGATAAAAATCTATTTGTAAATATTGATATTAATGGTGATAATGTATCAATTATCGGTCAAAAAATTTTACGAATTGCCGAAATATCAAATAATGAAATTATCACAAAATGTGTGCTAAAAATTAGTATTGAAGTACAATTAAATAATGAAATTATTTTTATTAAATTAAGTGGTAAAAAAATTTTATAAATTTTTTAAAATATTTGAGCATCTATTATGATAAATATCTAATGCTTTATCAACTATTTCTACTGGTGTTAAAGAGCCTATTGTTTCAATATTAAATAAAAATTCATTATCTGAAAGTATTTCGTATCCAACAGATGATGTTGGTTGAAATTTAGCATGTTCTTGTGATATTCCTTTTCTAACAGAGCAAGTAAAACTGAGTTGTTGTCCTTTTGCTAATTTGGTTATTACAATTGGATAATCAAATTTTACTGGCTTAACTGATTGATAAATATTTTTATTATAACCAGTATATTTATCATCATTAATCATTTTTAAATCATCTGTTGTTACATCAATTGGGTATTCTTCTTTATTTAAAATATTTAATTTAAATTCAACTTCAGATAAGAGATTTGATTCATTCCAATAATAATCAAATTTATCTACATTAGAACTAATAAATGGAATTAATCCTAATCTTTGGGCAATCATATCATCATGAATGCATCCTGTATTTTCAGAAATACGAGCAAAATCAATTGCCATTGTTGGAACTTCTGCAATAATTATTCTTCTAATAGCATTAGCAAATGCAATATTAACATTAGATATAGAAAATTGTAGAAAATTATCTTCTAATTGATATATTTTTACTTTTATATTGGACATAATATTAACAACTTATATAATATCTATACAAAAATAAAATAGAATTATTTTTTATTTTGATTAAACTCCTAATAATATTTTATTTAGTAGTAATAGAGTATACGTGGATATCATTTCAAAATGAAGAATGCGAAGAGATTAGAAATGAATATTACGATGTCTCCACAACAAAAGATTGATAATATTTGTGAAAAAATTGTCTCTGAATTTAGTTTAGATGGGAAAAAACCACTTAAACATAATTTAGAGATTGTCAAAAAAGAAAAACTTATAGACGATATTCTTAATTCGCCTTCAAATCAAGAATTTATTGATAATTCGGCGAAACATATAGTTAATACTATACTCAAAAAGAAAAAAAGAAAATGTTGTGGTGGGATCATTTTTAATATAGACCAAGCTAATATTATCCGTATCTTAGTTGTCTTCGGTCGGGTGAGCAAAAAATGGGGGTTACCTAAAGGAGGCTTAGAAGATAAGGAAACATATGAAGAATGTGCTCTGAGAGAAATTAAAGAAGAAACTGGATTATCATATACAAAAAAAGATTTAAATGACAGAATTAAAATTCATAGTACATACTATTTTATGATTTCTAAAGATAATCGTAAAATAGAACGAGGTCCAATTGATACTCGTGAAATTGCTATGATTAAATGGATTCGATTACAGGATATATCTGTTTTAAATCGAAGAAAACAAGTTAATAGAGAACTTAGAGATTTAACTTGTAAATTTAAATCTAAAATAAAAAAACATGTTAATGAAGAAACATACAAAACATTTCTTTCAAGTATCTAAATATGATTAATATTATTATTGTTTAAAAAATAATTATTTTTATTTTTTATATGATAAAATTTTTTCATCCAATAATCAATATTTAGACTATTAAAATTTAAAATAATTAAAACATAGATTTCATTCTAGTAATCATACTCTTTTTTTGGGTTTTTTTTGGGGTTTTTGGTTTTGTTTTTGGAATTAAACCTTTTTTCTCTTGTAACATTCTAAGTTGTGCTCTTGCTGGAGTAACTTCATAAAGTGGACACTCTTCACCAAATTTATATTGAAGATGATTTAATGCTAATTTGAAAATACTATATTTTTCACCTCTTTTTTTTATTTCAGCCATTGTTATTTTAGCAGTATCAACCGGGAAATAATTTAATTTCATAAATTCATCATATAAATCTTTATCTTTTTTACATTTAGTTGGATTTTTTTGACCTTTCTTTTTATCTTGTCCTAATAATTTAATGTAAAAATCTAATCTCATATACAGATTTAAACGTTTAGAACCCCATAAACCCATTGTTACTTTATCTGGTTTATTAAAAATTCTAAAATAAGCATCAGGTTTAGTTCTGGCATATGTATATAATTCATTAAAACTATCAGCACCAATAATTGGGCCACCAAAAGTTAATAAAACTGTTTTTCCTTTTGTTGTTGGATTAAATAAAAATGACAAGATTGTCGTGAGTGCTGATCCTAAAGAATGTCCAGTAAAAAAATAATTTGGGTCGGAATTAGTTAATCCTGCTTCACGGAAAACAGATAAAGATTCTTGAATTGTTCTAAGACCAACAGCACCCCATCTTGCTGAATAATCTGCGAATCCAGGATGAGTTTTTGGTGGTTTCATACATTTTCCTGATTGTTCTCTATCATCTAAAACATAAATAGGACTTTTACCTTTATTTTTGATACTTATGGCTTGCGCATCAATATGCCAATCTTTAGCACTACTTGAACCTTTCATACAGATAATTACATTAATTGTTTTATCATCATTTATATAATAAAATATTGTTCCACTTGGAGAACAAGTACCTTCATTATATCTAATACAAATTACTTCATAATAAACTTTTTGTTTTGGATCTATTTTTTTATCAGCAGTAAATTTAATATCTGCAACATTTACATATCCACAAATTTCCATTAATTTATGAATATTATCTTGATCTTTTGGAAGTGAGGGATATGTATATTTCCGAGCTTTAAACCATAATTTTTCCCAATTATTACCTAACATGTTATATGAAAGACCATTAATAACTAGCATTGTTGGAAAAATTATTTTTCTATAAATGTCACCAATATTTTTACTATTAATAGTTCTAGAATCTAATTTTTGTTTGATATCATCAAAATTTTTAGTTGGTTCATGAATACCATCATAAGTATATGTATTCAAGTTATTTAACATAAAATTAAGACAATAATTCATATGTTTATAATCTAATACTGTTTCACAATCATATTCATTAGCACAACCATCTAAAGGTATATTTGGAGTAGATTTAGTTGTAATATTTGGTGTTCCTGCTAAACCACCTTTTTGATTTTTCTTTGAAGCATAGTATTTTAATAAATTTTTTCCAACTTTTCTCTTAGTTGAAACTTTTCTTTTTGTTTTTGGATTAATTAAATACATTTATTATATACTTTGTATTTATAAATTAATTATATCATAAATTAAGGATTAAAAGAATTATTTATATATATATTTTTAATCTCTCCATGTTTTTTAAATGTAATTGTATATCTGACCACTATTTACATAAACGCACTAATGAAAATACTGAATTATATTCATTAGAAGGAAGAAGGTTTCGAGCAAAAGTTGTTGATGTTTATGATGGTGATACTATTACTGTTGTATTTAAATTGAATGGTTCTTATGTTAAATATAAAGTACGAATGTATGGATATGATTCTCCTGAAATGAAACCATCAAAAAAACTGTTAAATCGAATAGATATTATTGCTAATGCTAAATATGCTAAAAAGAAATTATCTGAAAAAATTTTAAATGAAATTATTATTCTAGAATGTTTAAAATGGGATAAATATGGAAGACTATTAGCAATTGTTTATTTACAACATTCTAGATTATTCTTTTGTAATATTGATGAAAATATTAATAATTGGATGGTTGAAGAAGGATTAGGAAAACCTTATTTTGGTGGAAAAAAATCTTAAGTAAATTTAAAATTGATATTTAATATACAAATATTAATTTAGAAGGAATATGTCGGAAAAAGAAATTAGTAAAACAAATTCTTTAATATGTGGAGGCGTTGCTGGCTGTATTGCTAGAACAGCAACTAGTCCAATTGAAGTTGTTAAAATTTTGAAACAAACTGGACAAAATGAGAATATGAATTTTATACAATGTATGAAAAATATTCAATATAATGAAGGTTTAAAAGGATTTTTTAGAGGAAATGGAACATATTTAGTTAGAACTTTGCCTTATTCTGCTATTCAATTTATGACATTTGAACAAGCGAATTCTTATTTAAAAAAAAAAAATTATTTAAATAAAGATTTTCAATATTTAACTTCTGGTGCTCTTGCTGGATTTACATCATTGACATCTAAATATCCACTTGAATTAATTAGAACAAGACTAACAGTTCAATCTAAAAATCAAAAATCTTATACTGGTATTTGGAATGCTTTTACTACAATTTCTCGTACTGAAGGTCCTAGAGCATTATTTAAAGGTTATGGAATGAGTTGTATTGGGTTTATACCTTATTTAAGTATCAACTTTTATGTTTTTAATTATTTAAAGGATAAAACTAATCAATCTGGAAATCCTTTAATAAATTTAAATAATGGGTGTATAGCAGGAACTACTGCTATATCTATTACTTATCCAACTGATTTAATTAGACGAAGATTACAAATGGATAAAGGAACTAGACCAAATATGATTACATGCGTTAAAGATATTTATAAAACACAAGGATTTCGTGGATTTTATAAAGGTTATTTAACAGGTATTGGCAAGGTTGCTCCAATGTCAGGAATTACATTTATGTCGTATGAAATTTTAAAAAAATTTATAATTGAAAAATAATTAAACTAATTAAGTTAATAACTAATATAGAGTAAATGTGACATGTTTACTGATAAGATACCTAAATATTCATTCTGCCGAAAATGGACCAAGGCAGATACAATTGGTTCTTTAATTAATTGGGATTCTAGAACGCAAACTGGTTGGATTCAAATATATAGTACAATAAGAAAATGTTTTACTAGATTTTCGGTTGAACTTGAATACGATGAAATTGATAAAAGTGATCGCCAATTTATAAATTATTTTATTAATCCTAATAGAACTTATTATAAAGGTCCTACTAAAATGATTGCTTTTAATTCGCCTTATATAACTATTCATGAAACAGATGAAGATAGTGTTATTACTTTTCAAATACATAGTATTTTTATTTCCCATTCTAATAGTATTACTGTAAATAGTTCAAATATTACATTTAAATATGATGTTAAAAAAGATACTATTTCAACGATATTAAAAGAATTTTCAACTGATTTTTTAGAAGATACTTCAGAAAACTCAAGTAAATTTTGTAAAGTATTAGGAAAAGAAATGTCTAAAGTATTTAATAAATGGATACTTAGTAAAAGTGATGATGAAATTGAAACTATCGTAATTTAAAATTGAAATTTACAATCTCTATTCAACTTTAATTAATAAATTTATTAAACTAACAATGTTTGGACAAGATAAAAGAGGTAGATTCGCTCAACAAATGATTTCTTCTGAAAGTAATGCTAAAAATTTTTTATGGAAAAAAGCAAACAAACTTGAAAAAGAAAATGAAAAATTACAAGCACGACTTAAAGACGCTCTTGCCAAGAATAAAAAATGCGTTACTGCTTATTCTGATGTTTTAAAACAATTAAAAAACTGTCATGAAGAAATTGATCTACATAAAATAATGCAACTTAATTATGAAGATGAAATCAAAATTTTGAAGAAAAGAATTGGAACTCTTAACACAAAAAATACTCATCTATTCAAATCTAATACTCATGTACTAAATGAATGGGATCAAATGACGAAAAATATGTCAAAACAAATGGAAACATTCGCTTCTAAACATTTTGGTGAAAAAAAACCAGAAAAAGTAGCAGATGTTACTCCTATTAATGTTCCTATAAAACGAACACATACACCGATCCATAAATATAATAAATTTGGTTCTTATGCAAAGATATAATAATATACTTTGTTTATTTATTTTTTATAAATAATTTCCAGTCCCTTACTAAATTATTTATAAAAATAATTTTAAATTTACACTTATTTAATTACCTCCACGAAGTCTTAGAACTAGGTGAAGAGTTGATTCCTTCTGAATATTATAATCTGCTAATGTTCGCCCATCTTCTAGTTGCTTACCAGCAAAGATGAGACGCTGTTGTTCAGGTGGAATTCCTTCCTTATCCTGAATCTTTGATTTAACATTTTGAATAGTATCCGATGATTCAACATCTAGAGTAATTGTCTTTCCTGTAAGTGTTTTCACAAAAACCTGCATACCTCCACGAAGTCTTAGAACTAGGTGAAGAGTTGATTCCTTCTGAATATTGTAATCTGACAACGTTCGTCCATCTTCTAGTTGTTTACCAGCAAAGATGAGACGCTGTTGATCAGGAGGAATTCCTTCTTTATCTTGAATTTTTGCTTTAACATTAGCAATAGTATCACTAGAAGACACATCAAGTGTAATTGTTTTACCTGTAAGTGTTTTCACAAATATTTGCATAGAAGAAGTATTAGTTTCGCTCATATTTTATATATTCTATAAATTTAATCAATTAATTAATAAAGTTTTTATATATTTTAATAGTTAGTTAATTATCATATAACTTTTTCAATTTTAATTTTAATTTTAGATACTATTTACCGTCTTTAAAAAATTTTATTTTTTATTTTTGGTACAAGAGTCTAACGATTTTTGAATCATACCAATATGATTAAAACAACACATTTGTTCATTTGAATTTCGGGTATTAAAACTTGTAATTTCGTTATTTTTTATCGAATATTTAATAAAAACACCACAAGTTTTACATTTCGTTGTATTTGTATCTTGTAATTTCAACATTTTTATAGCATTTGTTATTTTTTTTGCGTCCATATTATTATCCATATTTATTTAAATAATATTTATTCAATTTTAAATATTTAAGTATAAAATATAGATATTTTTTATATATATAAATATATGCAGAGGGTCGATCAAATAATTAAAAATATACAAAATTTAAATACTTCTATTAAATTTTATATGAATAAGACTAATATGGCTCGTAAACAGTTAGAAAATGAATTACAATTTGTTTTAGAACCATTAGAAGATTATTTAGGCATATATATTAAAGAATTTCAAAAAAATATTATACCTGAACATACAAAATATAAATATATTGTTTGTCTTATTCATATTTTACATATTATTGGTGTTATTGTATTTATTTTATTTGGTTTTTTTATGCCACCTAGATTACAAATATATGTTGCTCTATTCTATTTAACCGTTTTAGTTTCTTGGAATATATTTGGTAAATGTGTTTTGGTTTCTTTAACTAATTATATTGGTGGAACAAAAGATGATTATTTATTTCCATTTAGATGGAGCACTATGTATTTTGGATGTATTATTTTAATTATATTTTCTCTTATTTTTTATATTATACCTATTATTTCACCATTTAATTTATTACGATTACTTGATGTTTATTCTGGAAAAACACTTGATTATTTAAAAGAAAGTTTTATATTGTCATCTTAAATTGGTATTACTAAAAATAATAAAACATAAAATGCTTTAGTTATATATGGTTTTGCTTTAACAAATCCAAATATTAATCCTATTATTATTGCTATTGATAATAAAATTATTAATATCAGTAAAGTAAACAATGTTATTGTATATCGTTTTAATCTTTCTGCTGTAACTGTTTTTTGCAATTTCGTTAAATAAGTTCTACTTATTTTTTTTATATCTTCATTTTCAGAATTTATTGTATAATGGAATTGAGACCAAGGATGAAAAAATAATTGCCTCCATAATATATGGTCTTTGAAAAATAATGTTATTAAATTTGGCTTACATCCTATTAAATCCGCTAATTCATCACTATAAATATAAGGATTTATTAAATAATTTATTCGATGATTATTAATAATAGATGAATCTTTATCGCTTAACATTAATTTCTTTTTTGGTAATTCTATCTTATTTGAATATACTTTACTTATTAATTGTGCTTGTAATTCTGATATTGAAGATAATGATGTCATGATTGGTCTAGCAAATCCACAATATGATAAAGAGGGATCATTTATATTAAAAATTAACTTATAATTTTTTGTTTCTGTTTTTATATTAGGTAATAATTTTATTAAGTGTGTATTTTGATAACCAGTACATAAAATTATATAATCTACATCCACTTTTTTATCTTCAAATATTATTGAATTTTTTTCTATATCTATTATCTTTCCACAAGGTTCTATTCTACCTTTTGAAATCCAAGATAAATGTTCTCTACCTTTTGTGATAAAACTATTAAAATAACTTTTATTTGGTTTCCACACTTTTATACCACTACCACCTTCACCCCAAAGATATTCCTTCATATAAGATATTATATGAGCAATTGGATTACACCAAATATTTTTTAAAAATCTATTAAATACTAAATCAATTAATACTTCTCCTTGTTTTTGTTCTTGAAACCATTGTCCATTACGAATCGACATATATAATTTATTATTATTTGGTGCTAAATCACACGCAATATCATGAGCAGCTTCTCCTCCACCTACTATTAAAATTTTTTTATCTTTTATTTCATCTCTTCGTATATTAAAATTATGACTATGAATTATTTTGTATGGATCAATAAAATTTTCGTATATTTTTTCTTCAGGCATAAAAGGAACTTGATGAATTCCCGTACAAACAATTACTTTATCAAAAACTTCTTTTATTTCTTGTCCGTTTTTTATATAAAAAAGTTTCCATTTATCATCCTCTTTTATTATTTTTTCTATATATGTAGATAACTTGATGTGTTCTGTTAATTCAAAATGTTCTACATAATTGTCTAAATGTTCATATATCAAACTATGATGAGGAAATTCTGGAGTATCATCTGGAAATGGATAATCTACTGGATGTAAAAATGCTAATGATGATGAACTACATGTATTTTTATATATACTACCTGGACTTTCGGCGTTATATTTCCATCTTCCACCAATTGAATCACTTCCTTCAAATAAAATACAATCTAATTTTTCCTGAATGCAGTATTTTAAAGCATAAATACCAGAAAATCCTCCGCCAATTATTGCAACTCTTGTTTCCATTATTGTATATTTTATTCATTAAATAATAAATAATTGAATAAAACGACAGGAATTTAATATTAGTATGTATTATAATATAATGTTTGGTTTATCAACTAAAAAGAAAATGATATTTATTGCAGTTATTATGCTTCTATTTTTAATTATATTATTATTTCTTAATCCAACTAGTATTCTATTTCCACCTAAAACTGTTGAATCTTTTAATAATAATATTTTCAAACTTAATTTTTTAACAAAACAACAAGCATCTAATGTATTTAGTGATCCTAAAAAATTCCCTATTATAAAGAAATTTCAAATTAAAGAAACTATTGTTAGAACTAATTATCATAATTCTTATATTGATAGAACAGATTTACAAAATAAAGCATTACAACTTTATAAAAATAAAGTTAAAAACTTTACTCAAGAAGAAATTAATATTCTTACTAAAAATATTACTCAATTAAGGGAAAATGTTTCGAAATTTAATCGAGAAAACAACTTTAGAATTCCTGTTATGAAAGAATGGAATTTTATTAAATTATGTAGTTCTATGGATTGGGGATTCCCATATACTATTGATAAATATATTGTATTACCATCGAATTTTATGGATTGGCAAAAAAGAGACCTTGTTAGTACATTATTTCATGAACAATTTCACGTTTATCAAAGAAAATTTCCTAAACAATTTACTGAACTTTATAAATCTTGGGGATTTCAAAAAATACAAGAACCTACTATTCCTAAAGATATTCAACGTAGATTAATTACTAATCCTGATGCTCCTTATATTGATTATGCTTTTAAAATTAAAGCAAATAAATATTTAGTTCCATTTTTAATGTTAAACAGTTTAGATTCACATTCTTCAAGGGGTTTAATTTATAATAAAATTAATGGAAAATTAATACTTGAATCATCTAACATGATTGATCTTAAAAAATATAATCATTATTATATTAAATTTTATAAAAGTAAACAACCTTATCATCCTCACGAAATTTTCGCTACTGTTACTCAAAAATTTGTATTTAATAATCTTTATTTTACTAAAGAAGATACTCAACTTTGGAGAAACTTTTTCTTTACAAATTTACAATTTTTTAAAAATCTCTAAATTTATAATTGATTTTCTATCTTAATCTAATTTTGACCGTTTTCTTTCTGTTTCTGTTTCATCTTCATTTAAATATTTCCTTTTTTTTGACATTGTAAAATGTTTCAAATTACAACAAACTCCTCTATGTTGACATTTGAAAACTATATAATCACTTTCTATTATGTCTTTTATATAATTATGATATAATAATCTATGAACTGATACTTTTTTTCCTTTGTATGAAATTGTGGCATAATTTTTCTTTAATTCTCCACGATAAATACAGCATTCATCAGAATCGAAAATATTATCCCTTAAATATTTATCTATACGCTTGATATCATCGAATGATAATTTTCCATAATTACCTATTTTTGTTATTTTTTTTCGTTGATTTTTTAACAAACTAACGAAGAGTGTTTTTGGTAATTTCTCATCAAATAAATCGCTCATAAGTGTATACGATACTTTAAAGCAAGACATTTTTTTAAATTAGCAAATAAGATTAATATAAATATGGTGAATAATATTTTGCTCGATCACACTGAATACAGAGCCAACCATTACATTTTTTATATTTACTCGACCAATTTAAGTCTATTCTTTGTTTAGTACAATTGTTACAATTTATTGTAATATAACTTAAAATTATATCTATTACATCTGAACTCAAGAAGGGTTCTAAATTTATATGAAGACATCTAGAAGCCATTTATTATTTATTTCAAGGAAATATATAATAAAATTTAAACATACTATATACAATTCAAACTGAAAAAAGATGTTTGAAAATTGATTTTATATAAAATTACAGTATTACTGTATTTAAAATATTACATAATATTATATGAGATTCTTTTTTAACAAATGTGTAAAACGCTCTTTTTCTACTAATACTATTAGTGGAAATTTTAATAAAAATTATTTATTTGATAGTTTTCCTACTATCTGGAATATTAATAAATCACAAAACTCATATTTATATGACCAAGAAGGAGAAAAATACTTAGATTTCCATGGAGGATTTGGAAGTAATCCTATTGGATGGAATCATTCTAAATTAGCAGAACATTTTTGTTCTGGTTTATATCATAAACATTTACTTAATAAACCTGCTAATTGTGACTTTTATACCAAAGAATATGTTGATTTTATTAATAAATTTAAAGATCTTGTTGTTCCAGCAGAGTATCCACATCTATTTTTAATTGATGGTGGTGCTCTATCTGTGGAAAATGCACTCAAAATTGCTATGGATTGGAAATATCAAAAAAATGGAGATGGTAATCAAGATTTGGCCATCGCACATTTTACTAAAGCATTTCACGGTCGTTCGGGTTATACTATGTCATTAACTAATACTGAACCCCATAAAGTAAAATATTTTACTAAATTTAACTGGCCTAGATTATTACCATCTACTAAATTAGAACATATCTCTTATGAAAATCAAAAAACTTATGATGATTTCGCTATTGATGAAATTCAAAAAGAATTTAGAAATAATAGTAAAAATATTGCTGGATTAATTATTGAACCAATACAATGTGAAGGAGGTGATAGACATTTTACACCATACTTTTTACAAAATTTACAAAAATTATGTAATCAACACGATGTTTTATTTATTGTTGACGAAGTTCAAACTGGATTTTATACTACTGGTAAACCTTGGTGTTTCCAACATTATAATATACAACCAGACCTTGTTTCTTTTGGAAAAAAATCACAACAATGTGGCGTATTTGGAGGGAAAAGATTAGATGAACTTGAAAACCATTGTTTTAATACTAGTGGAAGACTTGGTTCTACATGGGGTGGAAATCATCTTGATATGATTAGAGCTACCAAAATTATTGATATTATTAAAGAAGATAATTTAGAACAAAATGCTACTGATAGAGGACAACAATGGAATAATGCTATGACACTGATTAAATCTGATAAAATTTCAAGTATTAGAAATATTGGATTAATTATGTCATTTGATTGTCAAGATACTGAAACCAGAAATTCATTACTTGATATTATGAAAAAAAATAAACTATTAGCACTTGGTGCTGGTGATAAAACTATCAGAATGAGACCAAATCTTGCTGTTTCAAGTGAAGAAATACAACTTTGTGTTGATAAAACTATTCAATCCTTAAAAGAAATTTAAATATTATATAAAGATATAAACAAAATAACATGTCATTACCTGTTACTAATTATTTTGCAAATGTTTCTGTTACTATTAAAGGTAACTTTATTGTCAAAGGAGCTATTGTTTACGCTAAAAATTCTTTTGAATTAGATAGAATTATTAATAATGACCCTAATGCAGCACAACTTAGCACTCTTGTTGGAACTACTGGAATTTATGATGGTAGTATTACTATCGAAAACGACCTTGTTTTTAAATGTTTCGGCAATTCTAATGCTGGTTCTGAAGAAGTTCCTATTATAACTGTTGAAGGAACTACTCTTGTTAATGAATATAGACACGCTGATGATACTCAATAAATTAGTTTAATATAATATTTTTTGTGTTAAAAATTTGAATATAAAATATATTATTACCTATTATGGAAAAAATTGAAACTTCTTTAATTACTGGGGATAATTTTACTCATAATATAAATGAAGAACAAAATATCCCTCTATCTATATTTAATACTTCTACTCATCCGGCTGAAATTAAGGCTCATAACGCATTTAACGATCAATTTCAAATTACTGAACCTGAAACATTTGATGCTATTCCTGAAGAAAAATATGAAGAAGAAACAAATTCTACTAGTTCTGCTAAATCATTTGTCCAATTTTTAGATGAAGATTCTGATGACCTATTAATTGATATTGCTATGAATATTGGCGTTCCTGACAATAAAAAAATAAAATTATCAAAACCACTTCCTATTAAAAAATCTATTCCTATCAAAAAAATTAATCCTAAAATTCAAGCTCTCTCTAATTTAATTGATACATGGAAAACTGAAAGATGTTCTTGGGATGAATATTTCTCTTGTATTGCTTTACTTATATCATCACGTTCACCTAGTGAGAGATTAAAAGTTGGTAGTGTTATTGTTAAAGATAATAGAATTATTAGTGCTGGCTATAATGGATTTCC
>Ga0207987_1000275_pt1 | contig 14902 bp, 10 predicted proteins | sample ETNtaG_19_FD_185768 | JGI IMG/M metagenome (GOLD analysis project Ga0207987, IMG submission 185768) | Marine microbial and viral communities from oxygen minimum zone, Eastern Pacific Ocean - ETNP201302PF86A (SPAdes) (version 2) | ecosystem: Environmental > Aquatic > Marine > Oceanic ...
GCCGCCTCCCTGGCTTTGGATGCAAGTAGTGCCTTCTCAACGATCTGTTTCGCGACTGATGGGTTTTCTTCGAAGAACTCGCCGAGTTTGTCATAAACAATCGTCTGAACTATTCCTGTAACTTCACTGCTCACCAGTTTATCTTTGGTTTGGGAGGAGAACGAAGGATCAGGGTGCTTGACGCTTACTACTGCTGCCAACCCCTCTCGTACGTCATCACCTGACAGAGAATCCCCTTTGAGCAGCTTCTTCTTCTTTGCATACGAGTTCACCGAACTGGTAAGTGCCGTCCGCAAACCGGACATATGGGTGCCCCCATCTTTGTTTCTTATGATGTTGGTATAGCAACGAATCGACTCGCTGAATGCATCGGACCATTGCAGCGCTAACTCGACTTCGACTTCGCCTTTCTCAATCTCTTTTTCGCCTTTGATCTTGATGACTTCCTCATGCAACACTTCCCTCCTTTCATTGAGTTGGCTCACATATTCGGAAAGTCCACCTTCGTACCGGTGTTCTGATGTGTGTGGTTCAGAACCTCTAAGATCAACGATTGAAATTTCCAGTCCCGCATTTAGGAAGGCAGTTTCACCCACCCTGGTATCGACCTCATCAAAATCAAACTCGACGATTTCAGTAAAAATCGATAAATCTGGCTTAAATGATATCATCGTACCTGTATCCTCACACTTGCCGATTTCCTTCAGCGCCTCAACCGGAACCCCCGCCTCATAGCGTTGGAAATAGACAACCCCATCCCGATGGATAGTCATCTCCATCCATTCAGAAACCGCGTTTACCGCAGACACCCCAACTCCGTGCAGACCCCCAGAAACCTTGTATGAACTATTATCGAACTTTCCACCAGCATGTAATTTAGTCATTATTACTTCAGCCGCCGAGACTCCGAATTCCTCGTGGATGCCCACGGGGATGCCCCTCCCATAATCCCTGACTGAGAGTGAGTCGTCTGGATTGAGTATAATTTCAATTGAATCTGTGTGCCCTGCAAGGTGTTCATCGACTGAGTTATCCACCACTTCCCAAATACAGTGGTGTAGTGCCGAACCGTCATGGGGGTCGCCAAGGTACATCCCCGGCCTCTTCCTTACGGCTTCCAATCCTTCTAGGACTTGGATGCTTTCTGCACTATATTCATCAGCCATATTATCGCTCTCTAATTGAGGGTTCCCTACGGGAACCCTCAAACCATATCATTAATCTTAGGAAGACGAGGCCTATAACCCTCTCCTATTGTAGATCAAATAACTAGTAATATTGGGATAAAAACGCCGAATTGGGGCCGATTCTTGTCCACGCACTCTCGACACGATTAAACAGGTCACTTAATTCGGCCTTTCACATGCAAAAGCCCTTGGTATGTGTCACACTGAGGGGAAGGACCGTAGAAGAAATGTGCAACGATGCCCCAAAGGCAGTGAAATTGGGAGCAGATTTGGTGGAAGCTCGACTAGATCTTCTGTGGTCCGCCGAAGAAAAGACAACCTCTACTAAGAAATCCGAAGAGGGCGAAAAAGAGAGCATCGAGATAATTGTGAATCAACTAGAATTGGATGCTATTGATGTGGAGGATTCAATCAAGACCATTTTTTCCACAATAGAAACTCCACTATTGATTACTTGCAGACCACAGAGGCAGGGGGGACGCTATCCTGGAAGTGAGGATGATAGGATTTCAGTTCTCCAAGCAGCAATAGCGAATAAGCCGAATTGGATTGATCTTGAAGTTGACATCGACCCCACTAAGAGGGAAGAGTTGGTAAAATTAGCAGGAAAGGGGACCAGGGTCATCGCATCTCTACACTCATTGGAGGCGACCCCTCCAGTCTCTGAGATCTCTCAGGATGTGATGGATGCTCAGGAGATGGGAGATTTGGTAAAGGCTTGTTATTACACTAAGGGTCGAAAAGATGCACTACGGATTTTTGAGTCTGCTTTGCAACTGAAGTCTTCCGGTGCGAACTACTCATTGATGGGACTGGGGCCCGGTGGCGATTGGACAAGAATACATGCGCCGGCGTTGGGCCAGAAACTAGTCTTTGCAACTACTGAGTCCGGTTGGCATTTGGCTCAGCAAGGGAAGATCAACGCCTCTGACCTTAGAATGGCATGGGAAGTTTTGGAGTATTCCTAGGCGCCGTCCTTCAGGAAGGGGACCTCTACCAACTCTTCCTCATCTCTCGCGCCCAATGCAGATGAGTGATATTTCCAGTGGATAATTAGTGGGAGTATAATGCACGAAAGGGGAAGTGCACCGATTAGGACGTACGCTGCGGTCTTCGGAAGCGTGAATCTCTCTTCTACATCGATTAGAACCTCCACGCTCATATTTCCAGAAGCCGGATGATCCCCATCTCGGCTATTGTCCCACCCATCCAGAACCAAGTGCAGAACTTGCCCTTCAGAACCTCCAAAACCAGCAAAAGACCAAGCAGACCCGGAAGAGTCTATTGCTACTGAGAACTCCTGATAGGAAACAGATTCGTAAGCATGAGCATCCCTGAATGGCACCCATGTAAACAGGTCTCTGTACTCAACCGGGACGGAATTTAGGCCCTCCGCATCGCAAATCAGATCCCAACCTTCTTCTTCGCAGTAGAAGTCTACTGTGTACATGTCAAGGTTCGAGCCAGTCAGCAGATAGATATCCCCCTTGGCGCTGAAGTCGATACAGAATGTGTATCTATAGCCTGGTTCCAGTACTAGTTCGATAGTCGTTGCAGACTCATTTTCAATGTGTATCCCTGGAAAACTGTCCCATGCGCCATCAGACCATTCGGTACTGATGTCTTTGTCTAGCGGTTTCAGTCCAGAGTCCCCGCCAAAACCAAATGCTTCGATTGATCCAGGAATCCCGACCGATAGGTATTCTCGGGGATCTTCTGTCGCATTCCAATCGCTACTAGGGGCAACATCGCAGGCCACCGATTGGGAACTGGCTGATGGAGGAATCAGAATAATTGAGCAGAAAATTCCCGCCAATAGGAGATTTACGCCAAATCCCCCGGCTGTTTTCATCTTCACTTCTTTCGCCTCGTTCTAATCGGCCGCACGTACCCTGACTCTTTGTTGGTGCGCTCGTCAGCAGTAAGGTATTTTGGTTGTGGAGGGGGGCTGTGTTGATCCATCCCTGGTAGGCCTCCCTCTGCCTCGACCTCATCGACATCGTATTTCTTGACATTGTCCAAGGCATCCATCTCGTCATCGTCCCTTTCTCTGAGTACCATCCACCCTAGTATTGCAACTAGCGCAACAAGAGCAAGTAAGCCCGTGCTTTCTCTACCTGGAACAAGATCTTCCATGGTCAAGTCAGACAGAGTCTTCGGGGGGGCAGTATCCTGAACGGAGAGCACTGTAATAACGAAGTCTTTAGATTCACAGACACTCAAGCCATCGCAGACCGTCATTGAAATTCGTACTTCACCGGGAATGGCCCATGTTTGATTTGGCAAGATCCAGTCGTTCCTTGAATCGCCATCACACCCCAATAGGGTCATGCAGTCTTCATCCACAAATACATTGATGTCCCAGTCAAACTCTAGAGTCTCTGTAAGATTCAGGTCTCTATCGTTGCTAGAGTCGCCATCACCATCGCTATCGAAAAACGCATCATTGTCCATCCATGCAACTATTCCAGCCTCCAAATCGGAGTCGGAGGCGGCTCCAGACAGATTGACCAAGTCTCCGACGACAACGTACTCGGTGCTGATGGGTTTTGAAGTCTCTATTCGCGGAGCTGAAGAGACTATCACTTTCATCTCTGTGGTGTTGGAGTCACCGCCCCCAAAACCGTCAACTACAGTAAGTCTGACTGTATATTCCCCCGATCTCTCGTAGCTATGCCAAACTTGAGGTCCAGAGGAAGGGGGACTAGCATCTCCGAAGTCCCATATCCAATCCACAATCCCATTCCAATCCGGGCTGTTGACGTCCGAGGATGTCATTCCTTCGAATTCCGGGTCAGCATCGAAACTCCCGCTGCCATCGAATCTGATGAGATTTCCAGGAGCAACAAAGGCCCCTCCTTCCTCTGTCCTTGGAACCTTCCAGATAACCTCCTCCTCCACATCATCAGGAAGTTCAGACAATAATCTACCTTCATCACTGGGGCAGATGAATGACATTCTCGGGACAGGTAATGGGTTTCCGATATAAAGTAGGAAAGTCTTCGGAGCAGAATCTAAACCTCTCTCGTCGACGACTACTAGTGAAACACTGTGAAGTCCCGGGTTAGAAAAAGTCCTACTCACGGACGTGGTATTCTCAATGGGCGAGTCCCGGTCTGAGAAATTCCAGTAGTGGGATAATGCAGACGAATCCCCATCAGGATCGAATGATGAGCTACTGAAAATGTAAGCATCACCGATTTCTCCGTCAGAAGGACGCTCGAAAAGTGCAACTGGTCGTTGATTCAGGATTTCTACTTCCAAGTACGCGATGGAGGTATTTCCATCATCATCAGCCACCTCTAGTGTTACGTTTTTCATCCCCGGTTCCTTCCAACTGACTATCGGATTAGCTTCGAATGAACTTGTTTCGGTGAAATCAGATGCAAGTGAGACGCCCATCCCTCCCAAGTTGACGCCTCCTTCGAAAGTCCATCTGAATTCGGCAATAATTCCATCTTCGTCCTCGAAAACATCCGGCATCTCCAGGGGAGTAACCGCAAAACCCTCCAGGTCTTCCGAGAAAATCTGGTAAGGTGCCCGGTTTAGAACCGTGACTAGAAGGGACTTCTGTGCGGATTGGTGGCCATCGCTGACCAACAACTCCAACGAGTATACGGTGCCATTGCTACTGCCATCTGTCCACGAATGGCCAATTTCGAAGATTCCTGTACCGGAGTCACCAGAGCCATCACCCCAGTTCCATGAGAAAAATAATTTGTCCACGGGAACGTTGTCAGACGTCCCGAAGGCCGAAAATTGTATTCTCTGATTCGTCTGAACCGTCAATTCCTCTTGGATAGCCAAACCATCTACAGAAATCTCAGGAATCGGCTCAGAGATATCATTTACCGATATTTCCCATGAAATTGTTTCAGAAAAGAAACCCCCATGATCCCTGACTAGAAGTGTGATCACGTATTCCCCTTCCTCCGTGAACGAATGAACAGGATTCTTCAAACTTGAAGAATTCCCATCACCCAGGTCCCAGATGTACGATTGCGGAGTCTCATTGTGCCCGAAAGAACCGTTTTGGAACCCGAATCCCCAAGAGTCGTAACCACCTCCAAAGATGTACGTTTGAGTCCATGTCTGCGTTTCATTGGATGAGATTGTCCCAGACCCAACTGGTTTCATGTTGAAAATCTGTTGAGGGAGTGACTGAGCTAAGTCCTGCAGTTCCCCAGTAATGTCTCTGACCTTAGCTGTAAAAGCCCAATCACTGGTAAATGGGGGGGTAAACCAAACTGAGATTATTTCCGGTTCAGAGTTTCCTACTGAGACCATGAAATCCGCAGAATCATGTATTGAATTATTGGTGAAGGCCGAGAATTCTACAGACAGAGCCTCTGAAAATGCACTAGAACTGACGCCAATGCTAATTTCCACGCTATCATCAAGGAAGTCCCCGTCCCGATCAAAACCTTCTATCGTTCCTATCGACACCTCAGCAGGGCTCGTGACCTGACTGGCACTTACGGTAAATGACCCGACGGGGTAATTTCCTCCAGAAAGTACGCCACAATTTGCAAAGTCGAAATCACAGTCATCAACAAGGGAGTTATACCAGACTAGGAGCAGAACCTCGGAGGTGGCATTTCCAAAACCGTGAACTAGTCCAGTCCCCCTGCCATCGTTCGAATCAATCCTCAATTTGTCCATAGTCCAAGTCCCAGAAGCCCCCTCTTTAGAAAGAACGACTCCTTCGAAACCGAATCTATCCGGTTGAACCATGATGCTCAAGGGGTAACCATCACCTTGTGTGAATCTGAATGATTTGAGCCCCCATCCCTCCACTGAGTGTCCAGACGATTGCCACGCCTCTGACCACTGATCGTTCTCTGCACTGATGGATCCCTTGCAGAAGCCACCGTTTGAGCAATCATCGACTAAGTCAAGATCAGAGAAACCAAACGCGCCCTGTGCGCTATCCAGAGTAACTGCTGCGCTGAAGTTTGCAAAGATTTCACTCATTGAAGTTCCTATTGGAGTCGATCCCGGGCCAGGGTTTCTGGATAGGCTCTCAACCCCATTCCCACCTAGGGAAGGATTAGACACCAACTCTCTGATGGCAGCAGGCCCGCCTAATTTGTCTGCCAAATACGCCAAGAATAGGAAACTTGAACCGATATCCGAATTTCTTCCGTCCCACCATCTCAAACTTGTGCTCGAGTTCAGCGTCCATGAGTTTGCCCCCTCTTCTAGATCCACCGACTCTCCGTAGCTAATAAACTCAGAAAGTCCCGCTGCGCCCTCATCGATCCAGATATATTCGAAGGGGTCATTCTCGTGATGAATCAATTGCCCAAACTCGTGCGCCATCACCCGATTTCTTTCCGACAGATCATCGATATCTAGGAATAATGCCTCACGCAACGATGAAACTCCAGATTCAAAATAACCCTCTTCCCCACCAGGCCCGTCTATTGACAGAATGGCAATTTCTATCTGACAATTGTCATCAATGTCCGGAGGAGTTCCGAAGTAGTTGGTAGTGGAAGGGAAAATTATCGACTCCCAGTTTGACACAATGTCATTCAGAACAGTAGACGAAACGATTTGGCCGTCTTCTACGAAAATCGCTGCGTTGGTGGAGATTTTCTCCACAGTTACTGCAAAGGTCCCGTCATTGGTCGTCATGTTGTCCGTATCGTCCATTGACCACGTATTCAGGCAGTTTCTTGGCTGACCTCCAGTGCTTGCTAGCCCTTCAGAGGAAAAAATAGGGGCAATGAAAACTACTAGTAGCGAAACTACTGCCAGCACTGCTTTCCTAGTAGAGTAGATTTCCGAACCACCACCCATCATTAGCACCTCGTTTACCAATCTGCTTCAAACTGCTCGAGGACGTATTTTAACATCGATGGAGCATCGTTCGTACATGGGCAGGGGGACGGGGCCATCAATCGTTCCCATCGCAATGCTCCTCATCCTCCTTTCACAGATGTCAATGGCCGAGGGAGGCAATCATACGGCCGAAGAGAGGGATGTTGAGATTTTGCGAACACTGCCTCACGACTCATCTTCGTTCACACAAGGGCTGGAAGTCCTGGGAAACTCAATTTTCGAGAGTTCGGGCCTTTATGGCCATTCGAGAATTAGCGAGATAGACTCACAAAATGGAGAGATTATCAGACAGACTGAGATTGACGACTCTTACTTCGGAGAAGGGATTACCGTAAAGGGCCAGTCAATCATTATGCTGACTTGGAGGGCGGGAGTGGCATTGGAATTTCACATCTCAAATTTTAGTATAATTGGAAACTTCAGTTTCGAAGGCGAGGGTTGGGGGATATGCTACAATGGGGAGCACATTGTTACATCCAATGGGACATCTGAGCTTTCATTCAGAGATCCAGATAGCTTTGAAATAGATTTCACCACAATGGTAACTTGGGATGGAGTTCCTGTTTCAAACCTAAATGAATTGGAATGTGTAGGTGACAAAATATATGCAAATATTTGGATGGAGGAGACAATCCTGAGAATCTCATCTACTTCGGGCAAGGTGGACTTTTTCTCATCCCCATTGGCAGTCACTTCCATTCAGGGAAATAGCAACGAAGAGGTATTGAATGGCATAGCATTTGATCGGAATTCTGGGAGTTTCTGGATTACTGGGAAGAACTGGACGCAGATGTACTTGGTCAATTTCACAGTCCCAGAAGAGAAATTGGGTGCTGATGAGGATTCACATTTGTTCACATTGATGGCGATATTTGTAGCAACTATTGCTTCGGTACTTTTCTTATTCCGAATAACCCCCAAGGAGAAAGAACTGGAAACGCCCAACTTCAAGGACTCCCATCGTTAGGACGTGTCATGGCCGACGAAGATGTCGTGGGAGGCATCGATCTCGATTATTTCATGGAAGACATTTCCGAAGAGCCATCAACGAGGGTTGCAGGGGCGATTTTAATCATCATCGGTAGCCTTCTCGGCGTGCAGTTGGGGATTCTACTCGTCTCAGGAAATCCGGATGAGATTCTCTCAGCTACTATAGACTCATCCGAGGAATATTCTGACGTATCCGGCATCGTAATCTCTGAAAGGACGGGGAATGCCTCAGGCGGAGAACCGGTTGAAGGGGTGAGGGTGCGGCTTCTCTCTGTAGAGGGTGCAACTACCGGAAAGGAGACATTTACAGATTCAGAAGGTAGATTCACTGTACCTGAAGTCCGTAGAGAGCCTGCTCTACTATCGTTTACGCATAGCGGGAATAATACGACTAAGTTGTTTTTCGTTCCTGGCGACGAAGCCCAGATAGTCATCACCATGTCTGAGGGAAATGGCGAGAACGTTATTGACCGACGTGGCGAGAGTTACCAGTCCAATTCGGTTTCCATCGCCACTGCTATTGCCTTGATGACCGTGCTTCTAGGACTAATGGGGGTCTATGGCGGCGTCGAGGCTTATCGTGGCAATAGCTATAGAAGATCGTGGTGGCTTTCCTTCCTAGGTCTCTGGAGCAGGGGGATGATTTTCATCGGCCCTTTACTAATTTTGATTGGCATGGGGCTGGTGACATTGTCTAAGGAACAGTTTTCTGGTAGCCGCCATTAGGCATCAGGAGAGTCTCATGTATCTGTTCTCAATTGAAGGCGGGGATGGCAGTGGTAAGGGCCTAGCCACACAGATTGTGCACGATGTTCTACAATCCGAGTTTTGCTTCAGATCTGTTGAGATAACAGCTGAACCTAGGAGGGATCATGCATTAGGGAGGCTGGCAATAGATTCGGTGAGGAGGCAGACACTTTCGCCTGAGCAGGAGGCAGGACTTTTCGCGGCAGATAGGTTAGATCACTCCCATGGATGGATTCTCCCGCGCCTTCAAGAAGGCAGGGCAGTAGTAAGTGGGAGGAATGTCCACTCTTCTCTTGTGTATCAGGGAATTGTTGGTGGGATTGGACTAGAGAGGACCGCTCAGATCAATTCAGCCGCATTAATACCGGATCTTTGTATCTGGGTAGATTGCGATCCAGAAATCGCCTTGGAGAGAATCTCAAAGGGAACGCTCCGAGACCTATCTAGCAAGGAAGAGTACTTTGAGACATCAGAATTACAGATTCGGATCAGAGATGGATATAGACAGCTACTCTCGGGCGAAATGGAAATGCCAACCCCATTCGACATGGGTGCAATACTGGGCCCGATTTCAAACGAAGGGACCCCGAATCAACTTCGTAACTCCCTGAGGGGGGCAATTCGTTCATTCATGAACAGCAGACCAACTCCAATCAATATCGAAATGGAACAAGTTGACCAATTACAGATTAGGGCTATTGTAAGGGAATCACAAAATCAAAGCACACTTCCAGATATTGGAATTGCACCAATGAAGGCAAAGTTGGGATGGCTGGATGGGAACGCACCATGGAAAGTCCTCAAATCAGCCCAGGAGAACCATAGAAAGTCTCTTTCCTCAATGGAAAAAGAACACCACAATTATCCAAAAAACATCCTAAACCACTCAATGTCCTCTGTATGTGGTACCCTTTCTCTCATAAATTCGGCTGAGATTTCCGAACTCAGATCTTCCATGGGGCCTGTTCGATGTGTTTCTAAGAGGCACACGCAGAGGATAATCAGGTTCCTCAAAGAATTGGGTTGGGTCTACAGGAGGAAGAATCTAGTCGGGCGAGAGGCACCAAAATCACAGTTAAGAGAGGAGTTCTTCCCATTTGGACGTCTTGTTCTAGCAATTTGGCCCCTTCGTAAGGAAATCAGTAAATGGCAGTCTCTCAATCCGGGTACACACATCCGCTTCTCCTTGGGGCAGATGGCCAAATCGGGAAGGCATGAACGTGCATTGATGGAAACAATCAGCCGATTGTCGATATTAGGCAGCGGGATAGAGGGGAGGCCAGCTCCCGAGAATATCGAATCATTGGTCGATTGGTGGTTAGGGAAGTGAAATCACTTTACCACTAGTCTGGAACCAGCGGGAAGCGTGACGTTGGCAGCTTCTTGGAAGAATTTGGGTCTAGCTGAGAATGCCGAACAAAACCACCAACCTCCAACGAATCCTGCACCTGATCCTGTGACGATCCTGAGCAAATTGTTTGACTCGTATGAATCGACAAGCAATTGAGTGAAACCATCAATCCCCATTGGAACCAACCCCATTCCCATTATCGATAGCATCACAATCATCCGCCTGTCTCTCTCGTAAATCTCGAATAGCCATTTGTCAGGGAAAACTGAAAGGAACGTATCCCTAACAGTCCATCTGTTGACGCCCCTCAACAAGAAGAAAAGGCAACCCAGGGAGAATCCTAGGAATATTCCGATGTCCCTTGCACATACTGGCATCTGATTGCCATTTATCTCCCACGACCTCTCATGTTTTTGATGACAATTCAAATCTCCAAAACCATATGCCAGTGCCCAAATTGGATTCAATTCACTCCACACAAATTTACCACCGTGCAGCGACGGGTCATGGCCAACCGCCCCCCCCTCTTCGCGCTCATCATTTCCCCAACTGTTTTCGAATGCATAATCGATAGCATTTGCTCTTCCTGAGAGCTCTGGCACTGAATCAGAGGGAAGAAAATATGGAGCTATGAAGCATAATGCAAGGTATCCAAATGCGACTCCGCCTAGAATCTTGGAGACCCTCTCCTCGTGCCCCCTGTCCTGCAATCCATTTTTCAGAAGCATTTGTTCCCCAATTGGGGCTGAAAAGACTGCCTTCATAGATTTCACTAATTCACCATCAGTAAAAACGATCCTAACTCGTTTGTAAGATTAGCAATATTCGGGAACCCCTTCGCAACACGCCTCGACCACTCTGAAGCAACGAGGGCACTCCATGTGCTGCCGCATTGGAATGGCATCCCCCCTGAAACCACATAGGCAGAGAAAATCCTTGCAATGATCACTATCCATGCCTAAATCGCATGGCATCGGGCTAAATTAATTTCCCCCTCTCACGCGTTGAGGGCTTTCAGTTGCAGACTCAACTCACCTACGAGCCATTCGTGTAGGGCCAGCCCTCCCATCTCCGAGAGAGTTGAATTGAGGAACGCCGCAATCAATGATTTCTTTGCATCATCCTCATCGAATCCCCTGGACTTGAGGTAATACATCTGCTCTTCGTCTATGGGCCCATTTGCCGTGCCATGCCCACAACCAACGACGTCATTCTCCATCACCTCCAGTTCTGGGATAGAATCGGCCTCTGCCGATTTGGAAAGCAGTAGGTTGTGAAAAATCTGTGCTGCATCTGCTCCTCTGGAGCCTTCTCCGATGGTTAGCATCCCAGTCCCTATGGTCCTGCTTTTCCCTCCACAAGCAGAGTGCCACGATAGCCGGCTGTATGTTTCCGGCGCTTCATGGTGGATTTCTATGTGGTGATCCAAGTGCATTGAATCCGCAGATAGGATCGATCCCAGGACCCTGATGTTTCCACCAGATTCCCCCATAATGTACCGCAGATCGCTCTTCGTCCTCTCCGAACCAGAAGAAACCGTACCCGCTCTTACTTGAGCATCTCGGCAAATGTCAATACTGTCGGAGCGCAGCATAGTTCCCCTCTCTAGGAGTCCGATAACAACATCATTCACCACCGCTCCATCTTGAATCTGACCGGTCCTAAGTAGTCCGAACCATTCACTGCTACCAGTGACTTTGGTTACCAACTCAAATTCCGATGTCTTTCCTATTTCCAATGAGATATGTGCAATGGAGGGGGATTCTCCTGTATCAACCTCAAGAATGATTGGTTTTTCTGAAGAGAAACCCTTGTCCACAACTAACGTCCATTGAGAAGACTCTGCCGAGGCATGAAGGAATGAATTTGTCAAAGCACTACTCCTGGAGAAATCAGGCTCTCCTGCTGCGCCTAGTTTCAACTCGATTCCGGGGGGGAGGTCCGAACCATCAATGACGCCCAGACTAATCTCAGGTCGCCCTAGTAGGGGGATCTCGGACACGTCTCCAGTGGGATGGACCTTCTTCCAGGGGGTGTACCTCCAGAGATGATCTGCCTTGTTTGGCTTCTCCAGACTGAGGTACCTCGAAGCCGAATCCATAATCCGGCCTCAACCTATGCTTCCTTCCATCTCAAGAGCCATCAGTTGATTGAGCTCCACTGCGTATTCCATGGGCAGTTCCCTGGTGAAGGGCTCGAAGAAACCGTTGACAATCATTGCTAGGGACTCTTCCTCTGAGTGTCCACGACTCATAAGGTAGAATAATTGCTCATCGCTAACCTTGGAAACGCTTGCCTCGTGCTCGCATCTTGCAGTTGGGTTTGCTACTTCCATTGTTGGGTATGTGTCTGATCTGCTCCCCTCATCCAGGATTAGGGCATCACAGACAACATTAAGCTTGCAGTTATCCGCTTTGGGCGAAACTGTCACCATGCCCCTGTAAGACCCCCTTCCTCCATTTTTGCTAATGCTCTTTGAGAGGATTTTGCTGGTTGTGTTGGATGCTAGGTGATGAATCTTGGCCCCTGCATCTTGGTGCTGACCTTCTCCAGAATATGCGACCGAAATCACTTCTGCATGGCTCCCTTCTCCCTTAAGAATCACAGCGGGATACTTCATGGTTAGTTTACTTCCGATGTTTCCATCAACCCACTCAATCTTCGCCTTTTCATGCGCTATTCCTCTCTTTGTCACTAGATTGTATACATTTGAACTCCAGTTCTGGATAGTAGAGTACCGAATGTGTGAGCCTGGAAGTGCTATCAATTCCACTACTGCTGAGTGTAAAGAGTCAGTCGAGTAGGTAGGGGCGGTACATCCTTCGACGTAATGGATGCTGCTCCCTTTGTCGGCAATAATCAGAGTTCTCTCGAACTGCCCCATATTCTTCGCGTTGATTCGAAAGTATGCCTGTACCGGCATCTCAACATGAACCCCTTCTGGGACATAAATGAACGATCCACCTGACCAGACTGCGGTGTTTAGCGCAGAGAATTTGTTATCAGAGTAAGGCACTACCGAACAGAACCACTTTTTCACGATCTCGGGGTATTCCCTCAGTCCGCTGTCCATGTCTAGGAAAATTACCCCTTGCCTTTCCAAGTCCTCACGGATGCTGTGGTATACTGTTTCTGACTCGTATTGAGCTGATACTCCTGACAACCACTTCTGCTCTGCTTCTGGTATTCCAAGCCTTTCGAATGTATTTCTGATGTCATCCGGCACGTCATCCCAGTCATTCTTGGTTGAATCAGATGATCTCAGAAAGTAGCAGATATTGTCGAAGTCAATTTCCTCCAACATCGACATGTTGCCCCATGTCGGCATCGGTCTTTTCATGAAGTGTTTGAATGCCTTAACTCGAACCTCAGTCATCCACTGGGGCTCATTCTTCAGATTGGATATTTCTCTCACTACTTCCTCTGAAAGGCCAAAGTCGAATCTAATCGTTGAGTTTTCTGGATCATGCCATCCAGCCTTGTATTCCCCGACCGCTTCCCGGGCATCTCTGTTTTCCTCCATCTCAGCACCTCATTCTTATTTCAGCCATTCATAGCCCATCTCTTCAAGCTTTGTAGCGAGCTCAGGACCTCCTGACGATACAATCTTGCCATCCATTAGAACATGCACCATATCTGGCTGTACATGTTCTAGAATCCTAGAGTAGTGAGTAATTATCAATGCCCCAGAATCAGACCCCCTGATAGTGGCATTGACTCCTTCAGATACAGTTCTGATTCCATCTATGTCCAAGCCACTATCAGTCTCATCGAGAACTGCAAGGCGAGGCCTTAGGAGCATCATTTGTAGGATTTCAAAACGCTTTTTCTCACCACCGCTGAAACCATCATTGACATACCTTGACATGAAAGTACGAGGGATATCGAGTGATTCCATCGCCATTGTCAACTTTTCCCTGAAGGCAGCTCCCTTGGCCTCCTCCTCGCCTCTGATGCTAGCAACCGACTTCCTGAGGAAATTTCCAACCTGAAGGCCTGGAACTGCTTGAGGGTACTGGAATGATAGGAATACCCCCTTCCGAGCCCTTTCCCAAGATTCCATTTCTAGTATGCTCTCCCCCTCCAGTATCACATCTCCTTCCGCTACCTCAAAGTCCGGATGCCCCATTATGACATTGGCAGTAGTGGTTTTTCCGCTTCCGTTCCTCCCCATAATAGCATGAATCTCACCAGGTCCAATTTTCAGATTAATCCCCTTGAGGATTTCATTTCCGTCGATTCCTGCATGCAGGTCTCTGATTTCTAGCAATGGAGTACTCACGTGTATTCTCATAATGACCGGAACTAATTGACTATTCAATCCCTTCCTTCGTTAGGTGACCCTATAATGGCTACCTCATTCGCATTAATTGATGAATAATGGGGATGACGATACTGAGGTCCCAGATGAACTAGAGGACAAGTATAGGTCTCAGATTAGCGAGGTCATCCAGAACGAGGCAAAACGTCGGGTATCAGAAAGAAATGACCCAATAGAGACTTCTAGGCTTCTTTCGTTGTCGCTTCTTGAATTATTCGAGTCTGAAGACCAATCATTGGTCCCGGCGCTGATGGCAAGACTTGGCCCTGTTAGGGCGGCACTGGAGGGGCATGGGGGGGCCCTGGTCGTTTCCAGAGGGGAAATTGAGGTTAGAAGTGACGGGAATAGGGCACTATCACTAGTCATAGATCTGGACGGAGCATGTGTTTCCTGTGGAGCGGCTCCGGGAACCCTAAAGGGCATCCAAGACGACTTGCTGCACGATGATGAGGTCTGCAA
>Ga0207987_1000288_pt1 | contig 14489 bp, 13 predicted proteins | sample ETNtaG_19_FD_185768 | JGI IMG/M metagenome (GOLD analysis project Ga0207987, IMG submission 185768) | Marine microbial and viral communities from oxygen minimum zone, Eastern Pacific Ocean - ETNP201302PF86A (SPAdes) (version 2) | ecosystem: Environmental > Aquatic > Marine > Oceanic ...
ATTGTCGCTAATTTAGCTGAAAAAAGACGGTTTGTCTGTATTATTGCTGGATATAAAAAAGAACTTGAAGAATGTTTTTTCTCTGTTAATCCTGGATTAAGAAGAAGATTTCCATGGGTATATACTATTGTTAAATATACACCAACTGAATTAAGTGAAATTTTTGAAAAACAAGTAAAAGATGGTGACTGGTATATTGAACATGAAACCAGACAAAAATTACCAAAATTTTTTGGAGATAGAAAAGATTATTTCCCTCATTTTGGTGGAGATACTGAAACTTTATTTGCTAAAGTTAAAATTTGTCATAGTCGAAGAGTTTTTGGAAAACCTAGATATATGAAGAAAGAAATCAAATATCAAGATTTGAAAAAAGGTTATGAATTATTTAAACAAAATAGTCATATTACTCGTAATGAAAAGAGTCGTCCTCCAATTGGGATGTATGTATAAAATATTCTTCCTCTTCTTGTTCTATTGGAGTTGTTGTCATTACACTTGCTAAAGTAACTGCTGGACCTAACATTGTCCAGAGTTTTTTAAATCTTTTATTTTGTTCTATTCTTTCTTGTTCTTTTTCAGACACTTCTATATTATAACACGTATTTATTTCAATTAATAAATTATCTATTCTTGTTTTTAATTGTTGCATATCTTCATTTACATCTATTAATCGTGAAGCCAAATTATTTTTATTTTTTTTTCCTTTTACTTTTTTTAAACACGTCATTAAATCAGTAAATGACTCTTCTATGTCTTCAAAAAGACTTTTCTCGTAATCAATAACTTTATTCATTATTATCAATACTAAATAAATTTATTTAATTATTGTTACGCAATATTATCAGTCCCTTATTTTTTTATATATATGTTTATGATAAACTATATTTTGGTGATATATATGAAACATCTATTTCTGATGTTTCATCATCCGAACAACGTAAATATTCTTCAGATGAACTAGGACTTCTACATTTCGCCTGTTTATATTTTATAGGTAAAGGCGAGTTTGTAAAATTAATTTTAGATTTAATCTCTAATTTTGAAAAAATATCTTTTGAAGAAGATTTTTTTTCACCATTTAAACAGCATAATAATGAACCCATTTTATTTAATTAATTAATACCTTATAAATTCAATTTTAATACTATTCTGCTCTAAAATATTCGTGATCCTTATCTAATGCTAAAATTTTTGGTTGTAGATGTCCTAAACCAAATCTTTTTGTTTGTTGTGGATGACAATAATTTGCTGCCATAAATTTAAATTTATTCAAATTTGTTACCATATATCTGTTCCAATAGGACTCATCATGCCAAACTGCTATTATATTATTCTTACCATCTCTATCAATCATATTTGATATATTTTCACTCGCCGCAAAATAATTTTTTACAAATCCACCTTGAACACCTCCACATACATAAAATGGTCGTTTTTCATTTGGACTTATATAAGCCAATGACTCTTTTCTTGTTTCTGGAGTTCCCATTCTATTTCTTAAAAAAAAACCTGGATGAGCAACTGCTATTAAAGGTTGTTTTTCATTCGGTAGTATCTCATCTCCTACTGGAAAAACTGCTTTCATATCTACATCTGTATAATATACTACATCCACTTTATCCATTATATCTTCTTTTATTTTCATAAAATGATGATATCTATATAATGTATCTCCTGGAAATCCCTTTCTTTCAATTTTATAAGTGAAAACATTATCACCAAATGATTGTTCTGAATCTGTTAATAAAAAATAATTCTTTTTATATCCCGGCAAAAAATATTTTTCATAACTTTTATAAACTGGATCAAAAAATGAAATATATCTACCTGTTGCTATTAATATAATTCCTACTCGTGTCATTATAATTTATAATTTATTAATATTTATTTCTTAATTAATTTAATCTATCTTTTTCGCATATTCATCAAATACTCTTTGTCCTACTCTAGCATCTGTATTATATTGATCGCCACCCCTTCTTAATCTTTCATGTTCAGTACATAAAAATGCTAACATATCTAAATTCATTTCTCCTTCTAAAGTTTTATTAAAAATTCTATCATAATCTTTTGCTAATTTTTCAAATTTTTTAGCTACATATGCTTTAAAATCGGATGGACTTAATTCTTTTCTCATTTTTATTACTTCCGGTTTTTGTAAATAAATTATCATATTTTTTGTATGAGATAAAATATTCATTGATTTTTTCTTTAATTTTGGTTTCCTTTTTCTATTAAATTTATGACGTTTCATACTCTCTTTTATTTTCATCTTTGCTGTCTTTTCTTCTTCTTTATTTTCAATTACATTCATTTCAGTTGGTTGTTCTTGTGTTGTTACTGGTGCTGCTGGTGTTTGTAGTTCTTCTACTGAAATTAAACCTTGTTCATCATCACTCCATTCTTCATCTAAAAAGTTATAATCTAATTCTTTTCTAAGATTTTGATTGTTTTTTGTACTCATTGTAATATTTAATTATATTATTTTATTTTTATCTTTTTTACTTATTTAAATTTTTACTATAAAATGATTTAATGATTTATTCATATTTATATATAATACTTTAATAATGCCACTTTCACCTGTAGATCAATCACAAGATGCAAATGAGTCAGCACGAAGGGCTATAGAAATTGCTAATCAAGCAGCACAAACTGCTAGAGAAAATGCTAGTCAAGCTAGAGCTGTTGCTAGAGAAACCGCAAATAGAGCCGCTAGAGAAGCTATTAGAAGACCTAGTGATTTACCTAGACCTAGTTCTAGAAGGGGAAGAAGACCGCAAAGCCAACAACCTAATTTTAATTTATTAGAACATTCACCTAAATATACATTAGATTCTTATTTATTTTTAAGAAGAGATGAAATTAATATTAAACTTGATTCTTATGATGAAAAAATTGATAATCTATCATATACAATTAGAGGATTAGAACGTGATTTAAGTGATTTAAATAAAAGTATTTGTGCGAAGATAGAAATTATTAAAAAGTATGAACAAGAAAAAGACTCTTTAATTAAATTCAGTCAAACTATTACAACTACTTTAACTAATGGTAATTTACCATCTTGTGCTGTTTGTCTTGGAGATATTCCTAAAAATAATGTTGCTATTACTAATTGTAGACATTTATTCTGTAAAAATTGTATTGCCGCAGCATTAGGTTTTAGTAATAGATGTCCTATTTGTAGATCCAACGTTCACCCTAAAACAATCTCTATTATTAATTTAGAAGATCAAACTACTATTATTGAATCTAATGAATGTACTAATTCTAATGAAGTTAATGAACCAATTGATATTATTGATGAAGTAATTGAGGATGATGAAAAAGAACATAGTCCTATCCCTATAATAAGAACACCACCACCACCACCACCTAGAAGACCTGCCCCTCAAAATTCATATGAATATAATATACAAGGAACAACTCGGTTTTCACGAGGTGCTGGAAATTCTATACGAAGTAGAACTTCTAGAGGTGCTGGAAATAGTCCTAGAATTATTAGGCCTAGAAGTTCACGTGGTAGAGGTAATGCTAGTTCTCGTGGTAGAGGTGAAAATCAAGAAGTTTCTCGAAATACAAACCCGAATAATAATAGAAGACCTCCAATTAGTCCAACTAGAAGAATTGATTATGAACAATATAGAAATTTATCACAAATAGATGATAGAAGTATTAATAATTCTAGAGAGTATGGAAATAACGTTGGTATTGGTTCTGGTTGGATACCTGTACCAAATGATAATCCTAGAATATATAGAAGAAATAATCAATTACCACCAATTAATCCTGCTGATTATGGTTCTAATCAACAAAATAGAGGAGAAAGAGTATCAAATAATAGACCTTATTCTACATATATAAATCAACCAACAGTTGATCAATATAGGAGAAATAGAAATCATTCAAATATAGTTCCTAGTGAACATGGTTATACATCTAGACGTTCATGATTTCATATATAATATAGGAGTTTTACATGTTAATTGAATTATACATAAAAATAATACAATCCAATCAAAAAATGAAAATCCTTGATAAATTATTTTTGTAAAACTATGTGATGTAGTTGTAAACATATAGATTGTTAAAAAAAATAATAATCCTTTATTTAAAATATCTATACAACTCATACTTAATTTAAAATTATCATATTCTTTATAATCAACTTTATATTTCATGTTGTGTTTATAAAGTTGTTCAATATGTTCTTTTTGTTCTATTATTTTTTTTTCTAAAGTGTCACATTTTTGTTTTAAAGTATCATTATTATTGCTTAGAGATTTATTTCTTTCTAAAATTTTATCAAATGTAGCTTCTTTCTTCGTTTGACTCACATTATTTATTTTAAATATTTCCTTTTGTGGTTTTGATTGTTCATTAATTGTCTCTTCTACCTTTTTAACTTTTTTATCCATCTGAAATAACTAATAATAATTTATTGTTTTATTTGTTTATAACAAAATAATAAAATTATAATTGACTTTTTATCTTTAATGATAGTAAAATTAATATTAAGAAAATATTGTTATTTATTAAGAACTCATAAATGAATACTGAAGTCACCAATAATCTTAAAACTCTAAAAAAATATTCTAATTTATTGAATCCTCAAAAAATTAAAACTTTAGGTTTCGATAGTTTTACTAAAATAATTAGAAATAAATTCATTTTACGAGACTTTGCTTCCTTTTTGTCGCCATTGTTGAATGTAAATGAAAAAAAAAAATTAAATATATCTACTCGTAAATTTATGACATCTTTCGTTATTATTTCTTTTCCACAATATATTTTCAGCAATCAAGTAAAAGATGCCGATGATTTGACTCTAAAAAATTTAGCAATTGAGTTGACTGATATTTTTAATTTACATTTAAATAAAGAAACAACTAGTGAAAAAGAACTTGATATGATTAAGTCAACTTATATTAAATTTAGTTCTTTTTTTGATAAATGGAAGAAAAAAGATGTAGTAAAAACTATTTTACCATTTGCTAATTCATATTCTCAATTGAATGAAACATTAGTTGATATTGAATCTAGTGGTACTGAAGAAACTGATGATATCAGATTATGGAGAGAAGAAATTAAAAAACAACAAGATAAAATTTTACAACAGGTTAAAAGAATTGATGGAGAAAATGCAGTTAATTTTGTTAAAAATTATCAACCACCTAAAATTAAACTTGATGATAAAATATATAAACAAATTACACAAACTGTTAAAAGAGCATATTGGGATAAGTTTAAAGAAGACCTTGATTCTGGAGATTTTTCTCTCGTTATTTCTTTATTAAAAGATGTTAGAAAAATAATTTTCAGTTTAATTCCTAATAGATCAGACCTACAAGAACAATTTAATAATAAACTTGATTATGAATTAATTGAACAAATGATTAATCATAATGCTATGAAAGTTGAAGATGTATATAATATTTCTATCGCATTAATTGAATATATTAAAATGTTACAAGCACCAATTGATGATAAAGATACTGAAGAATGGTGTAATAGTATCACTGATTTATTTTACAAAGAAACTATTACATATGGAGAAATATTACCTGCTTTTTTTAGTGGTGTATTTGAAAGATTAGAAAAAATTAAAGAAAGATTAATTGAATTTTATAAAGATATTGAAGAAGAAAAATCATAATTTACCAAGGCATATGAAGAGTAGCCCAATATGCTAGATAAATACATACTAGATTAAGTGCTGTTACTATAACACAATAACGAGCATGTTTAAATGCATGTCTTTGTTCTTCTGTAAATTGAAGACCAATTCCTGTAAATATTCCTGCTGCCACCATGGGTGGTAAAATCGATGTAGCAATTCCTATACCAATAATTGCTGTATTTAATGTGGAGTTTTTACAGTGAGATCTTGCTAAAAGAATACCACCACCAATAGCAATTACTACATTAAAAAAATATTCATAACCAAATCCATAAATTAATGAAGATCTTGCAAAAAGACACGACATTGGGGAAATCGCCTCACTTAATGCATTCATCAATTCTGGTGTTTTATCTTCTTCTTTTTCATATTTTGCATATGCTTTTAATCCACGTAAAATTTTTTTTCTTATAATTTTAAATCTTATAAAACCTACACCCCAAATAATTGATGTAAATACTACAATACAAAAGAATTTTAATATTTCATATGAACTTAGAAACGTTACTTTCCATTTTTTTTTATAGAAAGCAACAATAAAATTTGTAAATGGTTTTGTTAGATTAGAAATTAACATTGATCCTATAATTGTTGTTTCTGAATTTGTACAAAATCCCGCACAACTAATTAATGACGCAATCAACATTGTTATATAATCTTCTATACCAATTTTATGTTGAGATGTTCTAAATTTACAAGATAAAGTCATTATATAATATATTATATAGATATATTATTACATTTATTATATAAAAATTAAATTTGTTTTATATATAGAGATAATATGTCCTTAAATAATCTAATTTCTCAATTATATTCTAGTATAGCACTCGGTCAAAAACTCGATGTTATTATGCCAATAGTTAAATCTTATAATAATACAGATTGGAAAGAATATATAAATTTTTCTGAACGGAGATATACACGAAATTTAGTCTATAAAAGTGATTTATTTGATGTCTATATTATTTGTTGGAATAATAAACAAGAAAGTCCAATACACGACCATGCTTCTAATGGATGTGTTATGAAAATATTACAAGGAAGATTAGTTCAAGAATTATTTGATCATAATATTAGACCTACTATGAAAATGCCAATTTTTAAAAATCAAGTTACTTATATCGATAATGATATGGGTTATCATAAAATTATCAATACAGATACACAAACTGTATCATTACATATTTATTCTCCTGCTTCACATGAAACTACTGTTTTTTGTAATTTAGATACCCCAACTGTCTAGAGGAATATTACTAAAACGTAATTGTAAATGTTTATTATTTTTAAAAAAATTATTAACATTATCAATATCCATTATACCATTCGAATCTTTTTTTTGAATACTTCTTCGTCTTTGTCTCAATATCCTATAATAAAATTTAAAATAACAAAAACGATATCCATCTATTACTACTGAAAATTTATTTATTAATTCATCATCATTATTACACCCAAATTGACGATAATTTATATTATTTATTTTAATATTTAATCCTTTTATTTTTACTATTTGTTCTTTATATTTGTTAATAAGACTTGAATGTAAAACAAAATCTAAATCACCATTTGGCCTTATACCCATTAATGGGAACCAAGCACTTTGAATTAAAGTATATTTATCTTTTGGAATTCCTAGAGAATTTAGTTTTTCTATATGTCGTAATCTATGTTCCATTATATATATTATTATAATGAATTTTATGTTCGTGCCACACGACAATAATTTAATAATTATATATAATATGTATTAATAATTATGACTCATTCTGGTATGCTATTACTCTTTCCAATTGATCGTCAATATGATTATGTTGTTGAAAAACATTTTAAAATAATTTTTAAAAAACAAATTGATATTAGTTTACACGAATTTCAACAATTATTTCGGATTGATAGTCGTCATGAATCTTATATTATTCAAATTAGATCAAAAGAAAATATCGCAGATGGAAAACTTATTTTTTATATTTTTACAGCAAAATCTGTCATTGATGTTAATGAAGATATTAAAAAAAAAACTAGAAGAGAAATTGATAAGATAAGATTTGAAAAAACTGGTATTGATAGAAAAACTTTACCTTATCAAAATCACTTACATACTACTGATACTAAACAACAATTACTTGATAGTATAAATTATTTAAAACAAATAAAAAAAATTAATGATACTGAATATAAAACTATTTTTACAAAATTAAATATATAAATTTAAAAATGCTGGGGTCTCTTCTTCTATTAATAATTTATTTATTAATTTATCAGTTACTTTAATTGGGAGTTTTATATTATCTGAATAATAGGAAAAAATTTTCTTTTTTTCAGATCCTGATACATATTGTAATAAATTTATTTTCCTTATTATTATTTGAATTGCTCTTTTTGCCTCTCTTATACCTTCTTCTTTACGAATTTTACGAAGAATAAATGCAATGGATTTATCTGGAAATATTATATCATCTTGTTTTAAACCAATTTCTTTTAATTCACTTGGTATTATATAATCTTTTAAAATTTTTACTTTTTGTTTTGATTCAAAACCTTTTACTTTAATTATTTCCAAACGATCTCGTAAAATTGGATCTATATTGTGTAAATGATTTAATGAAAAAACAAATAATACTCTTGATAAATCTATTTTTATATTTCCAAAATACATATCTTCATATTCATGATTTTGAGAAAAATCTACTATTTCCATTATTTTATTTACTACACTTGAACCATGACGAGTTGTATCTATTTTATCTAATTCATCCATAAATATTATTGGATTCATACAACCTGTTTCTGTTAACATACGACAAATTCTACCATAATCAGACCCTTCATATGTATGGGCAAAACCTGATAAATAGGATTCATCTGATAATCCTGATAAAGAAAATGAAGCAAATGGACGATTTAATGCTTTTGCTAAACCTTGTCTAAAAATCGACGTTTTCCCGGTGCCGGGCGGACCCACGATTGCTAGAGCATGACCTTTTGAAGGTGGATTAGAAATCCATTTTGCTACTAATTCTACTAATGCCTCTTTAACTTGTTCATGACCATATACTGCTTTATCTAATGCAGTTTTTATATTACATATTCTATCAGCAATTAATTTGGGATCACTATCTTTAGTAATATCAAATTTACAATAGTTTCCGAATGGAATTTTTAAAATATTATCTATCCATTCTCGTAATTTTTTATATTCTGAACCAGAATTTTCTAAAGTTTCAAGTAAATCTAATTTTTTTATGATAATTGCTTTTGTTTCTAATGGAATATCTGATAATAGAATTTTTACTCTTTCTGGTACTGATTTATCATTTATTTCTTTTATTTGGGCTTCTATTTCCTTTATTTTCATTTTATCACTAACTGAGAGATTTTTATAACTTTTGGTTTTTTCTAATTCATATTGAGGTTCTAATTCTTCTATTTGAGACATATTATTTGCGATCGCTTTCTTTATTGTGGCTTTCAATTTAGTTCGTAATATCCCTTCTAATAATTGCCGATTTATATCTTTTGTTGTATTTTGTGGGCGATTATCTTCATCAATAACTAAAATGTTATCTTCTTCTTCATCGGAAGATGAATCGATTGCATAATCATTTATTTTATCAGAATCTTCATCATCACTTATTATTAAATCATTTTCATCTATATTAATTGATTCATATATTTCTTCTGCTTCCTCATCTGATTCATACATTTCATTTTCTTTATTTGGATCATCTGTATTTGTAGTTTCTGTATCAGATGTTTTTGTTTCATCAATGGATTCATCTATTTCGTCTTTATTGTTACTTTTTGTATCCATATTCATTATTAAGTTAACATTATATATTTTTCCTTCGGGGGAGAACTCAAGTTTTCTTTTTTTTTTTGGTGGTGGACTATTATCAGATGAATAATCATCTAATAATTTATTTAATTTTCGTTTCTGATTCCTCGTTAGGATTGTTTTACCTAGTAAATTTACTAAGGTTTTTCGTGCGATAATCTTATTATTATCATCTTGATTATTACTAGACATATATTTATTAGGTTTTTATTTATAATGACATTAAATTTATAGTTTTTTATATATCACTATTTTTATCTTAAAAATAAAAGTATTTAAAGGTTAAATTACATTTTTTATTTAAATTTAAAATTGATTTTGTCTTATTTTTATTAACAATTATTACAAATGAGTGAAATAGATATCTCTAAAAGAATCAGGGAAATTAGGTTTAGTATTGCATCGCCTGACTTAATTCGTCAAATGTCAGCGGCTCAAATTACTACTCCAGAATTATATGAAAATAATTGTCCTAAATTCTCAGGACTTTTTGATTTAAGAATGGGAACTCAAGATAATCTCTTTTTATGTAAAACCTGTAAATGTAATATGAAAGAATGTTCTGGTCATTTTGGATATATTGATTTGGCGAGAAAAGTATATTTTATACACTATCTTTTAACTGTTAAAAAAATTTTACAATGTGTATGTTATAAATGTTCTTCATTACTTATTAATAAAACAGATGATACTTTTATAAAAAAAATACGTAGAAAGGCTACTAATATTAGAATTAAATTGGTTCATAAAAATTGTAATTCTCATTCTAAAAAAACATGTTTAAATTATGATGGTTGTGGAAGATTACAACCTCATTATTTAAAAGAAGGAACAAATCTTTATGTCGTTCATAAAATTAAAAATACTGATGGAACTATTGATGAAAAAAAAAAAAGATTAAGTGCTGACGACTGTTATGAAATTTTAAGAAAAATATCTGATGAAGATTGTGAATTATTAGGATTTTCACCTAAATTTTCAAGACCAGAATGGCTTATTTGTTCTGTTTTACCTGTTCCACCACCATGTGTTAGACCTTCTGTAAAACATGATGCGAATTTACGATCTGAAGATGATTTAACATATAAATTACTTGATATTATTAAAGCTAATAATAGTCTTTTAAATAAAATTAAATCTAATGATCAAAATCATTTAGAGGATTATATTGATTATTTACAATATAATGTTACTACATTAATTGATAATGAAGTTAAAGGAATACCACCCGCACAACAAAGAACGGGAAGATTACTTAAATCTATTCGTCAAAGATTAAAAGGTAAAGAGGGACGAATTAGAGGAAATATTATGGGAAAACGTGTTAATTATTCTGCTCGTAGTGTTATTTCACCTGACCCTAATATTCAAATTGATGAACTTGGTGTTCCAATGAAAATTGCTATGAATATGACTTTTCCTGAAATTGTTAATGTATATAATAAAGATTTTCTAAATACTTTAGTACAAAATGGACCTGAAAAACATCCCGGGGCTAAATATATTATTAAGAAAAATGGTAATCGATTAGACCTTCGATATATGAAAAAAGATAAGATTAATCTTGAATATGGTGATGTTGTTGAAAGACATATTATTGATAGAGACATTGTTTTATTTAACCGACAACCTTCTCTTCACAAAATGAGTATGATGGGGCACTATGTTAAAGTTATGCCATATTCTACATTTAGATTAAATGTTTGTGTTACTACACCATATAATGCTGATTTTGATGGTGATGAGATGAATTTATATTTAGCACAATCTGTTATTGCTTCTACTGAAATTCAAGAATTAGTATGTGTTCCTAGTCAAATTATTAGTCCACAATCCAATAAACCTGTTATTGGAAGTATTATGGATACTGTTGTTGGAGCAAATAATATGACAAAGAAAGATTGTAGATTAAATTTTAAAGAAATTATGAATATTTTACCACATATTAGTAATTTTGATGGTTCATTACCTAATTTTAAAATTATTAAGGATAAAAATAATCATATTCCTGATAAAATTTATTTAGAAGGTAGAGAAGTATTTTCATTACTTTTACCCAATCAAGTTAATTATCATAAATCTGTTGATGATGATGACAATATTTCTATTGTTAATGGAAAATTAATTAGTGGTAAATGTAATAAGGCTGTTACTGGAAGAGGTAGTGGAAGTTTAGTTCATATTATTCAAAATGATTTAGGACATCAATATACTAAACAATTTCTTACTGATATTCAAGGTGTTACTCAAGCATGGTTACTTAAAAATGGATTTGGTGTTGGTTTGGGTGATTGTTTACCTGATTTAACTACTAAAAATAAAATTAATGGGATTATTTCTGGGGCTAAGGCTAATGTTAAGAATATTATCAATGCTACTATTACTAATCGAATGAAATTAGAAAGTGGTATGTCTATTAGAGAAGAATTTGAAGGTCGTATCCTTAATATTCTTAATACCGCTCGTGACGACGCTGGAGGACATGCTACTAAAAGTTTAGGTGATGAAAATCAACTTAAAAATATGGTTACTGCTGGTTCAAAGGGGAACTTTATTAATATTAGTCAAATTATGGCTTGTGTTGGACAACAAAATGTTTCATCTGGTTCTAAAAGCGGTCGTATTCCATGTGGATATAGAGATAGAACATTACCACATTTCCAAAAATATGATGATGGTCCTGAAAGTAAAGGATTTGTTGAAAATTCTTTCTTATCTGGATTATCTCCTTATGAATTCTTTTTCCATGCTATGAGTGGTCGGGAAGGTCTTATTGATACTGCTGTTAAAACTTCTGAAACTGGATATATTCAACGACGACTTATGAAAGCTATGGAAGATCTTAAAGTTCATTATGATATGACTGTTAGAAATGAACGAGACCAAATTATTCAATTTATTTATGGGGGTGATGGTTTTGATGCTACACGGATTGAAAGACAACGTATTGAAGTTTTAGAACCTGATTGTAAACAGTTCTATAATCGATACAAATGGAAAAAGAAAGAAATGAAACAAAGTATTGTTAAAACTGTTTTTAATAAATTCAAGAAAAATAAACAAGCTGACTCTATCTTAAATGATGAATATACTAGAATTATTAATTATAGACAATATTTACGAGAAATCGAACACGAAAATATATCATATGCACCTGTTAATATTTATAGAATTTTAAAACAATCGAAAAATAAATTTGATATTAATCCAAAATCTATCAGTGATATTGACCCTATTTTTGTTATTAATACTGTACAAGATTTATGTGCTTCATTAAAAGTTCTTAATGATAAGAATGAGATTATTCAAGAAATTAACAAAAAATCAATGAAAAACTTAAAAATGTTATTACGAACTAAATTGGCTAGTAAAGTTGTTATTTTTTATGAAAAATTAAATAAAAATGCTTTTCAATGGGCTATTGAGACTATTAAGGAGCAATTTGAAAAAGCACTCGTACATCCTGGAGAAATGGTTGGTTCTATTACCGCACAATCTATTGGAGAACCTGCTACACAAATGACACTTAATACTTTCCACTTTTCTGGTGTTGCTTCTAAATCACAAATTACTAGGGGTGTTCCTCGTCTACGTGAATTAATTAATGTATCTAAAAATCCTAAAACTCCTTCTATTACAGCATTTTTAGATAAAGATGCTCGTAAATCTAAGGAACTAACTAAACAAATTATCAATAGACTTCAATATACTAATATTTATTATTTTATTGTTGAAAGTTCTATCTATTATGACCCTAAAATTTATAATAAAAGCTCTAATATTCCTGAAGATAAGGAATTTGTAGAAGAATATTATAAAATTTTTGATGATCGCGTTATTTTTGAAAATTTATCACCATGGGTTCTCAGATTAGAATTTGATCATCAAATGATACTTGATAAACAATTAACTATGTTTGAAATTTATGAACATATTTTAGATAAATATGAAAGTAAAAAAATTCAAGTTATCTTTACTGATGATTGTGCTAAAAAATTAATATTTCATATTCGCTTTTGTTATCAAAATATTAATAAAGAAATTACTGACCTCGATCAAAAAAAATTAAAAGATTTTGAACAAATTCTTGTTAATGATGCTGCTATTACTGGTATTAAAAATATTAATAAAGCATTTATGAGAGAAATTAAAGTTCACTCTTACAAAAAAAATGGAGATATTATTAATAAAAAAGAATGGATTGTTGAAACTAATGGAACTAATCTTCGGAAATGTTTATGCTTACAATCGATCGATACTACTAGAACTATTTCTAATGATATTCACGAATGTAGAGAAATTTTTGGTATAGAAGCCGCTAGATTATTACTTTTTGAAGAAATTAAAAAAGTTGTTGGTGATAGTGGTATTTATATTAATGACCGTCATCTTAATATTTTAGTTGATCTTATGACTAATAAAGGTTATATTATGAGTATTGATAGACACGGTATCAATCGTTCGGAAAATGGACCCCTCGCTCGTAGTAGTTTTGAAGAAACAACTGACCAATTAGTTAAAGCTGGTATATACGCACAAACTGATAATATGGTTAGTGTTACTGCTAATATTATGACCGGACAAAAAGCGAAATTTGGGACTAATATGTCAAATCTTATTCAAGATTTAGACCTTATGGTTGAAAAGGGACAAAAACAAGTTTATATTGGTAAATCAAAGAAAACTATTTTTTCACTAAAGGAAATTATATCATAATTTTTTCTTTTATTATATTAATTAATTATATAGATGACTGATACTAATATGAAAGGTTTTTTGCCTAAAAATTGGGGACCTCACGCATGGATGATGTTACATGCGGTCGCATTATCTTTCCCTGATAAACCTACCATTCAAGATAAGGAAAATTATAGAACTTTTTTTTCTAGTTTAAAATATATTTTACCTTGTTTTAAATGTAGAAATAATTTAAAACAACATACTCGTAAAGTCGATATCAAC
>Ga0207987_1000291_pt1 | contig 14446 bp, 9 predicted proteins | sample ETNtaG_19_FD_185768 | JGI IMG/M metagenome (GOLD analysis project Ga0207987, IMG submission 185768) | Marine microbial and viral communities from oxygen minimum zone, Eastern Pacific Ocean - ETNP201302PF86A (SPAdes) (version 2) | ecosystem: Environmental > Aquatic > Marine > Oceanic ...
TGTGACCATGGCGGGTTGTGTACGGCACACGACCGAAGACGCCATCGCCGAAGGATTTAGACCGATTGTTGTGCGCGAAGCCGTGGGGGATCGTGTGCCAGCAGTGACCGAATGGAACCTGTTTGATATCGACGCCAAGTTTGGTGACGTAGAACCGCTGGAAAATGTGTTGCATTATCTGGAAAACCTTAACAAATCGAGCTAAGGAAATCGTTGTCAGGTGCGTCGTGATCATTCAATTCAATCTCATTTCATTTTCGGGGGCCTCTGGGTAGACGGTTATGGCTAGAGTCGGTGTCGACGTCGGCGGGACGAATACGGATCTGGTTCTCGAAGCTGACCACGGGGTGTATTTCCACAAGGTCGCTAGCACCCCAGACGACCAGTCTGAAGGAGTGTTGAAAGGGTTGTCGGAGCTTTGTGAGCAGGCGGCTATTAAACCCGATCAAATCGACGTGATTGTTCACGGTACCACGGTCGCGACCAATATTACTCTTGAGCACAATGGCGCAGAGGTGGGGATGATCACCACTCGAAATTTCAGAGATATCTTGCATATCGGTCGGCACAAGAGACCGCATAACTTTTCGCTTCATTTCGATGTTCCCTGGCAGAGTCAACCACTGGTGAAGCGCCGTAATCGCATAGCGGTCACAGAACGCATTATGCCGCCATCGGGAGAGGTCACGGAGCCGCTGAACGAGAACGAGGTGCTTGAAGCTGTTGCATTATTCAAGAAGCGGGGCATTGAGTCGGTAGTCATTGGCTTCTTGTTTTCATTTCTGAATGACACCCATGAACGGCGGGCAAAGAAGATTGTTGAGCAGGAGATGCCCGGCGCCTTTGTCTGCACATCATCGGATGTGGCCAATGTACTGCGCGAGTACGAGCGATTTTCGACTGCAGCAATGAACGCGTACGTGGGGCCGAGTACGTCTTATTACCTAAGTAATCTTCAGGACAAACTTATAGGTCAGGGCTATAGAGCTAATCTTCGGGTAATCCAATCTAATGGGAGCATCTCCACGGTAGAGGCTTGTTCGCAGCGTGCCGTAACGATGCTGATGTCGGGTCCTGCGGGTGGTGTGATCGGAGGAAAATCGGAGGGGCTGTGGTGCGGAAATCGTAATATGATTACGGTCGATATAGGTGGTACTTCTGCCGACATCAGCACGATTCCTGACGGTCACATCAAGATCATGAATGCCCGCGATTCCTATATTAGCGGTCATCCGATACTGGTCCCGATGATCGATCTGGTTACGATCGGAGCAGGTGGGGGGTCGATCGCTTACGTCGACTCCGCGGGCGGCTTCCATGTGGGGCCACGCTCTGCAGGGGCTGATCCAGGACCTGCATGCTATGGCCGTGGTGGAGAGGAGCCTACGGTAACTGATGCACAGGTGGTTCTGGGTCGACTCGATGCGGACAAGATGCTGGGTGGGGATCTACCACTGGATAGAGATCTGGCACAACGTGCGATTGAGACCAAAATCGCTCGACCACTGGGTATCTCGACGACTGATGCAGCGCTGGGGATCATCAAGGTGATCAATTCAAATATGGCGCTTGCCATCCGCTCCAACTCAGTTGCGCGTGGTGTAGACCCTCGCGAGTATTCACTACTGCCGTTTGGTGGAGCGGGGCCACTTCATGGCGTAGCCTTAGCAGAAGCCGTATCCGCCAAGAATGTCATTATCCCTGTGGCGCCGGGTATTACCGCCGCTATGGGCCTATTACAGACCGATATGCAGTATGAGCATGCCCGTTCCCTGATCACATCACTCTCTAATACCTCGAGTGAGACAAGTGACCGAATTAACAGTCTAGTTAAAGAACTCGTATCTGAGTGCCGTCGGGACCTTGAGAAGGACGGTGTACCTACGGCTCGTCAGGAGTTTCAGCGTATCGCGGAATGTCGTTATCACGGACAAGGTTTTGAGTTACGCGCGCCAATTCCAGATGTCGAGATCGTGCCAGAAAACGTCTCTAAAATTGTAGAGGGTTTTCATATTCAACATCACCTCGATTACGGTTATGCCTTTAAAGACGGGGAAGTTGAGTTGATCACTATTCGGGTCATTGGCATGGAGCGGGTGAGACCGCTCGAGGTATCGCCTCTGAATCAGGCCAGTGGAGCGAACACACCCGAAGATGCATTGCTATATCGTGCGGAAACTGTTTTTGACGACGGGCAAAGCCTGCAGACACCCCGTTACGATCGAAACAAGCTGCGAGCGGGTCATGTAATTTCGGGACCGTCTGTGATTATTCAGCATAACTCGACCATCCTGATCCCCCCAGGGTACGTCGCGCAGACGGGAGAATACGGGAACCTGACAATTGAGCGCAGTAATTAACGGCTGCTAAGAAGAGAACGAACTATGGCAACCGACGAACTGGATCCAATCACTCTGCAGGTTATCAGTGGGGCGCTGGATACCATCGCGGAAGAGATGGGACACATCCTTTATCGGATGTCGTTCTCATCCATAATTCGGGAATCCCAGGATCTCGGTGCCGGTCTTTTTGATACTGATTTCAATACCCTGTGTGAGTCTGAATCTACACCGCTGCATATTGGGTCTTTGCCAGGTTATTTGTATGGTATTCAGGATACCCTACAGGGTGGGGTCTGGAACGAGGGTGATGTTGTTCTGCACAACCACCCGTATTATGGAGCGAGCCACTCTCCCGATCTTGCGATCGTTATTCCATGCTTCCACCAGGGAGAATTGGTCGGCTTTGCAGCGAACACTGCTCACCATTTGGATATAGGAGCCGCTACCCCCGGCTTGATCATCGACATCCCGGACGTATTTGCCGAAGGTATGCTATTTGCTGGAACCAAGTTGTATGAAAAAGGCGTCCGCAACGACGCTGTGTGGGAGTTCCTGGGTCGCAACAGTCGGGCAGCGACCCAGCTACAAAGTGATATTGAAGCGCAGATCGCTTCAGCGAGACTGGGTGTACGGCGTTTTGTTGAACTGATGGAACGCTACGGTAAAGATCAAATTCTATCGGCAACGCAGCAGCTGATGGATTACACCGAGCGGATATTGCGGCAGAAGATCGAAACAATACCCGATGGTGATTATCGCGCAGAAGGGTTTCTGGATGACGATGGCAAAAACCGAGGTGTGACGTTGCCGATCAAAGTGTGTGTGCGGGTACAGGGCGATGCGATAGAAATCGACCTCACTGGATCCGCTGATCAGGTCGAAACCGGGTTTAACGTGCCTTTCGAGGGTTCCACTAAGGTGGCCTGTTTCTGTGCAATTCGTTCGTTGTTGCTAGATGCGGAGACGTCAGAGATCGAGGTGCCTTCAAACGAAGGTTCCTTCCGGCCTATTAACGTTATCGCACCCAAGGGTTCGATTTACAACCCCAAGTTTCCAGCGGCTGCAGAGGCAAGATTTACTCAGTGTAATAGAATGATCGACTTGATCTATAAGGCGCTGGCACCGGTGCTACCCGGAGAGATTATTGCTGGCAGTTCAGCGTCTTTGTCGTTTGTGTCCTACTCGGGCATCCGTCCATCTGGTGATTATTGGGTATTTCTCGAGGTGAACGAAGGCGCTTACGGTGGGCGCCCAAAATCTGACGGTCCTGACAGTATTGACAACCTTATGGCCAATACCCGCAATAATCCGTTGGAAGATCTCGCAATTCACCTGCCGATGATCTGTGACCGCTACGAGTTACGTAACGATGTGTTGCCTGGAGCCGGCCGGTATCGAGGTGGGATTGGTGTCGTTAAATCACAGCGGGTGCTAACGGATGCGTTTATGACTCACGAAAACGAGCGACACCAAGACGTACCTTGGGGTATTTTCGGGGGTGGGGAAGGTGCGACCGGTAAAGTCGAGATCTACAATGTCTCGGACCCCGACAACATCCGGGACATGCCCGCTAAATTTTCAGGTATAAAAATTAATGCGGGTGATGTCCATGCGTTTTATGCACCCTGCGGTGGAGGTTATGGTAACCCGCTCGAACGACCGGCAACTCAAGTACTTGAAGATGTTCTGGATGATTTCTGCACGGTTGATCATGCAAGATTAGCGTACGGTGTGGTGGTTGATCTTGCCGACGAAACCGTGGATGAGCCTGCCACAGAATCGTTGCGTGCCCAAATGCGCAACCAGGCGCCGGCGGCCACGCCAGCGCCAGAACCCAAGGAAAACCAAGTGGCCGGCCAGACAGTGCCCACTCGGACTGATTCTGTCGATGCTCGTGTAGTTGAGCCTGTGCAAATCGAAAAGCTTCGTGAAACTGGCCAAGCTGTGACGTCGGTGATCTCAGAGTTGCGCAGTACATTCGGAGACAGCTGGAGTTTCGATATTGTCTATCACACGTCAAACCGTAGCCTGACCGAAGTGCGAGGTGAATTGCGGGCAAACGGAGTTTATGCCAGCGAGACAGGTACAAGTAATAATTTCGGCGAGGACTATTCTACAGGGAAGCGATTGCAGGATGCGACTGAACAAAGTTTTGTTAAATGTGCGCAAAAACTTCTGCACAACACCTGAATTTTCGTTTATGAGAGGGTCCCAAGCACTGTTGGATTGGTGTTGCGTTACTGATTCGGAGCTACGCTATTGGAAACTCAACCGCTGACGTTTGTTTTGGTGATGGCCGCACTCGCTCTGATCGGCGTGGTTGTGTTTGTTGTTTATCTTGTGGTGCGTAATAAAGAAGGGTTAGCTGTCCACGCCACGTCAGGAAGCGGGCTTTCCTCAGGACAACGCTGGTTTGAATATCTGCTCGCGGTTTTGGCACTGGTGGCACTGGTAATTGCAGCGATTGTGGTGATTGTTATTCTCTATCCCTCAGGGACAGGACTCGAGACTGCCTGGCGAGGAAGCGCTCGATCGATGACCTTTCTAGTGGCGATGTTGGTCGTGGGTCTGGGGGCATTGGTCGCGTTTGTAATCGGCATGTTTATTCGCCGTCGGTCAGAAAAAGTAGTGGCAGAAGCTGAGATTGGATCGGTTTCGTCCGCACCTGATCCTGTCCAGACACCCGCCGGCAACCGATTGATGGGGTTACTCGTTCTGGCAATCGCTTTTTTGGTCTTGAACTGGGTGTATGTAGATGCAGCCGACCAGTATCGATTAATGACTAGTCTGATCTACCCGGCTGTTCTGGGCGTAGCACTGGTTCTGCTCTTCGACAAAGCAACGCGGACTTGGTCGATCAAGGCCAAAGGTGAGCCATTCAGAGAATGGGTGTTTTGTGATGCAGCGGTATTCTTGGTTTTTCTTGGTTTTCTTAATCTGATCCAATTGGCTGCAGATGCATCCTATAGAGCCTTGTTTTGGGATCTTTTGAATCTGGTTCTTTTCTTGTTTGTGTTCTGGCTGGTGGATCGGAAGGTCAGTCGGTACCGCTTTCTTTCCGCTTACGGTTATTTTGCTTTGGCACCTATTCTTCTTTATATCTGGCGATTGGTTCATGTAGCCGAGGATGTGGTTGAGATCGTTCCCTGGTGGTCTTCGGTCTGGCCGTTCTTCATACTGGCGATCATATTCATGGTGATCGAGATTATTGCCTTGATTGCCACCCGGGGATCACAAAATCAAGGCGGTGGTTCGGTTCGTGACGCAGTTTTTATCGTCCTCTATGGAATCTTGTTATTGGGCGTGGCACCATAAGGGAAGGTAACGCCATCAGAGTATTTTTCTGTCGCTTGTAATCGGGTCCGTTTTGGGTCAAATTAGTAAGGCCCACGCGGAGAAATAGTTGCCGGGAAATTAACGATAGAGTCGATCTTAGGTTAAGCCTGAGGGTTTAGACTGAGTTACACATGCAGGTGAGGTGGCGATGACAGGATGGCAGTGGTTCTGGACGTTAGTGGGATTTCTCCTACTCATACTAGTACTTATATTTCTCTATTTTTTCCAGCCGTTTGAAGATCTATTCACCCTGGTATTAAATGGAGTGAGTTACAGCAATGCAATTTTCTGGGTCGCCCTCATTATTGGTATCATCGGATTTTGTACGTTCCACTGGCATGCCTATAAGGTTCATATTGTTCAACAGCGCAGTGTTGAATCAATGGTTTTGACTTCTCTTCGCGGCTCAACATTCACAGCAATACTACTCAGTGGTGGGGCAACCTTGCAGTCCGTCCAAAACTTGTGCGTGTTTTTGCTTCAGAACGGCTACGGCTTCGATTCAAATTTTGGCAAAAGAATTGCAGCAATAATAGCCTTGGTGGTCATAACAGGCATTTTCTGTGTTATTTTCTGGTTGTTGAAGTTGATACGGCCAGCGCATGCCTCGCTAATGTCCGGCCGGGTGTAGAAACAGTGGGTGTAGCATACTGTTAGATGGATAGTAGATAACGGTGTCGGTGCGGGACGGGGGTCCAATTGCCGACGTAATAGACTTAACACAGTAAACCATGGAGGATCCTGAAGATGGTAGATAAAATGAAAAAGCGGACTGCAATTACAAGCGGTACCGCAGTAACCCGCCGGGAGTTTATGGGGACTACAGCTAAAGCAGTGGCGGCTGGGACTGTAGCTGCTAGTTTTCCATATATCGCGACAGCGAGTGATCCACTCCGGGCGATTGGCCTTGGTGTGAGCATAATTAATGAGATTCAGGCGAAGGCAGCGGCAGATTTGGGTAGTCCGGTAACCGGGCAAGCGCTCGGTTATGGAGCATACTTTGGTAAAGCCCTTAATCAAAATGATCAGTACGATGTGTGTGAGGGGTTTTTCAACGACTTTGATGTCTTTCTACCTGCCAAAGTATTCCAGCCACTGGATACTCACCGACTAAAAGCTTGGGACCAAGTTTCGAGCCTAAGCAAGACCGGGAAATTAACGCCTGATTCCAAGGAAGGTGATGGGGATGCACCTTTTCGCCTGTTGTGGTGTGATGCAGATGGAAATATGGTCGATGGCCCGTCACGCTACATCACGGCGCTGCCGATGTTTCATAATGCCGACTCCCTGGGATATGACAAGGATGCACTGGGTCGCGATGTAACTTCCTGGGCCGATATGCTGTCGCCCGATGTAAAGGGTGCGGTGGGTCTGACAAACACTCCACAGGTTGGTGTGATGGACGTAGCTATGGCTGCTGAAGCTGCTGGGCTAATGAGTTTCAAAGACAAAGGTGACATGACAAAGGCTGAAATCGATCAGTTAATGAGTTACCTGATTACAAAAAAGAAAGAAGGACACTTCCGGGCGTTCTGGGAAACTTTTGGCCAGTCAGTTAATCTTATGGTGTCGGGTGAAGTTCTGATCGAGAGTATGTGGTCGCCCGCTGTGACTGCAGTACGTGCTGAAGGCATCAACTGCATCTATGCGACACTCAAAGAAGGCTATCGCGGTTGGCATGCGGGTATCACCATTTCAGCCAAGACCACAGGCAAGGCGCTGGATCTTTCCTATGAATATCTGAATTGGTGGCTGGAAGGTTGGGCTGGTGCATTTCAGGGTCGTATGGGTTATTACCACCCAATTCCTAACAACGTCAAAAAGCACATGTCGGCCGCCGAATGGGACTACTGGTACATGGGTAAGCCTGCGTCTGAACCACTTACCGACCCTTGGGGTAATCCACTGGTTGAGAAAGGTGAGGTTCGCGATGGAGGCTCTTACGAGACTCGATTCAGCAACATTGCAGTCTGGAACTCGCTGATGAAGGAAAACGATTATCTGGTCAAGCGCTGGACTGAGTTCCTAACAGCCTGATTAGTTATCGTCGATAAAATGCGGGCGGGGCCTGAACAGCCCCGCCTATTTTTTTGCCTACTCACGGTGTTTAGTGCGCTGTGAGTCGCTTTCCGATAATACAATATGTCGCATGAATGAGCCTAGCGTCAACGAGCATACCGGACTCATCGGAGACAATGTCTACCTACAGAATCTACAGGTAGAGCATCGCCCAAAAGGCGAAAGAGGAGATACCGGTTTTCCGGTGAGTTGGTTGATTGCGCCCAGTGTGGTCTGGTTGTTGTTGTTCCTGGTGATACCGCTTGCAAGCATTATTGTGTTCAGTTTCTGGACGGCCGATATGGGTAAACTGAGTACTAGTTTTAGTTTGGAAAATTACGCAAATTTCTTCTACAACGAAGGCTTTTTCGATCCTCAAGCAGACCGTTTCCTTTCGGCCAGCGTCTACACGAAAACACTGTGGAGCACATTCCGTTTTACCATTGAGGTAATGGTTCTGTGCCTAATACTGGGTTACCCGATTGCTTATTTTTTGGCTATGCGCGTCGCGACCTTTAAATGGCAAATGGCTCTTTTTTTGGTCTGCATGGTGCCGTTTTGGACCAGCTATCTTATTCGAGCCGTAGCCTGGATTCCGATGTTGGGCCGTCGAGGCTTGCTAAATAAAATGTTGGTGAATTTGGGTATTGTTGATAAGCCTGTAGATTTTCTGCTGTATTCTGAATTTGGATATACCATGGCATTGTCTCAGCTTTATGTTGTGCTGAGTGTGGGTCCGATTTTCTTTTCATTGGCCAAGATAGACCAGGAGATTCTTGAAGCTGCCCGTGACATGGGTGCTACAGCTTTCCAGATCTTTCGGGAAATAATCCTACCGTTGTCATTACCGGGTGTCGCAATTGGCATGATTTTTATTTTTGTCATGTTGATGGGAGAATTTGCCACAGCTGTTGTTGTTTATGGCGGTAAGACGAGTACAGTTGGGACTGTCATACTGAACTACTACGCCGTTGCAAACTACCCATTCGCTGCTGTTAACGCCATTATGCTGATGCTGGCGATGATGATTGGTGTTGTGATTATCCTGCGTTTGGTCAATATCAGGAAGGAACTGTAGCTATGGCTCGCTGGTCTGCTCAAAGAAGAAAAAAGCTCTTCTCTAAAAGCATATTCAGTGTGTACTACATATTGTTTGTCCTTTTTATCTACGGCCCGATGTTCGCGATGTTTATTCTGTCTTTTCAGGGGCGTCGAGGAGGCAGCACCTTTCCGATGAGGGGTGCCAGTTTTTACTGGTGGCACAAACTGATAGAACCCTCTACGGTGGGTGATATGCAGGGTGCGATGGGTCGGTCATTAATCCTAGCATTGATTGTGATGGTGATTACCGCACTTTTCTCGACCATGCTGGCGATGGCCTTTCGCAAGAAATTTTTTGCCTCCGGACTTCTGTTCTACACTGTTATGGCCGGTCTGATGATGCCTGGGATTCTGCTAAGTCTTGGGCTAGCGACGCTGCTTAAGCAGTTGGGTATTCCAACCGCGTGGTGGTCGTCCGGATTGGGTGTGCACGTAGTTTGGACATTGCCGTTTGGATTCCTGGTCATGATGGCAGTGTTCAATCGCTTTGATTCGACGCTGGAGGAGGCAGCTCGCGATATGGGAGCTAATGAGTGGACTGTGTTTAAAGAAATTACTCTCCCTCTGATCACACCCGGCGTTGTCGCGGCCGGGCTTTTCGGATTTACGCTTTCCTACGATGAGTTCGCTCGAACAACGCTACTTGCGGGCCAATTTAATACTTTGCCACTGGATATCAACGCGGCAATGACACAACGTATTCGCCCTACATTGTTTGCACTGGGGACAGCTTCTACGTTGTTTTCACTGTTGATGATAGGCTTGTTCTTGGGTATCTATAGTATTCTGTACCGCAAAACCCATTAGTGGGTTTTATTCCCGGAACTGACCCGCTTCACTTATGTTCGCTGCGAACGCCTTTAGGTATCAGATCATGCCTAGATACAGTGTTTTAGCGGTTTGTACACGGACTTAGCGGGGATCAGATGTTCCCGAGCAATACAGCATCGTTAGCCGACCAGTAAATCTGCACCAGTTGTCCAACTTTGTAGTTCCGATTCACTGCATCCCGGTGCTGTTCTACGTGAACAAAGTGGTTATTGGAGATTTCGAATACATCCGTTTCAAGTGACCCGATATATTCGGTTGCAATGTATTTGCCATCGATCTGGTTAGCCATGTCTCCCTGTGAATTTGTGTGCATCTTGTCTGCACGTACGCAGAAAGATGCTTCCACGTCGATGGGCGTGTTGCTGGTAAAGCCGTGTTCAGCGACATAGAACAATTGTTCATCTTTTTGCAGGATGACTATAGATCCACTTCGGGATTTAACGACACCCGAAAACAGGTTATTGTTGCCGATAAAATCGGCGACAAACTTGGTATTCGGTTTTTCGTAGACATCTCGTGAGGTCCCGATTTGCTGGATTACGGCATCACTCATGACGATGACTTTGTCGGCCATCGATAACGCTTCCTGTTGTGAGTGCGTAACCATTACAAATGTCATTCCGAGGTCTTGCTGGATCTTTTTAAGCTCCACCATCATGGACTGACGCAGGCTGAAATCGAGCGATCCAAGTGGCTCATCAAGAAGCAAGACGGTAGGTCGACTGATCAGCGCTCTTGCTAATGCAACACGCTGTCGTTGTCCACCACTGAGATCGCGGGGAAAGCGGCTCCCAAGGTCAGACATGCCGATCATGTCGAGAATGTCCCAGACCGGTTTAGCTCTTTCGGATGAGGATTGCCCTCTCATTTTGAGACTAAATTCAACGTTTTGGAAAACGGTCCGATGTGGAAACAAAGCAAAACTTTGGAACATCATTGAAGTGTCACGCTGCGACGGCGGTAGATCCGTAACGTCCCTGCCAGAAAGGTAAATCGTGCCTGAGGTGACTTCCTCAAGGCCCCCGATCATCCGTAGGATTGTTGTCTTGCCGCAGCCGCTTGGGCCGAGCATGGCCACGAATTCACCGTGCTCTATTTCAGCAGTGAAATCGATCACGGCACGGGTTTCCCCCGGGAAAGTCTTACAGACGTCGGTCAGGGCGACGTCGTATTCGGGCATGACGGCGTAACCGCGCTCGGCGGGCTAGCCGACGCTTTTTGAGGTGGCCAACAACAAACTCCAGACGGTCTCGAACGGTACAGCATCAAATACACCGGCCTGGTTGAAATCGGACAGCAACGAAACCGCTTCTGCTTTAGATTTGTCGGACCCGGCTGCCTCTTCGAGTTGCGACAGGGCATCCTTGAAGCCAGTGCTCTCCCTGTCTTTTTTTGTCTTTAGTGTCTGGGCCAGTAGTTCTCCAATTTCAGACACTGCGTGCTGGAAACGTCCGGAGCCGCTCGGGGCACCGAATAGTCCACGGATGCCATTTTCTGCAAATCGTTGCCGTAAACCCTCAGGCATTGACTGGGCAAGGCCCTCAAGGGCTTCACCGACGCCAAAGCCTGAAGTGAATAGGCCACGAATATTGTCGATAGTGCCATCATCGTTACCGCCATACATACGGATCTGAGCGCCCTGTAGAGCATTGCCCATGGCTTTGGCTTGGTCGCTTCGCACATCCCGTTCAGCTTCAATATGCATTTTAGATAACTCGAGAAACATGGCTGCGTCGTTGTATTTTTTTAAGGCATCAGCCTTGGCTTCAATACCACTTGCCTCTGCTTCTAACATACGTTGGGTGTTTTGAACTCGCAGCTGTTCCACATCCATTTCCGCCCGACCTTTTGCTGCAGCTTCTTTTTCTATTCCTAAAGCACTGATCTGTTGGGCTTCACTCGAAGCTCGCGCCCGCGTCAGCGTGGCATCTGCTTCGCGTTGGGCGGCCTCGTTTCTAGCTTCGGCCTGGGCTAGCATGTGCATTTTTGAAATCTGTGCTTTGTTTTCTTCTTCAACTCGACGTGTTTGAGCATTGTTTTCTGCTTCGATCAGGTCGATGATTCGTTGACGTTCTGCATCGGCCACGTGGCGAACCGATTCGGCTTCATGTTCGGCCCGTTGTCTTGCTGCGGTGGCTTCAAGTCGTTTGGCTTCGGCCTGTTCTAGCTCCATCTGTTTCGCGGCCAGAGCGATCTCACGGTTCCGTTCCTCTTGCTGGCGGGCCAGTGAGCGTTGGACCTCGGCTGTTTCCTTCTTTTGAGAGTCAAGCAGTACTTGAGATTCTTTGTCGATCTGCGCCTGTTCCACAGAAAGTTCCTTTTGAATCTCTTCCTGTTCGACCTGCCAGCGCTGATCCAGTAGAAAAAGCTGTTTTTCAGTGAGAACACGGGCCTGTTCTTCCGCAACAGCCTTTTCCTGAGCTGCTGAAGCAAACGCATCGTCTTTATCCACCTCAAGCAGGGCCAGGCGGCTCTCAAGCTTCTGTTTCTGGATAGTCACTTCAGCGGCCTCGGCGGCTTGGTTCCGTTGTTCGCGGGCTTTTTCTTCCTCGGCTGCCAGAGCTGTTTGTCGATGTATCTCAGCCTGTTCTCGTTCACGTTCGTTAGAGATTGATTGGATTTCCTTGTCTTTGAGCGCGCTATTTAGCGCACGATCACGCTTGATCTGTGCCAGTTCTTCTTCCTTGGCTTTTTCGTGCAGTTCAATCTGTCGGTCTTTTTCTGCCTTTTCGAGGTCTAAATTCCGTTGAATATTGGCCAGTTCTTCCTGCTTGGCTTTTTCGATCAGGTGAATTTCCCGGTCACGACGTTCCTGTTCCGTGATACGCGTCTTATCGATTTCCGCCACTTCACGTTTGCGCGCCTCCTCGATGAGGGCGATATCACGCTCTGTGCGTAGCTGTTCGAGTGTCTGCTCGTTATGGATCTCTTTTTCTTCGACAGCTATCTTCTGTTCAAGCACATAACGCTGTTTCTCACCGACCCGCAGCGCTTGTTCATTGGAGACCGCCTTGTCCTGATTAGCCCGTGCAAACGCTTCTTGGCGTTCAATTTCGAGTAGCTCGAGTTGCGTATCCAGTTCTTTCTGGCGGATCGCAACACTGGCTTTCTTTTCCGTCTCGTGGACTTCCCGCTTGGCCTTGGACGTGATAGCTGTGATGATTTTAAGACCCTCGGCATCAAAAACATTGTCGGTCTTGAAGTATTCTTTTCCTGTTTGTTCCATTGTCACGATAGTGACTTCTTCTAGAGCTAGTCCGTTAACCTTGAAACTCTCCAGCACCTGGACTTTGATGTCCTTGGCAAATACATCCCGGTTTTCATGTAGCTCAGTCAGTGTTTTCGTAGCAGCATAACTGCGCAAAGCGCTAATTATCTTGGCTTCAAGCAGGTTTCTGATATTGTCGGCGTCGAAGGTTTTTTCACCCAGGCTTCGGCTCGCAGTCAGCAGGTCATCCTCGCTATGACCAACGTGGGCATAGAGCTCCGCGACCACATCCACGCGGATCTTGTCGGCGGTAAGTATGGCCTGATCCCGTGAGCGGCTGACAATGAGTTTTATGGTCTCAAGAGACACCCATGTTACGTCGTGAAATACTGGAAACACCATAGCGCCTTGACCAAGGCAGACTTTGGTGCCACCAAAGCCGGTGCGGATAAATCCCATGTTTGCAGGGGCACGTTTGTACACCCAGACCGAGATAATGTAGAAGATCGCGACCGCGATAATGGCCAGGATCACCAGAGTAACGAATGTTTCTATAGTCATGGGTCGTATTACCGGTTTGAATCCATTAATGTTTTACGCTTGATCTCTCACGCCTTGGTGCATTGTTAACCTGCTGTTCAGGTCACGACGTTACTGATCCCAATTCTCCTGTAACCTGCTTTCCGAAGTCAAAGACAGTCGGTACCCCTCGGGTACTCCGGATTCTTTGGCGTAAAGCCTCGGTCTCCTTCATTTCGGTCTGTAACGTTGCAGGGTCAAGTACAACACCGTAGGCCTCCCGCGCCACTTCAATACTGACGAGTCGGCGAACAACATCTTTTCTGACAGCTTCATTGTCTCGCTCCAAAGGGTCACCCCAGCCACCCGCACCAGCTGTCTGGAAGATAATCTTATCACCTGGGTAGACCTCGACATGGTCGACCTTCGACGGTAGCGGCTTGCGGCCGCTATCGCCCTGTATGAGCCATTTTGCCGAACAGGCACCCGGTTTACCGCCGAGAATACCCCATGGGTGACTTTGGTGGCGGTCATCATGGATTGAGACCTCGCCCGGCTCGAGGATACGGTAAATCTTTTCCACACCATTGCCTCCCCGATGCTTCCCCGCGCCACCAGAGTCACAGATACTGGCGTACCTTTCGATCACTATCGGGAAGTAGGTTTCCAGGTATTCTGTGGGAATGTTTTCAAACAGAGGCCACCACGAGTGCCCATCAATCCCGTCTCCGAGCGGACGTCCGGGAATACCGCCGTACAGGATTTCCATCAATTGAAACGGTGCGCCATCGATGGCGATGCCAGAGTATAGAAAATGTGGGCTCGAGCCGTAGCCGGCAGCCGTCGCCATCTCCGGTGCGTTATGGCCCAGTGCACCACCGAGTACATCGAACTGGCGCGCCAGAGCGTGGGTTCTGCATCCTAGGGAGGCCGGGAATTCAGGCTGAAGTATCGATCCTTTGGGCATCTTGACATGGATCAGATCATAGAACCCGTCGTTAAATAGAATTTGAGGATCGAACACCATGATCATGTAAACGCCAATGAACAT
>Ga0207987_1000293_pt1 | contig 14425 bp, 12 predicted proteins | sample ETNtaG_19_FD_185768 | JGI IMG/M metagenome (GOLD analysis project Ga0207987, IMG submission 185768) | Marine microbial and viral communities from oxygen minimum zone, Eastern Pacific Ocean - ETNP201302PF86A (SPAdes) (version 2) | ecosystem: Environmental > Aquatic > Marine > Oceanic ...
AAGTTTCTATCAAAAAAGGTGAAGAATTTTTAGTTGATAATGGTCTCTTTTTAGCCACACATGAAGATAATAAATTTACTGTTACTAAATTATCAGGTTATAAAAGTTTCTTCTTTGGTGGAGAAGGCGTATTTATGAAATTTAAAGGACCTTGTGAATTATATGTTCAAAATAGAAATATTAATGATTTTATTCGTCAAATTGATAATAGATTACCATCAAGAACGAAGGCATAACTTACCTAAATAAATTCTCTTTTCTTTCTATCATATACCTTAACAAAAGTTGATTTTGGTAAAAATCCATTTAATCCCTTTGTTAAAATGACATTATTTGGTGATATAAAAAAACTAATTTCACGTTCCATTGCTTTTTTAATATCAATATAAATAATTATTGAAGAATCATGTCTTATTCCACTTCTTGCTTCACCTGGTTCTCCTATGGCTAAATGAATATGATTTCTTTTCATTCTATGAATACCAAATGAATCTTTTATTAATAACCAATTACGATATGATGTTCCATGAATTACTGTAGGATATTTAGTCACATCAGTTATTTGTGTTAATTCTAAATTAGGTATATTTATTGTATGACCTTGATTCGCTTTAATATAATATTCATCCTGACTTTGTTTAATTGTATATCTACCTTTACTATCATCATATACTATTTCAAAAATATTATCTAATGATACTCCTAAAAATTGTGGTAATTTTAGAATATCAGTAATTTTAATATAACCATATTCATTTACTTCCAATCTATATTTGAGAGCACCATGTCTTAGTATATAACTTAATGTTTTACTAATTTTTTTTTTCTTTTTAATTTGACTTTTATGGTGAATACTAGTTGACATTTATAACTACTTTAATAAAAGAAATTGTTATAGTAATTATTATTATTTCATTTTTAAATCATTTTATTAAGATTATTAATTTTAATTAAATTATAATAATATTTTTACTGTGATATTCACTTAAAACATCATATAATTTTTGTTTTATAATTGGTTTTGTTAAATAATCATTCATTTTACAAGAATTTAAATAAAAATATTTATCTCCATCCATTACATTTGCTGTTAATCCAATTATATATGGTTTTTTTATTTCACTATCTTTTTTGTTTAGCACTTTACATAATTCTACACCATTCATTAAAGGCATTTTTATATCTAAAAATAAAATATCATATTCAGTATCTCTCATTTTATCTAATGCTTCTAAACCATTTTCTGTTACTGTAATATTATTATACCCAAAATTATTCAAAAATCCTTTAATTACTTTTTGATTTTCTGGTATATCTTCCGCAATTAAAACTTTTGTGTTTCCTGCATCTTCTAATTTTTGTAATATTGGTTTATTTATTCTTTTATCAAAAATATCAGTACAAATTTTTAATAATTTCTTTTCATTAATCGGTTTAATTAATATATCTTGGAATAATGGTTTATGTTTACTTAAAATATCAGGTTCTGATAAAGAAGATAACGCAATTAATGGAATATTATTATCTTGTTCTTTTATTTTTCTTGCTAATTCAAAACCATTCATATTAGGCATCACAATGTCTATTAAACCTAGATCAAATTTCATTTTATCTAAATATTGTAATGCTTCTTCCCCTGAAGAACAACAAACTGGAAGTAATTGTTGTCCCCATTTAAAAATTGTTGTAGTTAATAGAATACGATTTAGTTCATTATCATCAACAATTAAAATTCTTTTACCCATAAATTTATTATTTAATGTTATTTGTTGTCCATTTAGTTTGAATCCTTTTGCTTCAATATTAAATTTAAATGTTGAACCTTTTCCCAATACACTAGAACACGAAATTTCTCCACCAAGTAAAAAACATAAATGTTTTGAAATTGCTAAACCTAATCCTGTTCCATTTTCATAAATTGTAGTCATATTATTTATTTGACCATAAGAAGTAAATAATTTAGATATATTCTTTTCTAGAATACCTATTCCAGTATCTCTTATTGAAAAAATAATATTATAAATATTTTCTTTTTTATTTATTAGTTCCGCACGAACTAATATATAAATATATCCCTTATTTGTAAATTTAACGGCATTTGATAATATATTTACTAAAATTTGTCTTAATCGTTTATAATCAGATAAAATAAAAGATGGAACACTTTTATCAATACTTAAATTAATATCTAATCCTTTTTGATTCGCTTTAATATTTATTACACTAATACTTGAATCTATGCAATTTCTTAAACTAAATTTACCATTTACTATTTCTACTTTATTTGCTTCTAATTTTGTAAAATCTAATATATCATTTATTATACCTAATAAATTATCACAACATTCATTCGCTGTATCAATATAATCTAATTGTTGTTCTGATATATTAGTATCATTTAGTAATGAAAGCATACCAACAATTCCATTAATTGGAGTTCGTATTTCATGACTCATATTTGCTAAAAAACGATAACTATTTTTACTAAAATCAGTAGCTTTCTTTATTTGATATTGCATATCTTTTAATACGTTTTTATATAAAATCTCATTTAATCCTTTTATTTTTCGTAATGAAATAAAATGTCTATTTCCTTTTACGATTATTAGAGATGATATATAATAAAATTCATCATTTTTATCTTTTATTGTATAAGCACTTATTTTTTGATACTTTTCTAAATATTCAAATATATCTTTTAATTCAGAATCTTCTATAAAATATTCAGTTAATTTTAGTTTATCTTTTTTAAAATGCTCCAAAAAACCTTTACTACTCCAAATTATATTTAATGATGAATCTAATTGTAATGCCATTATTCCAGAAGCAGTGATAAATTCTTTTATACATTGTTCTTTTTGTATATCAACTGACATCGCATTAAATATATATTGTAATCATATATATTGTTTAATTATAAGTAATTACGAAAAAATTTAATTTTTATCTATATATATTTTTATAGTGTTAAAAATTACGAGAATAACGATTAATAATATTTCCAAGATTTCTTTATATTCAATGATTTTTATACTTATAATAATTGGTATTGATAATATACATACATATATATAAATATGATTTGTTATTGGAAAAATAATATAATTATCATATGTGATTTCTTCTTCCCAATTAATTATATCAATTGTTTCATCAAATAATTGTTCATATAAATAAGTTTCATTTGTTTCAGGATTTACTAGATGATTTATTTCATTACGACAACAAGGACAACTTGGATTTAATTCTAACCATCTATTTAAACAATCAAAATGAAAAAAATGATTACATATACCTGATACACAAGTATTATCTAAATTTTCATAACAAATGGGACAGATTTCCCTCATATACTATTAAATATTTATTTATATTATTAAATAGAATGCATAAAGATATATGTGCTATCTGTTTGAATAATAATGGAACATTCATAAAAACAGTCTGTAACCATGAATTTCATGAAAATTGTTTAAATGAATGGATTAAATATAAAGAAAATTGTCCAATTTGTAGGCAAAATTTAGAGAATTTTGATTTTAAAAATGCTTTTATATCAATTGTATATGATATTCTATGGGTAGTTAGAATGGGGATTTTACTTGGGTATTATTCGACATACTACTAAGTATAAATACTGCTCTATGATTATCTGATGAAAATAATTCAATATCTAGATTTTTATTTTTTTTCATAAAATTTTTTACTTTTTGATTATCTTCCGTACTGATATAACCAACATGTTTATCTTCAAGTAAAACTTTAATTGCGTTTTTATCATAAGTATTATTAGGATCTTTTTCTAATTTAATATAATTTTCATCATTATGACTAAATTCATGATTACCATAATATTTCATTCCAACAACAGAGAAATAAAGATATTGAGACGACATTATTAATTTTTGAATATGTTTTTTAAAAATTAATAATCATTTTTAATAATTTATTTATGATTCTTTAATATTTTTTATTTTTTTTGAATTAGATAATCTATATACTGGATTTTCTTTTCTCCAAGTATAAATAATATCATTTTTCCATTCATTCACTATTTCTCTTGCTTTTTGTTTTCTAATATTTTTTGGTAATTCTTTTACTTTATCATAAAAATTTAACCGTTTTTTTATATAAGTGATTTGTCTATTAAATAATTCATTTGAAGCATTATTTATTGATTTTAAAAATTCTTTTGTTAAACATCTTTTATAAACTAAAGGTTTTCTATCAAATTTTGATATTTTATTTTCCATTAATTTTATTAATTTATCACCTGTAGTATTTTCCTTAAATGGACCCAGAAATCTTTTACCAATAATATATGTTTCAGAATTTGGTGGTCTAGAAGTAATTGGTTTACAAATATATACTTCTTCAAAAAGATTTGTTAATACCGCATACATTGAAATATTTAAGGGTTCAAAAAATGTATATTGTTTTGTTACTAAATGACCTCCTTTTTTTAAAGTTAATAAACCTGCTAAAACTTGTCCAATATTTGGTTGGACATGAGTATATTCTTGTTTATTATAATCACCATCTTCACCTGTTTCAAAACCTAAATCTGATGAATATAAATCTACTTTATTATATAATTTTTTCTTCCAATACATTTGATTTTTAATTTCATTTACATTTCCATCATATTCTTTATTCATTAACCAACGATTTGGATATTTTTCATACATATTATATTTATCTTCTAATAATTGACCAGTTCCTAAATTTTGATTATATCCTATCCAAGAACTACCATACCAATGATATTGTTTTACTTTACCAATTGTTTTCGCATAATGATTTGTTGCTAAAATAAATGAACCTGGAAACGCAGCATTATCAAAATGAACTACTTTGTTTTGACCCTTTTTAATTAATTTATGTTGATGAATTATTTCATACATTTTTAACCAAGCATTTGATATATTTTGGGCGTTAGTTTTCTTTTTTAATGTATATTTTGTTTGTCTAAAAAGATCATAAATATAAATAATTTTTTGAAAATCAGGAAGTTCATAATATATATCTTGTGATGATTTTATTTTATTTAAATCTTTTTCTAATCCTTTTGATATGTCTAATTTATAATTTCTTTTTGGAGAAAAACAATCATCATTTGATAAATCACATTTTGTTATTTTAAAGGATAACATTATTATACTTTAATATAATATTAAAATTTTTAATTCATTAAAACTATCTCTCTATTCTGATAATTTAGATTTGAGAATTTCACGGGAAGTATTATCATCAGTTACTGGACGAACTTTAATATCACAAAGACCCGCCCAAGAAACCATCCAAGCAGATAATGCAGATGAATCATCAGTTTCTGCTACACAAACACCAGAACCACTTCCTAGATCATGCCATCTTCCTACAATTTTGATTGTAGAAGCATGTTCATTCGCAATTGCTTCTTCATTCATATTCATAAAAATACGAAAGCAATCAAGTTTTTTATCATCATAAATTTTCCAAGTAATTAAAAATAACATTTTTTATATAAAAATATATATATTTATTTCTTTAAATCTGTTTTTATTAATATTTATTTTTTTCTCCAATATTTTCCAACTGTTCCTGCTGAAATATCAATTCCTTCTTTTTTTAATTGAATTGATGCTTTTTTTTGAGTTATATACGGCTCATCTTTTAAACTTATAATTCTTTCAATTTGTTCTTCTCTATATTTTCCCTTTTTTACTTTCTTCTCTTTTCTATGAAATATTACTTTTATACCATCTGTTGTCATTGTTTTTCCTTCTATTTCTAAATTACCATTATGAACTTCATCATGACATTTTTTACAAAGTGCTACTAAATTTCCAATATGGTTTTTATGATAGGCAACATCTTCAAAAAAACCTTTATCATCAGCATCTTCCTGAAATTTAATATGATGTGTATCAATTGCTTTTTTTCCACAAATTTCACAATCATTTACATATAATTTCGCATTATATACTGATTTTTTTGTAGGAAGAAGTTCTGCTGATTTATTCATCAATTTCTTTCTAATCATTTCAGCATTCATTATAAAATTTGGTATTTCTGATAATCCTAATTTATCAGCAATATGAACACCATATGAAATATTTTCTAATTTACCCCTTTCTATTTTTCTATCATAAATTAATTTATTATCCTCATCAAAAATAACTTTCATATGTTCTATTGAAACATTCTCTAATTCTCTTATTTCTTCTAAATCACATAACTTATGAAGATGTGTTGTTAAAATGAATTTTGATGATAATTTTGATAAATTCATTATTGCTGATGCTACTAATGCCGTAGCACTTGTAAATTCTGTTCCTCTACATAATTCATCTGTTAGAACTAATGACCTTTCATTTGCTCTGTATAAAATAGCCCTTAATTCATTCATTTCTACCTGAAAAGAAGAGGAATTTGTAAAAATATTATCACTACCTAAAATTCTTGTTAAAATTGTATGAAATGGACAATATTTAAACGTTTTTGCTGCTGTAAAATTACCTGATTGGGCGAGAACGATGTTTAAACCGATTGATTTTAAAAATACCGATTTACCTACACCGTTTACACCGTATAACAATATACCATTTTTACCATCTTTCAAATTACAGTCATTTGAAACATATGGGACATCAGTTAATTTTTCTACCAAAGGGTGTCGTAATTCCTTTGATTCAATATATGAAGACCGTCCATCAATACATATGGGACGACAATAGTTATTTTTTATTGCACATCTAGCACTAGATACTAATACATCTAATTCTGAAACAAATCTCTCTAATTCTTTGAAAAAAGTATTATGTTTTTTATGAATATCTTTCATAATCTGAAGATAAAATTCTTTTGCTGATGCTTTCATTTTCTCTTGAGATAAAACCATTTCATTTGAGGCTGTTTCTATTAAATGACATTCTATTCTTTTATTTGAAGCATCTTTCTTCTTTAAAGTTATATCTTTTGTAGCAATTTTTTGTCCAGATATTTCAATAAATTTATTATTTTTTAATGATATTTCTAAACATTTTGAACGACTATTTGTTGTTTTAATATAATAACCAGATTTATCGTATTTATCAAGAATTGATAATAACTTATTTTTAAATTTTGCCCTTGTTTGACAAGAACCTTCTTCTATTAAATCTGATATTTTTTGATTGAATTCTTTTAAAAATTTATAATTTTTATTTATTATATCTGATAATTTATCAATTTCTTTATTAGCACCTCGTTTAAAGAAAGAATTTTCAATTTTTGATAACGCATATTTTTTCATTTGTTTAAGATCAAATTTACTTTCTATTTCATCAATAATATTATTCAAACTTTCAATTGGATCATTTGTAAAAATATTTAATAATTCTTTTGTTTTATCATTATTACATAAATCAATCATTTCTGGTATAACTGTATAATTATGTAATAATCCATCTATTTCATATGGATTAAGTAATTCTAATAACATTTTTCTATGAATCCGTTCAAGATCATTCATTTCAGTTAAATAATTTAAATAATTTTTATATCTATCTTCATTAATTAAACTTGATACTATTTCATATTTATTATTTAATTCTTCTACACTTACAATTGGGTTCAAGATATTATGTTTTAATAATCTTCTACCCATTGCAGTACTTGTAAAATTTATAACATCAAATAATGATGTATATTTTGTTTTTAATGAAGTTTTTTGATTATTAGTAACATTTAATTGAGAAATTGTTGTTGTATCTAAATTCAAATATTTATCATTATTTATAATAATTGGTTTAGAAATATTTTTTATTAGAATTTCACTGTATTGATAAACATGATTTAATAAAATTATATATGATAATCTAGCATATTCCATTTTTTCTAGATCAAGATATTCATATGCTTTTAATAAACCTGTATCTGGAAAAATTTTTTTTAAAAATCGTTCTTGAAAATTAATTTTATAAAAATCACTTGGTAATTTATCTAATTTTATATTTACTAATTTATGATTATATAATTGAAGTCTTGAAAGTAAATCATTTTCTGTCATATCAATGTTTTTTGTATTTATTAAAATTTCACTTGTTGTATTAGATAAAATAAAACGAATAGTTTCATCTAGGGCATAATTGTTGTCAGTTTTTTTATCAAATACTTCAAAAATTATATTTTCACCTGTTGTAGCATCTATCAATGATAATCCTATACAAAAATATGGCTGTTTTTTTTTCATCACTTTTTCAATAAAAATTGAAGCAATATTGTTTTTATCTTTTGAAGAAGTTTCTATAAAAGTTCCAGGTGATACAATTTTTGTTACTCCTCTTCTAACCATCATTCCTTTAGTTGGTTGTTCTAATTGTTCAATTAGAACAACAGTATAACCATTTTCAATAGCAATTCGTAAATATTTTTCAATAACTAATTCATTCATTCCACTCATTAAAGGATATTTTTCATGTAACTTAATCAACTGTTTTTTTGTTAAATCTTCTATTTTTCTATTACCTAGTTCTTCCGCATATTTTTTCTTCCCTTTTCTTGTTACCGCAATATTAAATATATCACCTATTAAATTCGCATGACCTCTTTGTATATATTTATTATTTACACCATATGCTTCGAAAAAAGATCCTACTTGCATTAAAACCATACCTTTATTATAAATTTCATCACATAATTCACACGCTTTAAAGTATTGAGTACAAATATTCTCACCTTTTTTCCAAAATTTATGGTCTAATAGACTATTAATTTGTTTTTTTAAAGAAGACATCAGGACTGGTTAATGTCAATGTTATATAAAAGATGTATCGATTTGTTTATATATTTTAAAACCTATAATTATATACTAAATATATATCGTAATCTAAATTTAGTATATATAATATAATATTGATTAATTTTTATAATTGATTATAATTTTGAACCCTCATATCTTTTTTTGGCAAAAGATAAATAGTCATAATCAATTTCTGAATATTTATGTTGGATAAATCCCCATAGTGACCAAAATTGATGTGATAATGGCATATAAAATAAAACTTCTTCATCCATTTTTTGAAGTAAGTTTTGATTATTTGTTTTTAAATAAAATTTGTAAAATAATATTCTTTCTTCCTTCTTTGGTAATAAAGTCCAATCACCATGATAACCCGCATATTCACAAAATAAATTTCCTATATCAAATCCACGATAATTATATGCACTATATTCAAAATCAATAAATTTTATATCATCATTATGATAAATAATATTTGCTGGAGTTAAATCATTATGACATAATACAATTGGTGATTCAACTTCAATCATTTTTTTATTAGAAATATTTTGTCCAATTGTTTCTATAATGGGAAAAATTTCAGAATCATTTTTATATAATTCTATACATTGATTATACCATGTATTTATTTTATTCCATAACATAGGTTGTCTTTCGTGATATTCTAAAATATTTATTGAATGTAAGTCGGCAAATTTTCTACCTAATATACTTAGAATATATGGATCTTTAAAATTTTCTATTGTTAAAGATCTACCTTCTAAAAAACTTTCAATTGAACCTTTCTCAAATTTTTGTAAAAGTTTTCTAGTAATATTGAAAGGATTTAATCCTTTTATTATTTTATATTCTAATTCTCTATCTATAAATTTTTCTGTATTATTTCCACATTCTCGTATTATAAATTTTTTATTTGGAAATTCCATTAAATATATTTTATTTGTAATCCCACCTTTTAATTGAGTAATTCTTGTATGATTTGAAAAACTATATTGCATCTTACTCAAAGCAGATGTCACTTTTCTAATTAATTGTGAATCCATTTTCTATATAATAATAATAATTAAAATAATTATTATTTATCTTCTGTTGTTTTATTTGATAATGAAAAATCAGATAAATGAATGGAATTTATTTCAATTGAATTTACTTCAATTGAATTTACTTCAATTGAACGACTTCTTTCTAAATCACTTTCTAAATCACTTTCTTTTCTATCTTTATCCATATCTTCAACAATTTCATTCATTAATACAGATAATTCAATATCTGTTAATTTTTTTTCAAGAGGTTCAATTTTATTAAGACTAGCATCTGTTTGAGATAACATTCTCTTTGCTCTAGCAAATTCATGTTTATCTAATTTATTATCATTATCTCTATCAAAAGTATCAATTACTAATTGAGCATCTCTCTTATTTAATCCGGTTGATTTAACTAATTCTCTACGATTTACAGTACCATCATTATCTCTATCTAGAGATGAAAAAGAATTACTAAAAAATGTTCCAAACTTTTTAACCCTTTTCAATATACTATTTAAACCAAAATTTAATCCCAATGGTTCATCTTTATGAGTATCATTTACCGCATTATATGCGTCACACATAATAGCAATAAATACATTCGCAAGAATTAATATCATTAATAAACTCCATAATACAAAGAATATTGGACCAACAACTAAACTAGAATCAGTTAACTTTTCTAAATCCATATCTGTAACAGCATATCTAACTAAATTTAAAATAGAGGAATTTAAAGATCTAAATTCTTCAACATCTGATGAAAATGATAGAAAAGCAGTTGTAGCAAATGCTAAGATAAAAATAAATAATACAATCATAAAAATAACTAAATCTGTTGCCGTATTTTGAAACATATTAAATAAAAATCTTATCCTTTTACTAAATGTGAAATATTTAAACATCTTTATCCATAATAAAAACCCATTTACCATTTGAATTTGGGTTTCTAATTGAAATAAATATTGAATATGTCGTAAAGAAACATATTCTGTTGTTGAATACATATTGATTGAAGTATCATAACGAATTTCATAAATACGTAAACTAATTGTTGTCCAAAAAAATGCCAAGTTTATAAGATCAATTATATTAAATCTATTATCATCAAAATATAATTTAAAACAATTAAGAAATCTATATAAACATTTTGAATTTTTATTTTCAGGTGTATTCCAATAACTTACTATATTATAAATCTCCTTACAAGTAATTATAATGATTATAATTAATAAAATTATTTCAAATGTTAAAACAATACTACCCCTTGTTCCACCATATCTATTTAGTCTCCAAGTTTTAATTTCACTATGTGGTTGAATTCCTCCCGTATGAGGTAATTCAAATGATAACCGAATTAAAGTATGTACATCTAAATTTGGATTATATAAAGCTGTATCTACTAATAAAATACGAGTTTGTTTATTAATATAATCACTATCCTTTAAGATTGTTATCGTTTCCAAAATTTCTGTTTTATTTTTAGAAAAATCAATTACAAAACCTGAACCCGGATATTGATCAACCGTACCATACCAACTCTCTTGTTCATGATTTTGTAGTGTTGTTCTCCAATTATACGTTTTTCCTGAAATTGTAAATGAAGTTTTATCTTCATAATTACTATGCCATTTTGGATAACAATCAGTAAATATATGAGAATTATGTAAACAATCTTCTCTTTTAACTCTTAATTGTCGAAAACGCATCCCACCTAATAAAATATTATGACCCGCTACTGTATCTTTATCAAAAAGAACTGGTATTAGAATTTGTTCCATATAAATCCAAATCTCTTCTTCCATTGATACAGCATCAAAACTTTTTTCACCTTGAGTAACTAAACTATCATCAGCAAAATCTTGTTCTAATAATTGTTTACTAATACCATTTGCTACATAATAATTATATTCTCCTACAGTTCTCCCACAAACACAAATAACTACAAATGTAATTAATAAGCATAAATATACTCCAAAACTACCTACTTTATTACTTGCTTTTGGAGTACATTCTATTGGTTCAATTGAATTCATAGAATTCATTGAGTTAAGTGAATTCATTGAACTAATTGACTGTTGTGCGTTCACAATCTCATTATCAGCCAATATAATTGTTTCTTTCATTATTAATATCTATTTATCAATTTTATTGTTAAATATCAAAATTCAATTTTTAATTTACTAATTATCTACTAAATCGCATTTGTTGAATTAAATCTCTAAAATAGCGAGAACGAGAAACAATACATTTATGGTCATACCTCGTTGGGCAATATGTTGTAATATAATATCTTGAAGTAACAACTTTCCAAACTACACGCCAAACAGTTTCACATTTCATTAAATTATCAGTTTTTATTATGTAAAATAACCAATGAGTATATTGATCACTATGAACAATTGTTGATAATGTTTCTATTGATAATAATTTTGTTTTATCTGGTATAATAAAGAATTTTTCTAAATGAAAATAATTATATAAAAAAATATGTTTTTTTTTATTACATATATGATGAATATTTTTTGAAGTTCTGCTGAATTTTAAAAATTCAGATGGTACTAAGTAATCACTTATTTTATTCACTAAATCGTCTGGTAAATCGTTCATCTACTATTATAAATTATATATATTGATATATTTATATTAATAATATGCTAAATATTTACAAATAATTAATCCTAAATCAGCATAGATATCTTTTTTTTTTAAATTTTCAAGAATTATTTTTATAAATTCTTGTGAATATTCACTTAAAAGTTTATAACATTTTGAATCATTAATTACATAATCCCAAACAGTTTTATCAACAATTGCGCATGAATTTATTAGACTGAAATCTATATAATTATCAGAAAAATTTAATAATAATTTTACTATAATTGCATCATTATTATTACAAGCATACATTAATGGTGTATATCCAGATTTATTTTGAACATTTACATTAGCACCATTTCTTAGTAATAGATATGTTAAATTAAAATTTTTATTTCTTGTAGCAAATATTAAAGGTGTATGTCCATAATCATTACTAATATTAACATCAGCACCAAATTTAATTAAAAGATCCGCTATTTCCATTTTTACTTCATATGAAGTTGAATTTGAAGGTTTACAAATTTCTAGTAATCCTGTCCATCCATTTATTTTTTGATTTACATTACTTCCACGACGAACAAGTAAGCGAATTAAGGATATTTGTCCTGTACTACAAGCAGATACTATATCTGTATCAAGTAATTGTTGATTTTGAAATTTACGCCATAAATGTTTTGCTAGATATGAATTAAAAGTTGGTTCTTCTAATTCATTTCTATGAGTGAGTTGCGTATATACATTTAATTCAGCTAAAGATACAAGGGAACCCATTATAATTTTCTTTCAAATAAATAAATCAATTTTAAGTTTAAAAAATATCATCTAAATCAGTAATAAAATCTTCATCTTCATCATTATCAAATTCTTCTATACTAATATTTTCATCAATTTGTGTATCTGTTTTATTTTGAGTTTCTTGTTTTATTTTCTGTTTAGTCATATATTTTTCAATATGAATTTCATATAAAAAGGATATAAATTGTATTATTTTTTTTATAAATAAATCATAAGACTGTTTCTGGATACGGTTTAATTCTCTATTTTTACTTTTGTTCGCAATAATAGTTATTAATTTTTCTAAAAATGATATTTGAATGAGAGTTTTAATTTTTATTTGAGTAAAGTAATATCTAATATCATTATGTAATGATAAAATTGTTTGCCATTTTTTAGAATTTATTACTTCATCTTTAATTGTAATTTTATTTGGAAGTAAACATTTTTGACTTTGTTTTTTATTATTTTTATAAATCATATTTGTACCTATATTTTCTAAAATATTTCCTAATATATTTAATTCTTTCATTTCTGAAATAATATTTTCTGATTTAGCAACATTAATTGATTCTAGTAAAATCTTTAAACTCTCTTTATCTTTTGTTGATTTAAAATTTTTTGCCATTTCTACAAATATCATATCATCTTCAGATAACCATTTTAAAATACATGGATAAAGATCCTCTTTTTTTGTAATTTCACTTGTTTTTGTTAAAACATATGGATATGCTAAAAGAAAAGATTTTCTATTATTTATCATTTTTCTTTCAGATTTTATCCATTTAGAACTAAAATTTTTTGGCCACATCCATATATATGGTTTATAATTAAATGAAGTTTCTTCTGTATTAATTATGTGATTTATATTCTCAAAACAATTAAAAGGTGCTCCCATTTCTGGTTCAATTTTTTTTAAGTTTGTTAATAAATTATATACTTTATCAATAATACCACCATCTGTTTTCATTTCACTTAAATATGAGAATAATATATAAAATACTTCATAATCAAAGTAATCTAATTCAATTTCTTCATTATGAATTAATTCAAGAGTTTCTCTTGTAAATTCTAAATTTATTGGTTTTTTTACTAAAATATGTTCAATTGTTTGTCCAAAATCACTATCATTTTTTTTTATGCCAGACTTTATTTTTAAAATATCTTGTAATAATCTTATTATAAAGTTATTTGTTTTTTTGATAAAATTCAAATCTATTTCTAATTTTTTGCGTAATCGTTGTCCATCTAGTAATAAATC
>Ga0207987_1000296_pt1 | contig 14383 bp, 9 predicted proteins | sample ETNtaG_19_FD_185768 | JGI IMG/M metagenome (GOLD analysis project Ga0207987, IMG submission 185768) | Marine microbial and viral communities from oxygen minimum zone, Eastern Pacific Ocean - ETNP201302PF86A (SPAdes) (version 2) | ecosystem: Environmental > Aquatic > Marine > Oceanic ...
GCGAGCTTCCAGCCGCCGTCAAAAAGGTCGCGAAGCCTTCTGTAGGCCAGCACCCGGGCAAGAAAAGTCTCGCGATCGGCCTCCCCTTCGAGGCCGGTCTCTTCGGTAGTCGGCAGCCGCCCACCGAGCTTCCTGAGCGTAGCGGCGAAGAGACCATCTCCAGCCCCCGCGCCGTCGATCGGGACGCTTCCAAGGCCGCAGCTCGGTGAGCGGGCCTTCAGGACGTAGCCGCAGATTCCCGCGGCGTCGAGCTCGCGAACCTTCGCCTCGGCGTAGCTCTCCATGGCGGCGGTGAGGTCTGCTCCGCTCTCGGCGGCTACAAGCCGAGTACCGTTGTTACTTCTTGTCAGCTGGATCGGCTCGCGCGGTACGCCCAGGCCGATGTCGACCTCGGGACAGACCGCTCGCAGCTCCACTGCTTGCGCGAGCTCGCCGCAGACGAAATCGTCCAGCTTGTGGGCCCCGTTGTAGCGTACCTCCTCGCCGAGCAGGCAGGCCGAGACTCCGACGAGCGCCTTTCCTGTCACAGCTGGGCTCATGCTGCCTACCTGTTCTTTCCGGGGACGCGGTTGACCGTACCGTGCAGCTCGCCCCGCATCATCTCCCCTTTGGCGTCCTTGAGACGGTAGCGGAAGGAGATGTTGGTGGCGGGTCCGAAGTCCCTGATGTCGATCGAGACGGTGCGCCTGTCGGGTAGCACCCTCACTCCCGTGATCGGAAGCTTCGCCTTCTTGCGCCTGGGTTCGCGCGGCGTCGCCTTGGGGATGTCATACCACTGGCCGCTCCAGCGGCTCGCATTGCCGGAGAACTCAGCGTCAAGGTCGCAGCCGAAGCTGATGTCGATGCCGCCCGGGCGAGTTTTCCAACCGGTTGGCATGCGCAGGGTCTTGCCGGTATAGCGAACACGGTAGAAACCGCCATCGCGAACCGCGTTGGTATCGTAGCCGCGCAGGCCGCAGAGATAGAGCTGCCCGTCGCGCGGATGGAATCGGCTCCGCATGATGCCGCTCTCAAACCGCAGGGGGAATTTTGTCACCAGGCCCTGCAATTGCCCCTCGACCTCATCGAGCAGGATCCGGTAGAGAGAGCAGTGGCCGTAGGAGGTGTGGAGCAGGGCGCCCTTCAGCGGGCCCCAGGAGTCACTCGTTACCCAGTTCTGCCCGCCCGCGGAGCGGTCAAAATCGTGCGGCAGCCAGCAGATCGGATCGACCACCCACTTGTAGCCGTTGGGGGTCATGGTCGGCTCAAAGCCGTAATAGCCGCCCCGCTTGAGCTCGTAGATCGGTGTCTGGGGAATACCGTTACCTTCGTTGTCGCCGATCGTCATGCGGCCGTCGGGACCGAGGCTCATGCCGTTGGTCTCACGGAAGCCGCGCGCGAAGACCTCGAGTTTCGCTCCATCGGGGGAGACCTTCATGACGCAGCAGTTCTCGCCCCTGAGCGATTTGATGTAATGCCCTGAGCGGCAATAGTAGAAGTTGCCCTCCTTGTCGGTGTGGAGGTCCATGACGAATTCGTGGCGCTGCAGGGTGAGGCCGGCATCGTTGTTGAAATTTTCGTAGAAGTCGGCTTCGCCATCGTCGTTGAGGTCGTGCAGCCGGGTGAGCTGGTCGCGACCAACGGTGTAGACCTTGCCCTTCACGATCCGGATTCCCAGCGGCATCTGCAGGCCGGTGGCGTAGCGTCTCCAGCGCAGCTCAGCGAGCTTCCCATCGATCCCGGAGACCACCCAGACATCGCCGTCCCAGGTGGTCAGCGCGGCGCGGCCGTCGTCGAAGAAGTCCACCGCGGAGAAGCGCAGCCACGCGCCCCAGGGGTTGTCATCAGGGGCTGTGAGAGTGTCGAGGGCGTAAGCGCCGCTGTCCTCTCCCCTCTTGCCGCTGGTGTTGAGCGTCTTCTTCCAGCGGCCGGGTCCCCCCCGGGTGAAGGCTTCGAGGTCAGCGGGTTTTTTCTCTCCCGTCGTCCGGGCCCCGCCGCCGCGGCTCAGCGTGACGCGGAAGTTCACGCGGCCGGCCCGGGCGGGCAGCCTGAGCGCGACAAGCCCATCTTTTCGCGAGAGCTTCGAGCCCGCCGGGGCTCCGTCGACAGAGATCTCGAGCCGTCCGTTTTTTTCGAGCGCCCCGGCCTCCTCTGCAAGCAGGACAGAGAGGTTTCTCTTCGATGGTCCCATCGTGAAGTTGCGGGTGAAACAGGCCCTGCCATCGACAAGTACGGCCCCTGGCATTTCGAGCACCGCGCAGTCGCCGACGGTATAGCTGACGACTACCCGTTGGCCATGCAGGTACACGCCGCGGTACCTGGCCACCTCCCGGGGGAGGGGACCCTCGCGCGGGTCGCGCGGGTCATCCCAGGAGCCGTCGAGAGACCAGCCGGGGCGCCTCCCGGTGGTGAACTGCATCTTTCCGGAGGGAGTGGGCCCCATGCTCTTGGTGGCGCCCCCATAGGCGAGGAAGCCGCCGCTCCAGGCGCCGGCGACTCGCATGAGCTCGGTGTCGTAGACGATGTTGAGCTGTCGCGCAGCATCGAGGCTGATCACTCTGGCGCGGAAGACGTAGTTTCGGGTGTCAACGAATCGGATCGTGTCCTTGAGCTTACCCTCGCTGACATCCATGGCGAAGCTGAGGCAGGGACCGTAGTCCGCCTTCTCCCAGGCGGTCTCAGCGCGCAGTGTGGGCGTCAGCGCGATTGCGGCAAGGAGGAGGGCTGTCGATCGGTACATACTGTCGTCCTTGCTCTTCGAGGGTATCAGGGCCTGGGGGAGACCTTCGCTCTTTTCGCCCAGGCGTTCCAGAGTGCCTCGAGCTTCTTGACGCGTTCAGGATGTTTCGCGGCCAGGTTTTCTGTCTCGGTGCGGTCACTCTCGAGATCATAGAGTTCCCAGGGCTTACCGCCAAGGCCGACCAGCTTCCAGGCGCCTTTTCGGATGGCCCGGTTTCCGTAGTGCTCGAAATAGATCGCCTCGTGTCCCTGGCGCTTTCCCCTGCTGAAGATCGGGGCCAGGCTTTTCCCCTCCACGGGCGTGATATCGCGTCCCTTGTATTTGCCGGGATATTTCGTCTTTGCCAGGTCGACGCAGGTGGCCATGATATCGATGACATGGCCGGGCTCATGGGTGATCGAGCCGGCCCTGGCCTTCAGTCCTTTTGGCCAGTGCGCGATGAGCGGTGTGGCGACGCCGCCCTCGTGGTTGCGCGCCTTCCAGTAACGAAAGGGTGTATTGGCGGCGTTGGCCCACATCGGGCCGAAGCCCGAGTAGGTGGTCTCGGGCCCGGGGAGGATCTTGCGCGGGTCCTTCGGGCCGTAGTAATGGACCTTTCGGCCATCGCGGGTTTCGGAGTTGCGATCGAAGCCGGGCCTTCGAGGTTCTTCGGGGCTGGCGCCGTTGTCCGAGAGAAAGAGGATCAGGGTGTTGCCGAATATTTTCAGCTCCTTGAGCTTGCCGACGAGACGGCCGATGCCCTGGTCGACCCGATCGATCATCGCCGCGTGGACGGCCATGGCCTGCGCGTCCCACGCGGCTCTCGGGTTGTTCTTCCATTTCTTCTCGGGGCGGATGCGATCGGAGAGCCGGGCGCTCTCTTTGTCGAGCAGGCCCATTTCCACCATGCGCTTGAATCTAGCCTTGCGGATCACGTCCCAGCCGACCTTGTAGGTGTCCTCGTACTTTTTGATGTCTTCCGGCAGGGCGTGAAGCGGCCAGTGGGGGGCGGTGTAGGCCAGGTAGAGGAAGAAGGGCTCCTTGCCGCGGGAGTATTTTTCGACGTATTCGACGGCGTGGTCGCTGAAGGCATCGGTAATGTAGTAGTCCTTCGGCACTTCGCGTACGGGTTCGAGGTTGTGAACGAGGCTGTAGGGGTCGAAGAAGCTCGTCACTCCCCAGATGATGCCGTAGTGCTCCTCGAAGCCGCGCGAGACGGGATAGGTGGCGGGGTCGGAGAATCGCTTTCGGATCGCCTGGTTGTTGAGGAACTTCATGTGCTCGCCGGGACTCTCCGTCAGCGAGAGGTGCCACTTGCCGACCATGGCGGTACGGTAGCCCGCTCCGCGCAGCACCTCGGGAATCGTCACCGTATTGGCGGTGAGGAAACCGCGGTAGCCGGGCTTGCCTGCATCGAAGGTCATTCGTCCGAGGCCTGCCTGGTGCGGGTAGAGCCCGGTCAGGAGCGAGGCCCGGGTCGGGCAGCAGCGTGCGGTATTGTAGAAGTTGGTGAATCGGACACCGCCGCCAGCGAGCCCATCGATATTTGGTGTCCGCACCTCGCCGCCGTAGCAGCCGAGGTCGGACCAGCCCATGTCATCGACCATGATGACGATGATGTTCGGCCGATCGTCGGCGCGGCAAGGGGGCGCCGAATATGCGAGTCCAGCGAGCAGAAAAACAAAGACCGGGACCGCGCGGCTGAGATGGCATGGATGCATGAAAGAGCTCCGGACGAGGTGAGTCACAGACAACCTGAACAGGTTAGCTCCTCAACGCAATGGAAGCCACAACGGGCTTGAGTCCCGGGTTCGTCCGCGTCGTTTCCTCTTCGGGTAAGTTCTTGACAGGATGGGTCCTTGGGGGAATTGTATGTAATCCCCGGGAGGGGAGAAGAGAAGATGTGCCACCTTAGCTCAGTTGGCAGAGCGGTTCATTCGTAATGAACAGGTCGCCGGTTCGACTCCGGCAGGTGGCTCCAACGAGGCCCGCTCGCCATTCATGGTGAGCGGGCCTTTTTTTTCTCGCTCGGCTCTCAGCGCAGGAGCTTTTCCGCGTATTCGCGTATGTCGTTCGAGGGGTCGTTTCCGGCCATCCATTCGACGAGGTCACGGGCGCTTCCATCGGCCGGGTTGGCTTCTTCTGGGGTGGGTCCCTGGCGGGAGTGATCGAGAACCTGAAGATCACCGGTCGAATCGATTACGAACGTACCCTGGGGGGATTGAAGAGACGAAAATAAGCGCTTCTGCGCAACACATTAGGCCTTGAGTGTTGACTTGCCCTTCGGCAGGTCGAAGCAGAGGCTGAGAGCGTCCTTCTGGCGAAGCCAGCTTCCGCCGGCGAGGTCTCGTTGGCGGTGGACCTCATTGAGAACAAGGGGTTTAGCGCCGTGGATGACCACTGGCGGCCTGGCACGGTTCGACTTGACCCGCACGGTAAAGGCTTCGCAGGCGAAGGGGGCATCGAGCACGAAGCCGGCGGCCTTTCGCTCGATTGCCGTCAGCTTCCTGGCCGCCCAGTAGCGGGCGATCTCGCTGACCTTCATCCACAGGGTCCTGTCGCCGAACCTGGTGTTGAGGGCGGTGACGACCTTCTTGAAGTCGTTGAAGCCCTCCCTGGTTCCCTGGGAGTACATCCCAGGCCAGTGACAGAGCATCACGGCCGGGGCGCCGCGTTCGATGAGCTCTACCATTCGGCCGGCGGTGGCATCGTCGTTCGAGTAAAGCTGTCCGCGGCTCTTCAGGTCTCCATCCCATCCGCCGAACCAGTCTCCGGTGCCGGCAGGGACGTTGACCACGGCGTGTGGGTTGGCGGTTTTGAGCCCGCTGACGTGCTCAAGGAGCGGCTCGGTGCTTTCGTCTTTGCCGCTGGCCACGTACTTGAAATAGTGTGGAAGCTCGACACCGTACACATCGCGCAGGGCCTCGCCCACTGCCAGCGATAGCTCCGGCTTGACGAGATTGCCGAAACCGCCGGGGGTGGTGACACCCTCGCACGGCAGGCCGCAGTTTTTCAGGATTCTCAGGGCGTAGGCGAGGTACTCCGTCAACTCGTCGACTGATTTTTTCTCCCGCGGCCAGGAATTCTCCATCGTAGCGGAGCTGGCCGGTTCGAGGGGACGGCCGGTCGAGAGATCGATGACCCGGGTGTGGGTGATCATCTCCGGATGGATGTCCCAGTTGGGCAGCATGAGATCTCGCACCAGCGCGAGGCTGTCCTTCAGCTCTTTGCGCGACCAGCCCGGCAGCTCCCGGTCGAGGAAACCAACGCAGGCGGGATTGGGTACGATGCTGTACTTGCCGCGGACGCCGTTCTCAGCGCACCATTGTCCGAATTGGCGAACGAAGTCATCGGGAATCTCCCGCGGCCAGGTCTTCCAGGGCTTCTTGTACTGCTGGCGGTCCGGCCAGGCGGAGGCGAACTGCGGCATGCAGAAATGCCCCATGTTCACCAGGCAGGTCGAGTCATCGATGATGAAAGAGAGCGGCACCCGCCCGCGTGGATGGAGTACCTCGACGCCCTCGTCCTGCCGGGGGCGCTCTCCGGCAGGGTTTTCAGGTACGTAGGCCGCGGCCGGCACGCTGAGCGTCCCGCCCGCGGCCGCCAGGGCTGCGGAGGTTTTCAGGAAATCACGTCGGGTGGGTTTCCACATGGTTCTCTCCCGGCCAGGTTTCCCTGGAGCCGGTTTGCAATATTTAGTCCGCCGCTTTCTTCTCGCCGAGCTTCACGCCCTTGAGGGTCTTGGGGTCGAGGAGGTAGTTACCGCCGGAGCTCGACAGGAAGATCCTGTCGCCGAGGGGGCAGATCCACTTGGTTCCGGACCAGGGTTTTTTCGTCGAGCGGGCGCCGGGGGATTTTGGCGAGACCCGGTGCAGGACGTCATCCACGAGGAGGTGGAGGTAGCCTCCGGCGGTGGTCACGTAGCGGGTGCCTTTCCAGTCGCCCTTGCTGTTCCTGATCTTCCAGCGCGCCGGATTCACCTCGTCGATGCCCGTGTCGGTGACGACGTAGAGCCGGTGCTTCCCTTTTCCCACGGCGTTCTCGAGGGCGACCAGGCCGCGGACGTTCTCCCATTTTTTCGGGCAGGTCTCGAAGGTCCAGGTTTTCGTTTCCGCCTGGTCGAGGACTCCCCCGGCCATGATGTAGAGCTGGTCGCCAAGCAACGCCGTATACTCGGCCTTCGTCCACCGCTCCTGCGGCGCCTTGAAGGAGCTCTTCGTTTCCTTGCCGCGGGCGTAGTCGTAGGTGCTTGTTTCGCGGCACCACTGCGGGTCTGGAGGTGCCGCGTGCAGGGTGACCTTGTTGGCGAGAACCTCGCAGGAGCCGTCCGTGGTCAACCAGAGACCGACCCGGCGCGCGCCCAGCACCCGGTTGGAGAACAGGCTGATGTTTTTAGTCGGCCAGGCCTTGAACTCGTCCGGCTCAACACTGATGGCGACAGTCCGGGGGTCCACAACCAGGTTGCCTGAGATGATCACGTCGCTTGAGCGAGAGCAGACCAGCGCGGCGCAATACCAGCGCGGTTGCTTCGACCTGGGGTCGTGGTCGAGGATGAGGTTGTTTTCGATCCGGACGTTCGATCCTTTCGCGGCGCGGGCCAGGTAGATGCTGTGGCGGGTGCATTCCCTGATGAAGTTGCCTGAGACCCTGACGTTGGTGGCGTTCTCGATGTGGATGCCGTAGCCCCAGCCGGCATCGGTTCCGGTCGTCGGTCCGATGACGTTGCGGTCGACGCTGACATCGGAGTAGCTGCCGTTTTCTCCCGCGGCGATGCTGATGCCGACGGCCACCTTTTCAATCTTCAGGTCGGTGAAACGGAGCCCCTTGATCTTTGTGCTGCCGGAGTAGTTGCCGATGGCGTGGGTGTTCTCCTTGAGCGGGAGGGTGCCGCTGATCGTCAGTCCCTGGATCGTTACATTGGAGAGGTTGCTGCCGATGTAGAAACCGAACTTGACCCCGGGGGAGAGCTCGATGCGGGTCTTCTCCCGGTCCCGGCCGAGGATGGTGACATTGCTCTTATTCTCGAGCAGAACCGCCTGCAGATGGGGTTCCTGGGGCTTCAGCTTGTAGGTTCCAGGCGCGAGCAGGAAGGCCGTGTTGGCGCGGGCGTTACGGATGAGCGCAGCGAGGTCCTGCCCCGGGCGAACCTTGACGTACTTTGTCCTGGCCTCGGCTCGGGATGCGCAGAAAGCGGAGCAGAGCAGGGCGAGGGAAATTAGAGCAGGGGCTGATTTGGGCATGGCTTTGATCCTCCTCCAGTCTATCTGAGCCGGTATCGACGGCCAAGAAATCGGTTAGTTTTCTTCTTTGCCGCCGGCCTCTCCAAGAGGGGGTGAGAGGTTGCGCGCCGGGGCGGTTTCTGGCAGGCTCGTCGCATGAAAACCGCAAATACCATCCAGTCTATCGTAGGAGCTTCGCTCCTGGTCTTCGCGTGCGTCTTCTGGTCCGGGATTGCCGCCGGGGATGGGAAGCCTACTCTCTGCGTGGGTAACTACCAGTCGGAGGCCGATGCCGTCAGGCAGCTGGCGCGTTTCAAGAAGGCCCACTCGAACCTGGCTGAGTGGAAAAAGCGCGAGGCGAAGATTCGCAGGCAGATCCTGACCGGATCCGGTCTCGATCCTTTGCCCAGGAAGACGCCTCTCAACCCGGTCTACGGTAAGAAGGTTGAGTTCAACGGCTATTCGGCCGAGCCGGCCGGCTTTGAGGCGGTTCCAGGCTTCTTTGTCTACGGAACCCTCTATCGTCCTCTTGGCAGGAAGGGGCCCTTTCCCGCGGTGCTCTGCCCTCATGGGCATTACAGGGGCCCCGAGGGCGCCCGCCAGAGGCCGGACCAGCAGCATCGTTGCGCGACGCTTGCCCGAATGGGAGCGGTCGTTTTTTCCTACGACATGATCGGTTTCGGTGATTCGGCTTTCCTCGGCTGGAATCACGGCCATCGCCAGGCGCTTACCCTGCAGACCTGGAGCAGTATCCGGGCGATCGATTTCGTGCAGTCGCTGCCTTCTGTAGATGACGGCCGCATCGGGGTTACCGGCTGCTCAGGCGGCGGTACGCAGACCTTCCTGCTGACCGCGGTCGACGCGCGCGTGACGGTTTCGGTGCCGGTGGTCATGGTTTCGGCCCATTTCTTTGGCGGCTGTCATTGCGAGAGCGGTATGCCGATTCACAAGACGCCGTCGCTCGAAACCAGCAATGTTGAATTCGCGGCCCTGGCGGCTCCCCGTCCTCTGAAGCTGATCTCTGTCGGCGGTGACTGGACCAAGAACACGCCCAAGGTCGAATATCCCTACATTCGCGGGATCTACAGCTACTTCGGCAAGGAGGGCAATGTTGAGAATTCCCATTTCGCCAAAGAGCAGCACGGCTACGAGTTTTCCAAGCGCCAGGCCATGTATCCCTTCATGGTCAAGCACCTGGGGCTCGATCCTTCGGGGGTACTCGACAAGTCGACTGGAAAATTCGACGAGAGCGGCAACGAGCTGCAGAAGACCGTCCAGATGCGTGTTTTCAGCTCCCGTGAGAAGATGCCGGCCCATGCCCTGAAGCCCGGATCCCGGGTGCCCCTTCCGAGGTAGTACTACCCGCACCCCGGGCCTTACTTATTCGACTATAATGCAAGTACCAGGGGGAGCGGTTCCCGCCGCTTTCGCCTGAAGAAAAAATGCTGACCTCGTTTGCATTTCCGTATCGAGACGCCATAACAACAATCTCCGCCTGTACGAGGAGTGAAGTTGAGAAATCTTCCAGGAACGGTTGGGTCCTGAGGGGAGCCAGCCTGAAGCTGAGAGAGAGAACGGACTACGAAGTCCTTTAGGGAGGGGCCCGATGGAAGAATATGATTTTGACTATGACAAAGACCGCGTGAGAGGGCCCGGCTTTCCTCTCTACAAGGTTCACAATCTGGGGAGCCTGCCGGGGCCCGGTTTCTGGATAGTTATCGCGGTTGTCTTCTATCTCCTGCTTGGTTGAGCCGGAATTCTGGACTATTGAAGAAATCGATCTCAGCCGGGAAGCTCTCGGGCTGATCAGCGGAAGAAAAGAAAGGCGGAACAATTGACTCCAGGTGATCTGTACAAGAGGGGCAGTCATTATTTCAAGGAGAAGAGCTGGAAGAACGCGATCCGGTTCTTCTCTCGCGCCATCAAGCTCGACGCGGAGTTTTCAGACGCTTATATCAAGCGGGGAAAGGCCTATTGCGAGCAGGATGCGCCCATGTACAACCTTGCCATTCTCGATTTCAACAAGGCTGTTCGGCTGCGGCCCGATGATTCCCGGGTCTACCGTGCCCGGGGGTATGCCTACTACATGCTGAGTAAATACGGCAAGGCCATCGGTGATTGCAATCGATCGCTGCGGATCGATTCGAAGCAGAGCTTTCTCTATGTTGTTCGAGCGATGTCGTACCTGTGTCAAGATCGAGAAAGTACAGCTGGCGTGGAGGATCTGGATCAGCTCGGTGAAAGCTTCGAGAACGAAATCGAAGCCCTGGGACCGTTTGATGCTGAGGCGTCCGATGAGAAACCGGCTGATTCGGGGCAGCCTGGCGAAGAAGAAAGCGCCGAAGGAAATTCTTCCGCCGTACAGACCTTCCGTCCATTGCAGCCCAGCCCGGCGGCGCGGGTCGTCTTTGACCTGGATTCTCATGAAAACCAGGCCTGGAAGGATGGCCAGGGGGCCGATTACGCGGCGCTCGAGGATCTGAGCAAGGCGGTGCTGATCGAACCTGATTACAGCTACGCCTTCTGGTGCCGGGGCAATCTCTTTATCGAGAACGAACTTTTCGATACGGCCATTGTTGACTACACCGAGGCCATTCGCCTGGCGAACGATGAGATTCCCGATCCCTATTTCAAGAGAGGCCAGGCGTATAACGGCAAGGGCTGGATTGGCCACGCCCTGAGGGATTACAACCAGGCGATCGCCCGCGATGGAAGCCGCGGTGAGTTTTTCTGGCTGCGAGGAGAGCTCTGGGAGTCAAAGCGCGAATACGCCAAGGCTCGTGACGATTTCGAGACCGCCCAGCGGCTCGGCTACCGCGCGGATGAGGAAGGCTGAGGTCTCTCGCTTTTTCGGCTCAGGGTTCCAGCGGACGGACGTAGACGTTGGCGAAGCCGATCGGGCCGTCCGGGATGATACGGATAGGTCCCTTCGCGGGAACGTCATCGAGCGCCTTGTCTGTGAACAACGGCTTGCCGTTGAGCTTGAGGCTCAGCTTGTTGCCCCGCAGCTCTCCCTCGAAGCGGTTCCAGCCCTTCGATTTCAGGGTTGAGTCGATCGTGATCGCGGCGGAGGACGAGTCGCGCAGCAGGACCTTGCAGGCTCCCGGTTTCTTCGGAGCCTGGACATCGAAGATGAAGCCGAAGTCGGAGAAGGATTCCGTCGTTACGATCGACTTGTCGCCGGCCTTTGGTTTTCCCGTGTAGCGAAAGGTCCAGTTGCGAGATTGCCAGCCCTTGCCGGCCGTTTTCCAGCCTGAGAGGTCGACACCGGTATACAGGCAGCGGTAGCCCCGGTCGGCGATGGCGGTCTGGCCGGGCTCGAGCGGGGTGTCGGGCAGCTCGCGGATCTTCAGGTTGCGGTAGTGGACGATGCCGCCCTCGGATTCGAGGCAGATATAGCCCTTGCGGGGGCTGGCGTTTTTGCCATTCGTTACGACCTTGCCATTGACGGCCAGAGAGATGGTTCCATCGTTGCAGGTGATGCGGTAGTGGTTCCATTCCGGGGTTGGCTTCGAGCGGTTCTCGGTGGGAAAGGCCCGGCTGCCGCCGCGGCCGTTGATGGGGGTCATCTTCGCCCCGTGGATCGGGAAGATGTCGCCGTGGGTGGTATAGCCCCTGGTGTTGCCGTAGGAGTTCTCCAGTACCTGCACCTCGACGCCGCGGTGGAAGGGCTGTCCGCGGGCGGTGATGTCATCGGCCCAGACGAAGATCCCGGCATTGCCGCGCGCCTTCATGTGGCGCCACTCGACCTCCATGATGAAGTTCTGGTACATGCGCTTCGTGCGCATTTCACCAGTAGGCTTGCCGGAGCAGATGATCATCCCATCCTTTACCGTCCAGGTGGATGGGGCGGTGTTGACCTTGACCCAGCCGTCGAGGTTTTTGCCGTTAAAGAGCGGACGGAATTCTTCCTTCTTGTCCTCTGCCGCAATAGCGGGGAGGACGAACAAGAGGGCCAGTACGGGCAACAGGCTGAAGGTTTTCATGACTCATGGTCTCCTTGGTTTATTTCCACCATGGATAGGATAACCCAAGCTGCTGGTGAAAAGTAGGAGTGCCCGGCTTGCCGGGAGCGCGGGCTCGGGCTACTCTCGGGTCTTGAGTTCTATTCCGCGGGCCTTCACGCCCCCGACCTTTTCCGAGGAGGATATTCTTGAGCCATTGGGACTGGGCCATCATCGCCCTGCTGAACATCCCGGTCATCGTCTACGGTTTCTACCTGGGGCTCAAGGTGCGCAGCAGCACCGACTGGTTCCTCGCCGGCCGGACCCTGCCGTGGTGGCTGGTGGGGGTGTCGATGTACGCCACGGCGATCGACTCCAGTGATCTCGTCGGAGATTCCGGCGAGACCTACAATGTCGGACTCAGCTTTTTCGTCATGAACTGGGTAGGGGTCGTGGCGGGCTGGATCATCGCCGGTTTTTTCATCGCGCTTCCCATGTACCGCCGGGGCATGTTCACCAATGCCGAGTACCTCGAGGCTCGCTTCGGGCCGGCCGCCCGTGTGCTGAGCGTTCTCGTACAATTGCAGTACCGTACCGCCGTCATGGCGATTATCGCCTATACGGCCTACCTGACCCTCAAGATCGTGTGTGGCCTGGACCCCTCCGCTGCCTGGTGGGGTGTTGTCGGAATCGCCATCCTGGCGAGTATCTACACGGCGCTGGGCGGTCTGCGATCGGTGGCGATTACAGATTCCCTGCAATTTGTGGTGATGCTCGCGGCGGCCCTGATTTTCTGGGGGCTTGTCTGGGGCGAGGTAGGTGGCTGGGAGGGAACGCGCGAAAAGCTCGAGGCGCACGATCCCGAGGTGGCCGCTGAAATGCTGCATGTCGGCCATGACACGGTTGAGCGCAAAGAGGTCGTTAATAGGACAGGTCCAGGCGCCGGGCCTGATCCCCATGAGGCGAAAGCGAGGTTTATCGAGGGCTACAAATACAACAAGGAGACCGAGAGCTTCGAGCGCCGTTCCCCGGTCTGGCTCGTCGTCCTGGCCTTCATCATCCTTGGCATCGGCTACTCGGTGGTGAACCATACCCAGTGCATGCGCCTGCTCGGCTCGCGCAGTGAATGGCACCTGAAAATGTCCGTCTTCGCGGCGGGCCTCATCCTGGTGGTGATGTCTTTCTTCAATCTCTCGATGGGGGTCATGGGCCGCGCTCTCCACCCCGTCGCTGACCTGCTGCCGGGCGGAAAAAACGACGCCATCTATCCCTTCATGGTCAGCGAACTGGCTCCGGAATTCCTCAAGGGAATCGTGGTAGCCGGGATTCTCGCGGCCGCCTTGTCGACCTTCGATTCCATCGGCTCGACGCTCTCGGCGCTCTTCACCCGTGATATCTACGCCCGCTTTATTGTGCGGGATGGGGATGACAATCATTACCTGAAGGTCGGCCGGTGGGTGACGCCGCTGGTCATCGGAGGTTCGTTTCTCTATATCTTTCCCTACGATTTTCTTGCTGAGGGAATGGTCAGCTACTTTCTCAGCATCAGCAGTGTCTTCGTGGTGCCCCTGCTGACGCTTTATCTCATGGGCCGGTTTACTTCGGTTCATCGGCGAAGCGGTGTGGTCGGGCTTTGTGTTGGCGGAGCCTACGGGCTGGCGCGGCTGTGGATCGACAGCCAGGGTGTCTATCTCGCTTTTTTCCTGACGAACAAGTACGCAGCCTATTCCTACAGCATGCTCATCACAGCGGCTTCGATGGTGGCGGTGTCGCTGGTGCTCGGCTGGGAAAAGAAGGGCGAGCTGCGTACTGTCGAGGTTGACGGCTGGCTTGGCAGAAGCCAGGAGCAGGCAAGACATGAGCTGTCGGCTTCTCAGGCTGGGGAGGCCTCCAGCTCCCGGCTGCCGGCGGTTCTCGCGTTGCTGGTCCTTGCCCTCGGTTGCATCCTGAGCTTCGTGATCTTCTGGTAGACATCCCTGCTGCCCACCACGGCGGGCCGGGGTATACTGTCGGTTCTGTTGATTTCCTCCACAAACCCATCGAGCGAGAACATGAAACACGCATTCTTCGTCCTTGTCCTGGCGGCCGTTACCTCTCTGGCGACCGCCGCTGACCGGCCGAACATCCTCATCATCCTGACCGATGATATGGGCTTCTCCGATCTCGGCTGCTTTGGCGGCGAGATCGACACGCCGAATCTTGACTCGCTGGCAATGGGCGGACTGCGCTTTACCGAGTTTCACAACACGGCGAGGTGCTGGCCGACCCGGGCAACGCTCCTGGGCGGGCGCTACAGCGACCGTCTCGGCCCCTCGCAGGTCACCATCGCCGAGGTCCTGAAGCCGGCCGGCTACCAGACCGCCATGGTGGGTAAGTGGCACCTGGGAATGAATCCCCGCAAGGATGGACCGATTCAGCGCGGCTTCGATGATTTCTACGGCACGATGACCGGCGCCGGCTCCTTCTGGGACCCGTATACCCTGACCCGCAACACCGATCCAATCGATGCGGTGGAGGAGGAG
>Ga0207987_1000297_pt1 | contig 14284 bp, 19 predicted proteins | sample ETNtaG_19_FD_185768 | JGI IMG/M metagenome (GOLD analysis project Ga0207987, IMG submission 185768) | Marine microbial and viral communities from oxygen minimum zone, Eastern Pacific Ocean - ETNP201302PF86A (SPAdes) (version 2) | ecosystem: Environmental > Aquatic > Marine > Oceanic ...
TCGCCCCCGAGACCGGCGTGCCCGGCGCCTATGACGACCCGGACGCGCTTTGAGCGCGTCCGGTTTCATCCACACTGAGCGAGGGCAGCATGGCCACTCTTGATTTCGCTTTCCTGCAAGATCTCTACCCCCGCGAGAGCGCCCAGGTCATTGCAGACCTGACAAAGGCGAGCCCGTTTCTCGGGCTTCTATGGCATGTCGGTGCCTCGAAGGACGATATGCCGGCATTCCATACCGCGCCGATACGCGAAGTGATCTCTCCGGCTAAGAAGCAAAGGATCAAGGCCGCCTTCTTCACCGATCTGGAATCTCACCAGGCAGAGGGCGCCCTCGCCATCGCCCATATGCAATGCGAGGGGCTGATGTGGGATGACATCGGCCGCGCCATCCGAAATAGCTATCCACGACATGAAGCCCTGGATCTCAGCCTGTGGTGCTTGCCGGACATGATCATCTGCACCGCGCAAACCCGCCCCGAGGAGCCTGAGCGTGATGCCTACAGCTACCACGATGACGGCTTCAGCTCAGCCCTTGCCATGCTCAGGCACCAGCATCTGCTGCCCCTGGTCCTGCTCGAAGGGCCAGCCTCGAGCAACCACGCAGCCCTGCGCGCGATCGAGCGCCTCGACGTCGCGCGAGACCTGATCTGGAAGCGCGGCATCGGTGGTGTGGGCCCAAGGCCCGACTTGCCTGACGCCGATGCGGTCCGCACAGCGGAACCCATGAACCTGTGAGTCGGCGGCACTCTCGCCACGCACCCCGGCAGAGCGGCGCGTGGCGAGAGGCCCCGGGCATCCACTACGAAAGACAGACAGGAGAAGATCACTCATGGACGATATGGCACAGCAAGACCCGGATCTCGTCCTCCCCGTGGTCGCGACACCTGACCTCTACCGCGAGCATACGGCTGATTACCTGACAGAGGTCTGCACGCCCCTCTCCGATGCCGGGCCTGGCGACATCATCGGCGTCTGTCTGGATGGCAAGCTCCACAGAGGTGGCGGTGTGCTGAGCTATCCCATCACCCAGGTTCTGCGCATCAATGATGACGCCCCCACCTATCGCCCACAGATCACCCAGTTCATAAGCCTTCCCGAAGCACAGCAAGAGAAGATCGCTCTCGCCTGCATGCGTCTGCAATGCAGTGGTCTGAGCCCCATGGCTGTCGAGACACTCGCCTCGCGCCTTGATCCGGACATTGGGGAGGATTTCTACTTCAACTTCCTGCTGATGCCGAACCTCGCTCTCCTCTATGTCGAGAACCCATTGGAGGAAGTCTTCGAGGGCATCCACCATGGAGAGCCTCGCGATCAGGACCAGGTGGATGATGCTTTCTTGCTCTGCATCCCCCGGGATTGCTCCAGCAATCACCAGATCCTGCCCCTTGAGCCAGAGATGCACTTGGTGGTCGATCTCGTCAACATCACCTTCCCCATCATGAACGATGAGGGTGATGCCGCGATCCCGCTCAGTCTGCCGGATCTCTCGCCTCTCACCTCCGGCGATCTGGCTAATACGCCCTGATCTTCCGGCGGCGCGGGCGAAAGGCCCGCAAAACCGAACCCCTTCGGGGGAAGCAACCACCTGTCCGATCGACAGGCCCCGATGAACGAAGGAGGTCCAGACGATGATCACCCATGCCCAGGCCCGGACGATGGCAAAATGCCTCTGGGGGAATGACAGCTGCGAGAGTGTGCGCACCAACCGGCGCGGCACCTTCTACTTCAAGTGCAACTTCAACCGCGGCCTCATCGTCGACAGCCGGTCCCTTTCAGATCAAGAGTCCCGCTCGCTCATGGCATGGGCCAAACCGGCCTCCGCCACGGAGACGCTCAATGTCCTGACCGACGAGGTTGTGGGGTTCGAGCACCCCTTTACGACCCGACCCCGGGCCTACAAGCCCCGCAACTTTCCAACCCGCTCGCGCTGCGTCGAAATCTGGACCTTCGAGAACCCCTTCGCCTGGTGCCTGCCGGTGATCTTCGCCGGGATCGGCCTCAAGGGCTACACGCCCCAGGACCCGCTCGAGATCTTCGAGAATGTCTACAAGCCCTCGCATCATCAAAAGCTCGAGGCCATCGCGGCCTTCAATCGCAACAAGCCGGCGCTCGATGCGCTGACGCCCGAACCCGCCTGAAAACCCATCTTACCGCGACCGGCACAGGATTGGCCCAAGGGCGCGGCGGCAGTTCCTCACCTGAGGGACGCAAAATACCGGAGGATTTCATATGATTACCCACTCCCAGGCCCGCTCGATGGCCGAAGCCAACTGGGGCCGCGGCGGCACGAACTCCCGGCGCACCAACCGGGCCGGCGCCTTTTACTTCAGCTGCTCGGGCCATGGCGGCTACATCATCGACGGGCGCGCCTTCTCCGAAGAAGAGCGCGCGGCGCTGGCGGCCTTCCGCGAGCCTGAAAAAACATCCGAGGTCTATGATCCGACCGATGGCCGCATCCACGGCATCTTCAATCCATTCAGCCTGCGCCAGCGCACGATCAAAGCCATGCCGCATTGGCGCCAGCGCGATGTCGAGGTCTGGGCTTTCGAGGAGGATTGCGACTGGTGCCTGCCGGTGATCTTCGCCGGCATCACCACCGGTGACAACGATCCGAAACACGCGCTCGGAACCTTCAAGCGCTGGATGAATCCGTCCAATCACCAGATCATCGAGGCGGTCGCGATCTTCTCCAGGCACTTCCCTGACCTTGCATCTGAGGCACAGGCCCAGCTGGAACCTGCCGCGGCCTGATTTCCGCACAACCCTCGAAAATCCAATTTCCAGACCGGAGCTTTCTGGCTCCGGCCAAGGAGTATGCCTGCATGGATCTCATCACCTCGACACAGGCGCGTCTCGTCGCCGGCTCTGCCTTCCACGGGCAGCGCCGAAACGGACGGAAATTCGTGCTTGTCGGCCACAAGACCAATCGCAATGGCGCCTGGTTCTACCGTGGCAGCATGCGGCGCGGCTTCATCATCGACGGCCGTTGCCTGACACCCGAGGAACGCAAGGCCCTCTCGCGCTATTCCAGGCCCCACAAGGGGGTCGCATACCGCAGCCCCTCTACCGGCAAGATCGAGGCCTTCATCAACCCGTTGCGCCAGACCTCGCGCGTGCTGAACCTGCGCATGTCCTGGACCCGTGAAGAGTTCGATCTCTTCGTCCTGGCCTCGGAGACAGACTGGTGCCTTGCGCAGATCTTCTGCGCGATCACTGCGGCCGAAGGCCCCGACCCCGACCCCATGGCGAGCTTTGCACGCCACCATGCCCCATCGAACCATGCCCTGATCGAAGCCCAGGCCATTTTGAGCACCACCCGGCCCGGCGAAAACCTCGCCCAGGCCACCTGAGGAGACTTTATGCGAAAGACAGACACCCCAACGCTGCGGCCGATCGAGGAGTTGGCCGAAGCACAACAGGTCTTCGGAGATTGGAGCGCGCTCGTGCGGCGTCTGCGCCCCGCCTTCCCAGAGGCCATCGTCTTCGCGATTGACGCAGGCCATGAGGATCAACCCAGCGTCGTCATCACGGCCGATACCCGCACTCTTGAAGAGGGCGACATCACCGTGATCCTCGCCAAGGAATGGCTGCAAAACCAGCCCGAGCTGAGGAACCGGCTTCGTCAATATGAAACGGAACACGAGAATGCCTGAGGCTCTCAACCCAACCCGGATAGAGCGCAAGCTCTCTGACCCCGCAGGGCTTCTCTCCCATTACGAGAACGCCATACGTGATGCCGGCACCTTCTTCGATCTGGAATGGCAACCTCCGGAGAAGCTGCATGTCACGCTGATGTGGTCTCGCACGCCCGGAGACTGGAACGATCCGATCCTTGAGCCACTGGACGCCCCTCTGGTTCTGGATCTTGGCGTCGAACAGCGCCGCCACGATGTCTTCGGAGAGGCAGTGCTCAACCCCCTCACGCCGCGCGCCTTCGTTCTGCGTCTCGCCGACTACCGACTGGTCAGTCGGCACATGCAACTCCACAACAAAGGGTTGCGCTCGGACTTCGACCCCTATGAGCCGCATATCACGCTGGCGAAGATCCCCACGGGACTTCCGCTTGATGCGCTGCTGAAGTTCGGCGAACGGCTCGAAGTGTTCCGCGAGCCCATCGCGCTTGGGCCCGAGATCCGCCGTCTGCCGTAAGGCAAGCCGATCCACTTGCATTGCGCCCGGGCAAGCCAATCCGGTTGCATCAAGCCCGGGGCAACCTAATACGGTTGCCCTGCCTCCAATCCTCTCCGGCCCTGTCCGGATGCATAGACCACGAGCCTCCCTTTACCGGCGCGCCAACCCACGAGGTCCTTCATGAAACTTGCCCTGTCTCTCTGCCTGTCTTTCCTGCTCGCTGTGCCTCAGCTCGCCAGTGCCAACGCTGGCCTTGCGGCCGCTATTAGCGCCATGGCCGCGGCCAGCAACAACTACAGCCAGGGATCGCAGCCGCCGTCTCCACCTCGACTCTACGACGAGATCCGCGCGATTGGCTTCGTCGCCACGAGCCAGGAGCAATGCGAGGCGCGGCACAGCGCCATTCATGTCTCGCCCGCGCTCTGCACCAAGGCGCTCGAGATTGCCCGCAAGGAACATGCCCAGACCGCTCCGGTCTACCGGGATGCGGCCAGCTGTGCCGCCGAGCACCCGGTCGGGACATGCATCCCGCGCGCAGCCATCTCCGAACAGCGCCGCGAGGTCCGGGTCTTTCAGCCGGCCTTTACCGGCGCGGTGATCTTCAAAACCCCCGATGATCGCTTCGGCGTCAACGCGGTCATGGCTGGCCATCATCCCGAGGCCTGGACCCGCGCCAACGTCCCCGGCATCGCCTATCTTGCCGAGGAAGGCGACAGCCGCCTGCCCGGCTGGCTTGTTGTCGACTATGGCGGGGCCTTCGGCGTGTCGGCACCCAGCACGCGGAACCGCATGGGGTTCGGCCGGCGCACCGACACCGCACGGCGCGCAGGCTGTCCCGGCTATGGCTACGCGCTGACGGCCGGCGGCCATTGCCCGCTTGATCGCTGGCTCGATCCCGCGAAGTGATTTTCCGCCTGCGGCGCCTTGCGCCTGACGCCGTCCCGGCCCAAATTCCCGCAAAGTCAGGAGAGAAAATGACAGCAAAACCTCGGAAAAAACCGACACCCGAGCAACTCGCGGAAAAAGACGCCAAGCGCCGCAAGGCGCTGATGACTGGCTCCCTGCGTCGCCGGCGCACTCTTAGAGAAAGCCACGTCAATCCCGAGACCGGTGCAGGTGTCGTGCTTGTCGAGGAGCGCTTCGTGTCAAACCAGGTCGATCTCATCGCCTATTTCTACAAGTTCAACCAGACCCGCATTCCCTTCAAGAACGAACAGATAACCTCCAACCACCAGCGCATTCGGGTTCTCGACCGGCTCCAGGAGCTGATCGACGAAGAGGCCGCGGCAAAGGTCGCACCCCATGACCTCAAGGTCGGTGAGATCATCTGCGAGAACTGGGGTGCGTCGATGAACCGGCCGAGCTTTCTCAAGGTGGTCGACATCCCGCATCCGCGGAAGGTCATGGTGGTGCGCCTCAAGGACCGGCTGGTCTGGGGCGACAGGCAGGTCGGATCGGTTGTTCCGGTTGAGCCACATGAGCCCGAAACGGAACCCTTCGAGGTCGATGTCACCATGAAGACCGGCGAGGCCCAGCTGGTGCTTACCAGCCTCTCGCGCGCCTTTCGCTGGAACGGCAAGCCCGGAAGCATCACCTCCGACTGATATGCACCCCATCGCCCGCCCTCTGTGGCGGGCGATTTTCCGTGCCGATCTCCTGCACGAGCCGCTTGCAGGAGACATCATGCGCCAAAATACCGTTCACGCCCGCGATCCGCGCCACCGCGCGTCGCGGATAGGCATTTTCCTCATCATGGCAGGGATGGGCTGCGCATCCGGTGCCCTTCTTGCCCTCATCCAGGGTGCGTTCCCGGTCGCGATCGTCTGCGCGCTCTTCGGGGGTATCTGCGCCCATGGGACTCGGGTGATGTATCACATCGCGGCCACGCCCTGAATCTGTTCGGGCGTCCCGCAGTCGCGCCCCTCCCACATGAGGAGAGGCGCCCGACTGGGGCCAGCCTGGAGACATACGGAGATCAAGATGCCCAAGACAGCAGCAGAGATCGAAAGCCTGACAAAACGGCGCAAGACGACCATCGCCAGAAGCTCGTTCAACAAGCCGATCGACGCCTGGACCGACCCGGAGACTGGCGCGGGCGTGGTCATTTCGGAGCGCCCGGACTTTCGCCGCAAGGCCGAACCCGAGATCTACGCGCATTTCTTCCGGCCGCGGGCGATCAACCGCTCCTTCCGCGAGGAGAAGATCACCTCCAACCATGCACGGATCGGCGTGCGCGATCGCCTCAAGTCTGTCCTTGATGCGGAAAAGGCGGCCAAGGTCGCCCCGCACGATCTCAAGGTTGGCGAAGTATTGGCCAATATCTGGGGAGCCACCATGCAAGATGTCTCCTTCTGGCAGGTAGTGGGTATTCCAAGCCCCAGGAAGGTCCAGGTCGTCAAGCTCGGTGATCGGATCACCGAAGGAGACTGGATGGCCGGCAAGAAAGTCCCCGTTGTGCCCGAAGGCACCCTGGCCGAAGGGCAAAGCCGCACCCACGATGTATCGATGGCAAGTGGCTCGCCTATGCTCAAGACCGGAAGCTCGATCGAGCGCTTCGGTCGTTGGGACGGCAATCCCGTGATGATCTACAGCGACTGAGGGTCCAACATGTCCCATACCCATGCCTATTTCCTTCTGGATGTGCCGGTCTCCTTTTCGCGTCCCGCCTCCGAGATCATCGAGACCGCCACCGCCATTGGGCGGAACGCCGGCTTTGATTGCGACTGGGTGCCTGACAATCTCGAGGAAGCTGTCTATGAGATCATCCTCTCTGCCGGCGGCCCCGAGATGGTTGTTGCAAAGGGGGTGAGGCCACGCCTCGATCTCATCGGCACCGATCGCGAGAACGAGGTCTTCTCGATCCGCGTGGCTCTCAATGTCACGGAAGATGAAGAATGGCTGCGCGCAAGCACCAGCCATCTCAAACCGGACCACTGGCCCGATACACTCGACTCTGTCTGTCTTTCTGTGCTGATGGAGCAGGCACCACCGCTCGACTACGAGATCGAGATCCTCGAGCAGATTATCGAAGCCAGTCCCTCGAACCACGCGCGCATGGCCCGGGAGGCCCGGATCGAAGCCTCGCTCGCCCTTGGAGCCGAGACGTGAACGATATCTATCTGCCCCCAGATCCTCCCCTCCTGGTGCCCATTGCGGCGATCCGGCGGATTGCTTGCCCCGTCGATACGCCGCCCTGGATCGACGCGCATCACCTCACCATAGAGGATGTCGAGGAAGCCTGCGCCAAGGGTAATCTCATGGAGACGCCCCTCGGTGCTGCCCACGCCCCTGTCGCCCACCATGCAGCCCGGATCGCCTATCTCATCGAGGTCGGCTGGAGCGATCCCATCGAGATCGACGTCGGCGTCCCCTGGGCAAAAGGCTGGCAAAGCCGCTGGCCCATCGCCGACGGCAACCATCGCCTCTATGCAGCGATCTTGCGCGAGGACACCGATATTCTCGCCGATATCTGCGGCTGTATCGAGACCGCGAACGGAATGTTCGGCCTCGAAGCCGCGTAACACCGAGATGTTCTTGACCGACGGAGTCCCCATGCCCTTCGAGCCTGCCACCGACCTGCTGAAATTCGCCCGTGGCACCCAGCTCGAAGCCTGGCATGCCCTTGAGGCCATGCAGCCTGAGACGCCCTTTACCGGGCTTCTCCATGCCTACCCCGTTCAGGACCTGCCGCCTTTCAAGGAGGCCCAGGACCAGCTGCCGCTCTCTCGTGGACCCATTGCCCCTACCGCTTCCTGCCCCGCAACCGGCCGGCAGCTTTCCCTGCGGGTGTTTCGCGATCTTACGGCCCTCATTTTGCGGGACAACGGGGATCAGGGTTTCGAGGCTCTGCCCGCAGTGCTCGTCCTGCCCTCCTCATCTCTTGCCCAAGGCTTCAAGGAGGTTCCCTACCACGCGCGCGGGGAAGTGGTCGGCAGCCTCGATCTCCAGGCACGTGCCGAAGGCATTTTCTTCGAGTTGAGGAACGCACAGGCTTCTGACCAGGAAATTTCCGATCTCATCGCCAACGCCATGCGCAAAGCCGCGGGCGAGATCCTCGCCGCACCGCCGGTCGCCGATCCGCGCGCGCATCTCGACCCACCCGAAGGCAGCCGTTTCGCGCCCCATGCGGCATTCCCGCAAGTCGATCCAGAGGACAGCCGGCTGCTGGCCTTCAACAAAACACTCATCGCACTGGGCGCGCTTCGCTCGGCACGCCAGGGCAGCCTCTCTCACGACATCCAGATCTTTCGCGAGTTGCCCAGTGAGCCCTGGCGCCGGCCATCTTCCAGGGCAGTCCATGTCAGCGAGGGCCGCGCCAAGGCGCGCGACAGGCGCGACAAGGATCTCGACAAGCTCATCCGGCGCTTGCTGGACGATCCGGAACTCGCCCCGCCGCTTTGCTACCGGCACGGCCCCGAATGTCAGATGTTTACCTGGCTCAAGAAAATCCGGCCGCCTTCCAGCAATCATCAGGCCATGGATCATCACCAGGCCTTGCATGGCGTGGCGCGCCGTCACAACATCACCCCGCTTCTTACCGGCCCAAGAGGAGACACCTGATGCGAGATTTCGAAGCCTTCACCGATGGCCAGACCGTCTGGGTCAATGCTGATGACGGCATGTGCATAGGTCGGTTCTCCCGCCGCGGCGTCGACATTCACAATGATGTAGAGGGTCAGCTCGAAACCGGTAAGCAATGTCTCGACTGCGTCCACGACTTGCCGGCGCCTGCCGCCTGGGTCCGCTTCGTGGCTTCGATGAAGACCCATTGGGGTATCGAGATCGATCCCGAGCTTCGCCCCGCCTACGCAACACCCGAGGCCGCCTGACCCCCCCAGGGTCAGTCGGTCGTGAAATCCCCAGGCTGCCGCTCCCGCAGCAAAGGCGGCAGCGACACCTTCGGCATGGTGTCCGGATCGATCACCTGCGTGAGATAGCCCCGCGTCGGACTTGCGATTACCCGAGCCGCGCGACCTTCGATCTGTGAGGTATTTTCCCAAAGACGCACCTGCTGGGAGGCATTGAGCAGGATGTCGAGGTCGCCGTCCCCGTCGAGATCATCAAGCGCCACGGCACGCGGCGAGCTGTCGCCAAGTTCGAAATCGATGACACCATCCTGCCCCCTGAAGCTTCCATCCTCGCCTTGGAGGAAGATGCGCATATCGCATCCATAAGGCGTGTTCAGAGTGAAGCCATTGGTCGCCACGAGATCCTCTCGGCCATCGCCGTTGAGGTCTCCTGCGGCCGACCCCCATCCCCATTCACCGATCCCGTAATGTAGCCGACCTTCCGCAATATCGACGAGATGCCCGGCTTGCGGGTCCCAGGCTACGATGATGTCGTCCTTGAGTTCTTCCGGGCGCGGCGGCTCGCCATAGGGCCAGTCTTCCCCGTCATGGATGTTCGAGACATGGAAGGCCGGTCGGCCGGCCACTTCAATGGGCGTGAAGGACATGCCGAAGATCACCTTGTCGATCTCGGGCGCCAACGGCAGATCCTCCCCCGTGGCGCCATCGACGACCTGAATACGGCCGAAATCCGTAACCAGACCGCGGTCGGGAACCCCGTCTTCATTGATGTCCATGTATCCACCCGCCAGCGTCGACCCCGAAGGGCTGTCGATGAAGCGGTCGAAGACATACCCCTCGCCTTTCCGCTCGAGCAGGATATTCGGTCGCCGCGCCCTATTGAAGCTTTCGGAACTCGGGGCCGAGAAGGGAAAACTCGACTCCGTCAGCAGCACGTCCTGATCCCCATCTCCATCACTGTCGAAGAGAACCACTCCCTGCGAGGCAAAATCCTCATGCGGAAAGCCAGTGGCGATTTGCGGCCCGGCACTGAACGTCAGACTATCGCTGCGGGCGAAGAATTGCGGAGCGTTCTGACCAAAGGCCATGATCCCGTCCACGGCGCCTCTCGTGTCATGCGTGAAGAAGGCCCCCGAGATGGCTTCAGGATGCGCCTCCCAGGCCAGTTCGAAGGAGATCACGCCTGGCCGCGAGACATTGTGATAAAGCCGCACCTCGTCTCGACCTGTCACCAGGGCCTCCTTTAATCCATCCCCATCAAGATCGGCCAATGCGAGAGATCCCGCAAAGGTGTCATGAACTTCCACCGGCGAACGCGCCGTCGTGGTCCGCGGGGCGCCATCGATCCTTTCGCGGAACGACAGCTCGCCAAGCAACCTTGCCCGAACCCGGTCCGAAACATCATCGAAGAGGTCAAGGCCATCCTCGAGGCGCTCGAGAAGCCATCCGTCCAGCTCCGGAGCCGACGTGGTGCGCCACTTGGGATCGATCTCAAGCCCCAGGTGCGCAGCCGCCACATGACGTCCAAGGGCAATGCCGGCTTCGTTGTCGCTATCGACATGAACCCCGCCCCAGAGGCGTGAATTGGCACTGTCCCGCGCCAGGCGACGGTATTGGGCGGCATTATCGGGATCGCGCTGCGCCAGGAACTCCGCGGCTGCGGCTGCTGCTGTGGCATGACCCGAGACATAGCCGGGAAATGGCGGGTTGCCGATGGCATTGCCGATCTTGCCGGCGCGGTGGTTGGGCCTCGCGGTCCAATCGCGATATTTCACTCGCCAAGCCGAGATCATTGCATCGCGCAGAACATGCGCCAGATCAGCCGAAAGGCGCGCGTAATCTTCAGGCTCCATGCTTTGTCCGGCATGGACGAAGGCGATGGACTGCCATAGGTCCGGCGGATTTAGCCCGCCCGAGGTCGAGTTCTTGTCAAACCCGCCCGAGCCTTGCCACCAGATCGCGTTGGTGATCTGTCGATCGGATTTCAGCCGCGCCGCAAGACGCACCTGGACGAGATCCAGACGATCAAGAGCTGATCCTTCGGCGGGAGGCGGCGGAACCACCGGCAGATCGAGATCACGCGAGAGCGGATAGCCACCCGCCAGGGCATCCCCATCCTTGGTCCCCGGCTCGGCCTGCCAAAGTGGGCGATCGGCCTCGAGGATCGGCGCCGGGGCGGCCAGATCCATTGCTTTCAGCGCTTCGGTTGCTGCCACGCGCTGCTCGACGGCCTTTCGGGCAGCCTCTTCGAGCCGTTCCAAGAGATTGGCGTCCGTATCCAATCCTTCGAAACCTGCAAGCCAGAGCTTCGCACCTTCCGCATCCCAGACCTCGTAGACAGCCGCACTACCAATGACGGCCGCGGCAGTCCCGTGCGCGCCCTCCAGATCCGCGAAAGCCCCCAAGACTTCGCTCATGATGAGAGCGCCGGAGACAGGGCCGATGCTGGTTTCACTGATCCGCCCAGAAACGCGTTCTGCGAGATAGCGCGCCATGTTTTGGCGCGGCAAGGCGCGCAGCGCATCCTCCTCGTAGGCCGCGAGATCCGCCGGATTCCAGTAGAGGTGTTCGGCGACCCGCCATGTCGCACCGACAACAATCAGCGCTGTCGTCAGGAAGGTGGTTGCCAGAATCTTGTGTCGACGACGCATCGCGAGCCTCCGCTTGGACCATGTGGAGAAGTTAAGGACGCAGGGCGCCGGCTTGAGCCGCGCCCCGCATGCCTGGGCGGCGCTACCCCTTGCAGATGCGCCAGCTCCAACCCGCTGCATCGCGGTTGCGAGTGAACTCGTCAAAGGACCAGGATGGCCGGGCCGTGCGCAGGCGCGATACCACTGTGCCAGCGTCGTCGAGGATCTCCACATTCACGTAAGACGCTACCCGGCCGGGCTTTTGCCCAGCCAGGAAACGTTGCCAGGCCGCAATCGTGATACCGTCGGAAATCTCGCCCGATGCAACCATCTCGGCCATCTCCGAAAGTGGGGCCAGTCGATGGCCAAGGATCACGGCGTCATCTGCCGAAACCGGCGCAAAAACCTCTGCGTGACGCAGGCCGAAGACCTCGATTTCGGTGCGCAGAATCCCGCTGTCCGGGAAAATGCGTCCCAGCGGGGCCAGGTCTTCAGTGCGCACCGCGATGCCGGTTTCTTCCGTGAACTCGCGCGCCGCGCCCTGTCGCGCGGTCTCGCCCGGATCGATGAGACCACGCGGGGTCTCGATCACCACCCGGTCAAGCGCCGGGCGATAAACATCGAGCAACAGCACCTGATCTTCCGAATCCACCGCGAAGACCGTCGCCGGGTGAAGATTAGAACTGGTCATCACCGAATACCAGTCGCCACGGCGCGACATCGTATACCAGGGCGTGGTGAGAACGGGCTGCCAGTCGGTATCGCCAGATCCGAAGGGCGCAACATGGGTCTTGGTCATGGGAACTCCTGTGATTTTACAGGAGATCGGTCCAAACGGCTGGCTTCAAAAAGTCGTTTCGCCATCGTTATCGATGATGCCTGCGGGCCAACCCGCCAACCAGATCATCTCATCCGAACCCAAAGTCGTTTCGGCCTCTTCGAGCTCGACCGCGAACACCGCCACCTCGATTAGTTCGGCGTCCTGCGCCTGCATCGATGGCAGCGTGAAAACAGCAAAGAATCCTGCTGCCGCGACGGCGGACGGCAAGGCTACCAGGCCCGATCCTCGCGTCTTGCAGGCTTCCCACCATCGCCGCCAAACAGGGCGTTTGCGTCCCGCGCGGCGCGCATTCTGCACCTGATCGGCATCCGCAAGAATACGCGCAACAAGACCGGCCGGAACTTCCGGCCGGTCTTGCGCCCTCAGGTCGGCGAAGGCTTCAAGAAGCCATTCCTCATCCCGAGAGCTCATCTCCTTCAGCCGCGCGGTCCGCGGTGCTTGCGGCCCATCTCCAGCATTCGGGCAAATTCCTCCTCGGAGAGACTGCCGTCGCCATTTGCATCGAGGCGCTCGAAAAGCTTGGAGGGATCATGTTGGGGGCGAGCCTGGCGGTCTTCGCCGCGGCGGCCCTTCTGACCATCCTTTCCCGTGTCGCGCATCTTCTTGGCGCCCTTGCGCATTTCCTCAACAGTGAGAGTGCCATCGCCATCGACGTCGGCAGCCTCGAAGCGCTCAACCGCCTTCTCGATCGCCTCGGCTTTCGTCAGCGGCGCGAAATCTCGGCCGCCTTTGCCTTCCGCCTGAACCGCAGCACCGGTGAGCGCCAATGCAACCGCGAGGATTGCTGTCTTGCCTGCATAGGTCATGTTTTTTCCTTTTTCTGCCTTGCATGGATGAAGTCGCATTATCGCAGCTTCACTCACTGTTACGCAGCACGCAGTTTTTTCCGTCGCACACTCGGAAAAAACTTTCAAAGCATCGCTCGAGCAAAGGGCCGTAGGAGATTGTTTCGGAATCGCGATCGGAAAAATCCGAGTGGTTGGTCGCGAGGCAGTGTTTTCCTATTTCCGGGCCAGCCTCAACACGAAATTTCCGGCAAGCACCCATGGCCTTTCCGGAGCCCTCCACAGGGAGATCAAGATGAAAAGAACCGCTCTGCGCTCCAGCACCGCCGCCCTCCACCTTCTTCAGAACAGGCGCGGATCGGGAATTGTCGAATACGGCATCCTTGCCGGCCTGATCTCCGTGATCGCCGTCGGTGCGATTGCCTATACAGGGGGCAACGTCGCGACACTCTTCGGGGGTGCAACCACGGCTATGGCCGATGGCCCAAGCACGCCGACACCAGCCTCGCCTGAGGATGATGCAGCTCCCAGCGAGATGCCGATCTATGTCCGCGGCGCGGGCAGCACTGGCGAGACCGATAGCGGCACGACTGTAAGCTCGACCATCGCAGCAGGCACCCAGCCGGGCGATCTTCTCGTGGCCTTCGTGATGCATCGCTCCGCTCTTCTGACGCCTGAGGGTTGGGAGAAGCAGCTCACACAGGTCAATGAGGATTATGCTCAATGGACCACTGTTCTGACCAAGGTCTACAGCCCGGCCGATGGCGACACTCAGGCATTTGAGCAAGGTGCCGCAGGGCGCATCATGGCCAACATCGTCACTGTGGATGGTTCGAACCCGCAAATCGCGACGATCAACGGCCGTGCCGCGAAAACCTCGCCCCAGCAACCCCCGTCGTTTCCGGTGGCCGACAATGCCGGCCTGGTGATCTCGGGCATGTCCGAAGTCTATTCCAACAACACCGACGACGTCACCATGTCGGTCGAGGAAGGATGGACCCTTCATACGACCGAGGTCATGCCCAGGAACCGTCTCGCCGTCGCCTCTCGTCAGACCGGCTCCGACACCGAGGGCGAATATGTTCCGGGG
>Ga0207987_1000298_pt1 | contig 14256 bp, 16 predicted proteins | sample ETNtaG_19_FD_185768 | JGI IMG/M metagenome (GOLD analysis project Ga0207987, IMG submission 185768) | Marine microbial and viral communities from oxygen minimum zone, Eastern Pacific Ocean - ETNP201302PF86A (SPAdes) (version 2) | ecosystem: Environmental > Aquatic > Marine > Oceanic ...
GATAGAAATCGCATTAAAAATATTTAATAATTTGTTTGAATTATCAGATATACCTTTAAATAGTGAATATGCTACAAAACAAGGTGAAATAAATATTTTTAATGAATTAAATTTACCAAAGTATTCGAAATCAGTTATTCCATATTACATAGTTGGTTCGGATCATTTTAATTGGATAAAGAATGGCAAAGATGATACATTAAAAATCTTAACAGAAAATATGAATAATAAAGAATTAAATAAAAAAAATTTTAAAGTTAATGCTATTTTTATTGCTAGAGATATTAATGAAATATCACAAGCAAAACAAAAGGAATTACAAAAAAAAGTAAATTTTGATATTTCTATATTAGTTCCAGACTTTTCTTATTCATCTACTCAAATCAGAAACGCATATAAAATTATTAATGATAGGTCATTTGATATTAGTATGTTAAAACCAGAAAAGTATAATCCATTTTTATATATACCTTATGGCGTATTTATACATATAAATTCGAGTAAATTATACTAAATAAATATAAATTAATTACTTTCATCATTTGGTTTATTATTTTTACTTTCATCCTTTGGTTTACCAAAATTACAAGGAACTTTATAATAAACATCCCAAATCATACTATTACCATACCAATCTTCTCTTCCAAAAGAGCCTACAAATTTTTCTTTATCATTTTTTGTTGTTACATAAGCACGATATACATTAGGAATTTTTCCAGGATTATTTTTATTACTTTCACGAATAATTTCTTGTGCTTCAGATTTTGCTTTATGTAACCATTTTTTAATATCATCAATAATAATATATTTTCCTAATTGACCTTTTGGATCTTTTTCAGAATCATGTTTTTCTGGTTCATAAACACTTATTGCTCCAATTGTAACAACTCTTCTTTTTCCATTTTTAGTAGGAAATAAAACATTATGCCCTTGTTGAGATGTTTCTGTATAAGTGCTTGGTGTTACAAAATCTTTAATTAAAGGTAAAAATCCAAACGCCGATCTAATATAACCAAATGTTCCATTACATCCCAAGTCTTCTTCAAGATATTTAGTAGTCTTGTTAATATCAAGTTCAGGTTTAGGACATACAAAATTAGTTCTAACAAATAATCTATCACCATCTAAGTTTTTAGTTTCTGTTAAATCTAAATTTATAGCACAATTATCCCATGGACAATCAGCTTTCATAGGAATTTCTCCCATAATTTCATCAATTTTTTCCCCATATATTCGCCATAGTTTTAAAATACAAAGGATATATAATCCTTGTAGGCATTCAAAATGAATAGATTCTTCTATCCAAGATTTACAGATATCAGATGGTTTGCTACCGGCTTTAACTCTCCAAATTTTATCTTTGATTTTTTTTTTAGAGATCATTTCAATATGACGACCATAGTATTTATTGACACCAGTTCTACTATCAGTATATTTCCATTTATTTCTACTTGATAATTCTTCAATCCATTCACAATGTTCATTAAGATCTTCAGAATCTTTAAATAGAGGAGTACCAATAACAATTTTATTAAAATTTTCCATACAGGTATCAACTAATTGTTTTTCTTTATCTTTAAAATCAGCAAAAACTTTAATCTTATATTTTTTTTTTCCTCCAGTCATAACTTTTTTAGCATTGATAAATTTATTAATATACATTTTTTTCCCTTTTCTTAAAATATATTTACCATTATTAGAACCAACTCTAATTAAGTATCTTTTATTATTAAAATAGAAATATTGTTTAAGGTTCATAATATATTATTATAATTAGATATAAAATATAATGAAATTCTGTAAATACATAGAATTACATCTACATTTAGATGGAGCAATTCGTATAAATACTTTATATGAATTAGCAAAAGAAACAAAGTTATATGAAAATTTGTCACTAGAGGAATTTAGTGATAGTGTATCAATAGGTAATAAAAAGTATTTTGATTCTTTAACACATTGTTTAACATTATTTAATAATGTTCTGTCATTAATATCTGGTAATAAAGAATATCTTGAAAGAATTGCGTATGAAATATGCGAAGATCAATATAATAATAATGTTTTATATACAGAGATACGATATAATCCTCATATTTTAAAGGGTAATATTGAAACATTAGATGAAGTAGTTGAAATTATAAATAATGGAATAAAACGAGCAATTAATAAATATGGAATACATGTAAATAGTATATTATGCTGTTTACGTTCTAAACCGTGTTGGTCATTTGATATAGCTAGATTATGTATAAAATATCGAAATAAAGGTGTTGTAGGGATGGATATTGCGGGTGATGAAAAAAAATATTCAGATCACTATCATAAAGATGCCTTTAAATTTGCCAATCATCATGGTATAAATATAACAGCCCATGCTGGTGAATGTTGTGGGTCTGAAAATATAAGTTCTGCCTTAAATAAATTATATGCAAAAAGAATCGGACATTGTTATTCTTGTATTAATCAACCTTATTTAATGGGTTATTTAAAAAGAAAGAATATTCATATTGAATGTTGCTATACATCGAGTATAAAAACCCGTTCAGTAGATGATACAAAATCTCATCCGATTAAAACATTTTATAAAAGAGGATTAAGTTTTTCAATCAATACAGATGATCCGTCAATTTTTAATATAAATTATTTAGATGAAGTGAAAACAGTAAAAGAAGAATTAAAAATAACAAATAATGAAATATATCAAATAATGATTAAATCATTAGATGCGGCATTTGCTTCAACTGAAGAGAAAAAACGTATAAAAGAAAAATTAACAAAAAGTTGGGCGAAACAAATTCAAGATGATATATATGAAAAATTAACTACTATTGATCTTTAAAATTCGCCCAGTTAAATTAATTCGATATTGATGAGTAATATTTTTCTTTTCTAATTTAGTAATTTTTGGAACAGAATGAGTATAACGACTTTGAAATCCACTACACATTTCAATAATATCACCATGGTTCATTTTAACTATTAATATTGGTTTTCTAGGATTTTCCGTAGTTTTATTTTTAGGAATTCTAATAACAAATCTTCTTGTTTGTCCAAATGATATAGATATAATAGATGAATTTGAATCTAATTCAGATTCATCATCAGAATGCTCACTAATATAATTAGTAATATTATTATATCTATTACATAAATAATAATCACATGTCTGATTACATAATTTTTGTATTTTTTGTTGAATAATATTAATCATATCATCATATAATTTTGGAGTTATTTTAAGACCAGAATATGTATAGGTTCTTCCATCTTTTGAGTATGCGAATGTTTCTCTTGCTTGTTTTACCCATCTTCCAGCAATTTTTACTTCTTGGGTTTTCCAATCAATATTATTAAAATATTCGTAAAATTGGTTACCTTCTTCAAATGTAAATGCGTTAGAATGTTGAATTAATAAAGGTTCTTCTTTTTCATTCTTAAGAAGAATTTTCTTTTTATACTTTTTCCGTATTTGTATAAATTTATCCATTTTGTTAAAATATTTTTTATTTCAATTTTACAAAATAAATATTATATATTGAATAATATATATAAATAAAATGGCATATACATATTCTTATCAATCTACCCATACAGTAGGTGTTCGTGTTTATGATGAAAGATTAAAAAAAACTGGCGTTATTGCTTCTGTAAGTTATTACGACAAAGTAAATTACTATGAACGCCTCTATGGTTCTTGGCCAAATAAAAATTTTGATAAAATTGAGGTTACTTTTGATGGTGAAGGTTCTAATACTTCTTATTATGGACAAACTTGCCATAATCTTGCTCTTGAATCAGCAACAGCAGGTGCTGCATACGCTAATTTAAAACTTTGGTACAGATGTGATGAAACAGCACCAATGACAGGAGTAGGTGATTGGGTTGGTGAAAATCAAGGTGTTGCAAAACCAGATGATGGTGTAAATCCAGGTCCAACTCATTCTGCAACTACTCCAGCAATTGGAGCAGGTTCTCTTGTTTTTAATGGAACTAATCAATATATGACAGGAACAACTGTTGGATTACCATTAGATACTCTTTCTTTTTCATTTTGGGCAAAAACAACCGCAACTAATGGAACTATGGCCTCATTTGGAGGAGGTGATACTAATAATATGGAAAGAGCAGTAAAATTAAGTGCTGGTAAAGTTCAAGTTTTTGAAAAGAAAGATGCCGCTGAAACAACACTTGTAAGTACTAATACAATTCAAGATGGAAAATGGCATCATATTGTTGTTACAATTGCTTCAACAAGTGGAGCATGGAAAATCTATGTTGATAGTGTTGATGTTACTACTGGTTCTCAAAATGGTCCAGGTAACTCTAATTTAGGAGTTAATACATTCACTATTGGTGTTTCTCATCTTAATAGTGCTAAAAGTAATTACTTCAATGGTTCTCTTGATGATGTTAGAGTTTATAACTCTGTCTTATCTGGAGCAAATATTGCTGAATTATTCGCACAAAAACCACCATTTACTGGAACTCAAACCTCTGCTTATTCCGCTCTTCTTGCTTGGTATAGATGTGAAGAAACCAGTGGTGCTACTCTTTCCGATAATAAGGGAAGTCACGATATGACTCTTTATAATCCAACTTATTATACACACGTATCAGCAAGTGTTGATCAAGGCGATAATTCTATTGAATTTAGTCGTTCTTCTAATAATAAAGCATATGATAGTACTGCTCTAAATCATGGTATGTCTCGTTTAACACCACTCGGTTCTCTTAATGGTGACGCTTATTCTGTCTCTATGTGGGTTAAATTTACACAAACCTCATATCACGCAACTATGTGGCAATTTAATCATCCAACTCATAATGCAACTATGCATAGAATGACTTATATTGTTGATGGTGGTGGTTATTGGCTTTATCAAATTTACTATAAAGAAACATCTGGTTCTACTGGTTATAGTGATAGTTTTGAAACAACCGCAGGTGCTGTCAATTATCATGATAATAATTGGCATCATCTTGTTATTACTAAATCAGGAAATACAGTTAGTGATACTATTGAAATGTATATTGACAATGCTTTAGCTAAATCTGCTTCTTTAACTAATACTGGTGGTAAAGTTTGGGGATTTGATAGTTTAACATTTGGTGCTGGTTGGCATAATAATAAATGGAATTGGATATCTAAAGCAATGACAACTGATGATTACAGAGTTTATAACAGAAAACTTACTGCATCTGAAGTTTCTGAATTATACGCCACAAAATAAACAAAATAAACAAAATTAATTTCTACTTTTTTTCGTTATAAAGAATATTTACTAATATATTTTAAAACGAATAAATGACAACATATACAATACAACAACTATCACAAAACATTGATTCTTTATGGGTCGGTGTATCAACAATCCTAGTCTTTTTTATGCAAGCAGGATTTGCTATACTAGAATCTGGAAGCGTCCGGAGTAAAAACTCACAGAATATGTTATTCAAAAATTTAATTGATATTTGTATAACAACACTTTTGTGGTGGTTTGTAGGATATGGCATGGCATATGGTTCAGGTAAATTTATTGGAACTGATTTATTTAATACACAAGATTTCACTTCGAATAATTATAGGGATTGGTTATTTCAATGGGCTTTTGCTGGAACAACAATGACAATTGTCAGTGGATGTATGGCAGAAAGAACAGCAATTCATGGTTATATGGTATTAGCAGTCATTATGAATACTTTAATTTATCCATGGATTGTACATTGGACTTGGGGTGGAGGATGGTTAGCAGAAGGTGGTTTTACTGATTTTGCTGGTTCTGGTATAGTTCATTTGACAGGTGGTGTTTCAGGAATAGTTGGTGCTATCATGCTAGGTAAAAGACTTGATCGTTTTGATGAAAATATTGATCAACATAAATTTAGACCTCATAATACACCGCAAGTTGTTTTAGGTACATTTATTCTATGGGTAGGTTGGTATGGTTTTAATGGTGGTTCAGTTTTAGCAATTGGCGGTGAAAATGAAAAAAGTGTTTTTCTTGTTATGATGAATACAACAATTAGTGCTGTTGCTTCTGGAATGTCTGCGTCTTTCATAAATAGTTTTTTAAATTTCAAAACAGATAATATGTATGATCTTATCTTATTATGTAATGGTATACTTGCTGGGTTAGTTTCAATAACAGCAGGTTGTGATGGAGTAACAGATTATGGTGCTTTTATAATAGGAACCATTGGTGGTTTACTTTATAAAGTTTCAGGTGATTTATTGGAAAAATGGGAAATTGATGATCCAATAAATGCTTTTCCAGTTCATGGAATTTGTGGTCTTTGGGGAGTAATAGCAGTTGGTTTATTTAATAAAGATGATGGAATTTTTTATGGTGGCGATGGAGAATTGCTTGGTTGGCAAATTGCTGGAGGATTGGTTATTATTGTATGGACAACTTTTTTTACACTGATTACATCTTATATTTTGAAATATTTTAATCTTCTAAGAATATCAGAAGAAGATGAAAGACGAGGAGGTGATTTTAATAAACATGGTGGAAATGCGTATCGTATTAAATTTAGAAAACCAGATACTAATGTAGAACTTGTTTAGATTAACTTTTATAAAACTCAATAACTTCTTTTACAAAGTTATCAAGAATATGTCTATTTTGTAAATGATGTTCCATAATAAAGAAATGACAGATTTTTCCATTATCTGCTAATTTATATTTTTCTTGTATTTTCTCAAAATCTTTGTTAATTTGGACAGAAGGTAATAAAAGAGCAAGACCATTTTCAACCATATTAACTGGAACTTGATTAGTAATTAATTCATCATAAGCCTGGACTGTTAGATCTATCATATTTTGAACTCTATCTTTTATTTCAGGTAATTGATGAACAGCGATATATAAATAAAGAACTGCTAATCCATTTCTAGAACCAAATAAAGTTCCATCTTTTTTTGATATATATGGAGTATATTCACAAACTAAATCCCAATATTCTTTTTTTGTTATAAAAATCCCACTAGGAAAAGGTAATCCTAAAATTTTATGACCACTTACAGCAAAACTATCTATATTATTATAATCTGTTTTAGTAATATCGAAGAAAGGAGTAATTAATCCTCCTAAAGCACCATCTACATGAATAAATTTTTTTTCTATATTTAATTTTTGAAATAGTTCTAAACTATCATTTACACTATCATAACCACAAGTCATTGTAGTTCCTAAAGTAAGTGATAATACAATTCCATTTTCTCTATAGTATTCTAAATCTTGTAAAATGATTCTTTCCATATCATTTATATCAATTTCATCATTATGATTTGTACCAACAGCTTGTAATTTAATATTTAATAAATCTCCAGCTCTAGGAACACTATAATGAGATGCTTTACTATAAAATAAAGTAATTTTGGTTTTATCAGGGACATTATATTTTTGTGAAATAATTTCACGACCATATCTGACACCACTTAAATTTCCTTCTGAACCACAAGATGAACAATAACCCCAAATTTGTTCAGGATCTAATTGAAGAAATTCAGCAAATAATTTAACAACTTTTCTTTCCTCAGGAAATGAATGAGGGTCTAATGGAATTTTTGGTGTATAAAATGGATCTCCAAGATTGTTAATATGAATTTTAATAAATTCATTTAAATAAGGCAAATCAATAATATGTTGATTGTGTTGAACACCACTAGCATTATTTTGATAGTTTTGTATTCTATCTAAAACAGTTTTTAGATATTCTTTGATTTCGGCACGCATATTAACTGTTAATTTATATTATTTATCAAAATAAAACGATTATCTTTAAAGTGATATTCATATTAATTTATAATTAAAACATATCTTCCAATTTAAACTATAATAATTTCTTGATTTTCAGTAGAAGTTGTTTCAATAGAAGTAGTTTCAGTGGAAATAGTTTCAATAGATGTAGTATCTTGTGTTTCAGAATGAGTTTCTTCTACAATTGATGGTAATTGCATATCATTTTCTTTAAGAATATCAAGAGCAGTAAGTGGTGGATTTGGTCGTTGATCAAGTGCTTTCTTTTTTTCTCGTTGTTCTTGTTCAGTTTTAAGTAATTGTAATAGAATATCATTTTTAGGTGCTTCCATTTTTTTTGGTGATACAATTTTTTCCTCTTGTTCCGGTTCTTCTTCTTCCTCATTTTTATTTTGTTTAAGGAATTTTAATAGAGCATCATTATTAGGACCAGACATTTTTGGAACTGGTTTAGTTTTTTCTGGTGATGGAGACATAGGTACTAGATCAGGAATTTCACCATCACTATCAAGTTCTACGGTTTCTAGTGTAGATGGTTCTGTTGGAATTTGTTCACACATTTCTTTTGCTTTTTCAAAAATTTCATTAACACAGCATTCACAACCAGGGTCATGTTGTTTTTTTCCCTGTAATTTAAGTAATGCGTCTAAACCTAATGAATCAGCACTTCTTTTAATTTTTTTCATTGCCTTTTTTCTTTGTTTAGAAGGCATTTGTTCTAACATTTTAGCAATTTCAGCAACATTAAATTTCATACCATTATTACCTTCTTGTAATTCAGAATCTTGCTTTTTATTATCTTTGTTTTTTCTGCGTCTTCTACTTTTAGCTTGACGCATTCTCGCAATTCTAGACATATTAGGCATTGTTTACTTAATTTAATATAATTATGTTTAAATCAATTTTAAAATAGAATTCTTAAATTAGAAACATAATAATAATAATGACTAATCAATATAAGGTTATTTTAATTGATAGCAGAGAAAAGCTATCACAATTAGATCTATTAAAAGAAGACGCATTAGAAAATGAATGTTCAAATACATATATGATTGGTTTTGATGCTGAATTTATTTCAAAGGCAAATCATAATCAATCATTTAATCGGTCAAAAAACTGGTTATTAGATACACCAACAAACGAAGCAGTTTGTGTAATTCAACTTGCGAGTGAAAATTATTCATTTTTAATTCATTTACCTAAAATTGGACTACCATTACCTAGTAAATTAAAAAAAATAATTATGAGCGATAAATGGCTTAAATCAGGCGTAGGTGTTGAAGGAGATTTGAGAAAGATATGCGATAATTATCGATTACCGTATTATAATGGTTCATTTGAGTTAAAAACTTTGGCTGAAGTAGGAAAAATAAGAAAACCAAATTTAGTAAATTTGTATTCATTATTTGTAGGACAACAACATTTTAAAGATAAAAGTCAATCAATATGTGATTGGTCTTTACCACTAGTTGAAAAAAAGAAGATTGAATATGCTGCTAGAGATGCGATTATGTCTTATCAAGTATTTCAATATATGATGACACCTTCATTAAATTTAATTAAAACTAAATCTGAAAGTATATTAGAATTAAACACAAATCAAACCACATATCCACAGTTAACAATAGATACAGGTTCTGGAAATGATGATGTCCAATTATCTGGTAATATATTACAAGATCAAGATATTGAAAAAATTACACATCTATTATTTAAAATGAAAGTAAGAAATCCAGATTTAAGTCATATTCCTCAATCAAATAATAAGACACAATATTCAAAATTAAGAAAGACTGCAAGAACTGCTTTAAAAAGATGTAATAAAAGTGAGAATATAACAATGAATCAGTTTAGATTGACATTAATTAATGCTTGTCAGATTCAAGGTTACTCATATAAAATTTGTGATAGATTATCTAGAAAATTAGCTTCTCAATTAGAGAATATCTATATGTTTGACAGGACTGTATTAAGACATATTAAAAACTTATATAACAAAAGACCACATTGTATATTAAATACATAAAATGAGTTCTGAAGAATTTCAGCAGATTATAATTCAAGCAGGTAGAACAATTATTTCAGAAATAGGATTAGGTCATTCTGAAATGATTTATCAAAAATGCTTACAACATTCTCTTCGTGAATTAGATTTTAAAGTAGAAATTGAGAAAACATATCCAGTTATATTTGATAATATTCAAGTTGGTTATTGTCGTCCAGATTTGGTTGTAAATGATAATATAATTTTAGAGATAAAAACAACATTAACTTTATCAAAACAAGCAAAAGCTCAATTACAAAAATATGAGAAATATTCAAATTTATCATTTTTAGTTAATTTTCCACCTCAAGTAGGAACAACAGATATAGAAGTATTCAAACAAGAAAGAAATGTAAATTTAAATTGAATATTTTTAAATAAGTAACATAATAATATATGAGTGCTAAAATTGTTTCTTTGAATATATATAATTTACATCCAGTTGCCAATCGATTTTTAGGACCAATCGGTCTTGGAATATATCATACAGGCATCGTTATTGAGGGTATTGAATATTCATTTGGTTCGGGGACTACAGGTGAATGTACAGGTGGAATATTTGGAATTGTTCCTGGAACATATAATGAACATTTGAAAAAAACAATTCTAATCGGTGAAACAAATTTAACCGATTATGATATTGATTGTATTATTGGTTCATTTCGTTTTAGATTTGTAGAAGAAGAATACAATTTAATTTTAAATAATTGTAATAATTTTACGAAAACTTTTGCAAAAGAATTATGTAATTATAAACAACCTAAATGGATAAATAGAATTGCTTCTATTGTAAAAAAATTTTATTGTTGTGGACCAAAAAAATCCAAAATGGGCTATGAACAATGTTATGATAGTTTTTCAGACTATGATTCAATGGTTATTGATGCTTATACTCATTCAGCAAAAATGCATTAAAAGAATTGCTTTGCGATTCGATCAATTTCTTTATCTATTTGTTTTTCAACAGTATTATTATTATTTCCTCGTTTTTTTATAATAATACTAGTTCCAATAATAGTTATAACTATTCCTATAATTGTAGTGAAAATATCCATAATATCAGGCAACCTGATACGCCGAAGGCTATAATTTAATAAAAATATTAATTTTCTGGATATTTACCATTTTCTGGTAAAGAATCATTTACACTAAATTTATCTATACTACCAGTATTCCAACGAATATGTATGTATTCATCATCAATATATGAAATATCATAAGTTTCTCTTTTAACCTGATAATTTTCTTCTGGATTTGCCTGATAATTTCTGGCATATAAAACTCCAGTTGAACTATTTCTATTCATACTCATTATATGAATTTTACAATTTCTTCTTTTAACTATACTAGTTGTATCTCGCAATCTATTAAGATACGAGCCAGAAAATATAGGATGTCGGGTCAATCTTTGACTGAAATGTCTCATAAAAGACATATTATCTCCTATATTTGTAAAATATAATTTTAAAACCGATTTTTCTATAAAATTCTCAAATAATATGTGTTTATGGAAGTTATTGAATTAACTGGAATAACGGATATTGATAATATTATACATAAGTTCTCAGGAGAACATGATATTTTTAAAGGGAATAAATTATTTGATAAAACATCATTTTATATATCGGGGCATTATCGCAGGATTGGGGTTTTAATAGGAGATGATTCATATTATTTAGATAGATGGTCTAAAACAAGTAATGGTTACACATTTTGTTTTAAAACACATGACTCATGTTCAGGAATACAAATAACAACAACAATGTATATAATTGGTTTATTAATGATATTGATATGTTTTATATTTAATAAAATGCATTTTCGTGGTGCTGGTTATCTTATATTATTTTTAACAGTCGTCAATTTATTTGTAATATTGTATTTTATATTTATCAACAAAGATGTAGCTTTAATTTCAATTAATAAAGAGGGGATTATTTTTTATAAAGGCTATTTATTTACAAAATTTAAAAATTTAAAAAGAATTTTTTATTCATTTGATGAATTTAATATTAAATTAATAAAATGTCATTGGGTATGGTTGGCTGAAGATGCAACTGGATTTTATTCTGGTATAAGACACCGACACGGATTTGCTATTAGATTATATATTGAAAAGACCCCAGAAACACCTCTATATTTAATAAAGGAGTATCATGAAGAAGGACGAACTATTCCAGATGGTTTTCATAATATGTTTAATACATTTAAAGAAAAGATAAGTAATTTACTTCAATTTCCAGTTGAGTTTATTGAAGCGGAACCAGATCCAGAAAATAGAGATTATCCTTATCAAGAACAGATTTTAGAAAATCTAACAGTTGTACCAATAGAAGATAACTAATTAAGTATTTGTAAATAATAATTATAAAATGGTTTCACAAAAAGAATATATTAGTAGAGATATTAGTAATCTCATAACAAAATATTTAATTTGCAAAAAAACTAGTTGTAAAAAATTCGGAAAAATTAAGGTAAATCCGGATCAATGGAATATGGATACTCATAAAGGTTATTATTGTACGAAATGTGAACAAAGGATAAGTATAGATAGACAATGGGTTGGTGGTTCTGGTCCAGGTCGTTCATTTTTTTTTCAAGGATGTTAATAAAATATTTTAATACAATATATGCTGTCTATTGAGAATACAGATATTGTATGTAAAGATATATTAAAAATTATTTTAAAATACTTAAGATGTAATACAGCAGGTTGTATTGATAGAGCACTTCCACAAAAATGTCATGTTATTATGTGTATGTGGGATAGACATCATGGATTGTATTGTTTTAATTGTTATAGAGAGATTTTACGTTCAAGAGGTTATTGGTGTGGAGAAAGACATCAATATTCTGGTAGGTCATATTTAACTAGTTCCTATATTTTGTAATGGAATTTGATTTAAATTAATATAGAAATAAAATTTTAATATTAATTTAATTAAAATGGGTAATTCATTCTCTGGTAAAAAAAAGAAGAAATTCAAATTAACACCTGAACAAATTAAAGAGTATATTACTGATGATGGTGTTATTGATATGGATAAATTAAGAGATGAATATGATAATACAACTGAAAATAAGAAAAAACCAGAACCAAAAAAGAAAAAGAAACCAGAAATAAAATTTACTGAAGAAATTCAAATTATACAGGAAGATGATAACGTTCAAATTACAGAAAATGAGCCAATTGAAGATGATGATGAATTTGAGGTACAAGAAAAAGATGTTGAATTAGTTGTAGATAATGAGCCAGAGCAGAATGTTAGAATTGCTAAACCTGCTTTTGATACATTAGTTGAGGCTTTATATGATGCTGGTATTAAAGCAAATAGAAGTGTACAAATTTCAAATTTATATCATTTAGATTGGTATTTTGAAAATTTTAAAGAAGCAGATGAGGATGATGATGAACAGCCAAGTGAGGAGAAAGTTGAGAAAATTATTGAAGAAAAAGCTAAAATACTTAATGAAAGTGTTTTACAACCACGTATGGTAAAAATAAGAATTCCTTCACCTGACCCGAATAATGAAGATAATTGGAAGGTAATAGAAGTTCCATTATTTACATTAGTGAAACATAATTCATTAAAAATAGATACTATGGATGTTGAATTAAAATTTAATATGGGGAAAATTGTAAAAAAGACTGAATTAAAAAATAATAAATTCCATCATTCTTCTAAAAAATCAGTTCAACCATTAACAAAAAAGAAATGGAAAATTAGAATAGCAACACCAGTACGGGAAAATAGTAGTTTTGCTACACTTAAAATAAAATTTTCTTATGACTCTCCTCTAGAATCAATTACACGCTTAACTGAACGTTATGATCGATTTTTATAATTTATTAATCTTGGGATGGTGGGGCTGATGCTTTTTCTTTTTCATGAATTAATCCTGAAAGAATTTCTAATACTTTAGATAATCCTTCTGGTGGTCCATCATCTCTTGCTTCTACATGAACGCTATATTTTGCTGAATTATCAGTATTACGGGTTGTTTCTTTAGAAGTACTTACTGAACCTGTTATACTCGCAGATACTGGTGACCAAAAACTTTTATAATCTACTTTGACGGTAGTACTAGCATCAAATTTATCTTTTGATTGAGTTTGTTGCTTAACTTCCATTTCAAAGTCGATATTTACTTTTTTGACGGATAAAGATGGGACATTAACTATGGATAATAATGGGACAGATAATGATTTCACGACTTCTTGGACTTCATTTGATTCCGGATCTTTGTTATAAGATTTTCCGTAGGTAAAATCTACGGTTCTTATTTTTCCGTTTTCATCAGCACCAACTTTTTCAACAAAATTTTTAGTAAGATTTGCTAATTTCCCCTGGGCGTTCGCAGCTGCTATAAGTGGGGCTCCAATTAAATCTTCCATAGGAAGGCCTTTAAATTGTTCAGAAACGGACATAATATTTTGTATATATA
>Ga0207987_1000303_pt1 | contig 13967 bp, 9 predicted proteins | sample ETNtaG_19_FD_185768 | JGI IMG/M metagenome (GOLD analysis project Ga0207987, IMG submission 185768) | Marine microbial and viral communities from oxygen minimum zone, Eastern Pacific Ocean - ETNP201302PF86A (SPAdes) (version 2) | ecosystem: Environmental > Aquatic > Marine > Oceanic ...
CCTGTATTCGCTGTAGCGCATGCGCTACAGCGAATACAGGGGCGCTCTGCATTGTCGTCTACCAGCTCTTTTTTTGCAGGAACCAGCAAACAGTTTGTGGTTTTAACCACGGGGATCGTAGCGTCTGATAAGGTAAAGCCCATCATAGGCCCGCCCATAATCACTTTAGGTACTTTCTGTTTTTTCGGGTTGTAGCTTGCTTCATCCAATAGATGAGAGACGGGCGTACCCAACAACGCTCTAAAATTGCTTGGTGATTCAACGGCTTCACCAGTTACGGTAACAACCCGTTCAATCAGCGGTTTGCCGTGTAAAATAGCATCTGCAATGGCATAGCAGGTACCAACGTTGAACATCATCACGCCTACGTCGGCAGGCAATCCATTTCTTGGAACTTCTCGGCCAGTCAGTACCTGAATCAGCTGTTTTTCGCCGCCGGCAGGGTATTTAGTCTCAACGCTAACAACGCGATAGTCTTTCTTATCCTGACAGGCAATATTAAGTGCTTCGAAAGCCTCGGGCTTGTTGTCTTCAACCGCAACTACAATGGCCTTCGGCCCAATAAGGTGAGTAAGAATGTCTAGACCCTGGCGTATTTGCCAGGCGTGCTCACGCATCAATCGGTCGTCAGAAGTAATGTAAGGCTCGCACTCAATCCCATTTAAAATAAGAAACTCAACAGGTTTAGACGTTGAGGTTTTTATATGGGTAGGGAAGCCGGCACCACCCATTCCTGAAATTCCCGCTTGGCAAATAGCTTCTATAAGCTTGTTCTTATCTATGTCGCTATAATTTGCTATTGGAGATAGGTCGCACCATGTGTCTTTACCGTCAGGACGTATCGAAATACACATTTCTGTTAGGCCGCTAGGATGCGCTACAACATGCGGAGCAATCGCAACAACCTCTCCCGAGGTTGGCGCATGAACTGGCACAGAAAAAGGCGATGAGCTTTGCGAAAGAATTTGGCCTTTCAATACGCTATCGCCAACTTCTACGCAACAGATACCGTCTGAGCCAATGTGCTGCCTTAAAGGAACAATCAATAATTCGGGTAACGACGGTTTCTTTATTACTGATGTATTAGATAGAGATTTCTTATCGTCGGGATGTACGCCACCTGGAAATGAGTACATCTTTCCCGCTTCAAGGGTTTCTATAATTGAATCAAAACTTGGATACATCACAATTACGACACCATTTTGATGGGGATATCACCTTTAGGCGATGATTCAAAATCCCACTTCCATGTAGAAGTTGTTTGAGCAATTGGCACCATGTCGATACAGTCGACAGGGCAGGGATCTACACATAGGTCACACCCTGTACATTCATCAGTAATAACCGTGTGCATGTGTTTGGCGGCACCTAAAATGGCATCGACAGGGCAGGCCTGAATACATTTGGTACAGCCGATACATTCGTCTTCGCGTATAAACGCCACTTTTTTAACGTCTTCTTCGCCATGAGCTGCATCAAGGGGTTTAGGTTCAACTCCCATCAAGTCTGCGAGCTTTTTAATCGTTGCCTCGCCACCAGGTGGGCACTTATTTATGTCATCACCCTCTGCGATAGCTTCCGCGTAGGGCTTACAACCGGGATACCCACACTGACCACATTGGGTTTGTGGTAGTACGGCATCTATTTGCTCAACAAGCGGGTCGCCCTCAACTTTAAAGCGAATGCTCGCGTAGCCCAGAACTAAGCCAAAAATAAGCGCAAGTACGCCAATGGCAACAACGGCGAATATAATAGCGGTAGATATCGTCATTACACTTTCACCAGTCCACTAAAGCCCATAAATGCTAGGGACATGAGACCAGCGGTTATCATAGCGATTGAGGCACCTTTAAAAGATAGAGGTACATCAGCTGCAGCTAAACGCTCACGCATGGCCGCAAATAACACCAGTACAAGAGAGAACCCCACAGCAGCGCCGAAACCATAAATAAGACTCTGCATGAAATTATGCTGTTCGGTAAGGTTTAATAGCGCTACACCAAGCACTGCACAGTTGGTTGTGATAAGAGGAAGGAAAATACCTAACAATCTATATAAGGTAGGGCTGGTTTTGTGCACGACCATTTCTGTGAACTGAACCACCACCGCGATAACAAGAATAAAAGCAAGCGTTCTAAGGTAACCGATGCCCAGTGGAGCAAGTAAATAGGTTTCCACTAGGTAGCTCGATGCAGAGGCAAGGGTGAGTACAAATGTGGTGGCCATAGACATGCCCATGGCAGTTTCAAGTTTGCCAGACACACCCATAAACGGGCATAAGCCGAGAAACTTAACCAACACAAAATTGTTAACCAGTACTGTACCAATCAATAGCAGTAAAAATTCAGTCATGAATAACGCAATTCCTTCGAGGAATTTTGACGGACAATGCCCGCGAATTAAAAAGAAAAACAGATTAGGTCTATTATCCCTTTTTAGAACGGGTTTAACAACTTGATTGAATTAGGGTTATTTAATGTCTAAACGCGTTGTTTTAGGAATTAAAATAGAATGAAGTGGGTGAGGCGATTAAGAGCCAACTAAGTGGCTCCCCCTCCCCGACTCGAACGGGGGACCTGCGGATTAACAGTCCGTCGCTCTAACCAACTGAGCTAAGGGGGAATCGACACCTAAGTTGTTTGCTGAAGTTGGCTCCCCCTCCCCGACTCGAACGGGGGACCTGCGGATTAACAGTCCGTCGCTCTAACCAACTGAGCTAAGGGGGACCTGTGCTTCAACGGAGGCGAATATTAAAGACGTACTTAGGAACTGTCAACAACATAAATGAAATATTTGTGCTGACTGCGCAAAAAATAGCTTTTTACGGCTTTTATGTTCATTTTGTCGTCAATGCTGAGAAAATGATGGTTAATAACTGCACATTATTCCCTCATTGCTTATGAACAAGAGGTTGTTTTAGTAATTGATAGTTTTACCCATCTCGTTTTCTTATATATCTCACTAAAGTTAAAGGGTATAACTAAATAGAATAAAAAAGCGCTTCCATACTGGTATTATGTACAGGTTTTAATAAATCTGTAACCTGTACCTGAGGATTAAAAGGTTAGTCACCACTTACGTGCTGAGAAATTAATCGAGCACGAAATCCCGCCGAATATGGTCTGGCGTTAGTTATCCACTAAATCTGTGGATAACTATGTTGATAGCTTAGAATCGCTGTAGTTATTTACGAGATCGCGTACGTATTGATCTAATGAGGTTATGGCGTTTTTGAGTGGATAATCTTTTTAATACAGGGGTTTAGGGTGTTTTTTTTGATCTTGTTTCTCGATCGGAATAGATCGGTTGAACAAAAAGTAGCTTGTGTGTTAATTCAACGAATGCCTAAATGCTATTCAATGAAATCCATCTTAATTCTCAATACCTTACATTTTGTTAACATTTTTGTGTGTCTTTTAAACGCTCTATTTGGATAGCTAGATGCGCCCGAGACGTTTTGCCTGCATATTAAAAGTGAAACAGGATAGAAATTAAACTGTAATGAACACATACGCACGTGTTTTGATTTATTTTTACAAAAAACTCGTAGTTTTGTGGCGTAGCCAGCGAAATGGGTCATCGCACGTACTTTTGTCAAAAACATCGCTTTTCATACAACCCTCTTATGCTTTGTTTTGTTTGTCGAATACGCATAGCTAAATAGTGTTCACTCTTTTACACTAACGCGCAATTGATGAGGGGATTTTAGTTTGCCGGAGCTCAAGTGATAAAAAGTAACGCTAAACAACGTACTTCCGACTTATTGGAAGGAGATATAGGTACTACGTTAAAGCGTATGACTATTCCCATGATACTGGGAATGGTAATGATGATGAGCTTTGGACTTATCGATACCTTTTTTGTGAGCTTGTTGGGCACCGACCCTTTAGCCGCTATTAGTTTTACCTTTCCCGTTACTTTTACCGTAATAAGCCTAAACATAGGTTTAGGTATTGGTACCTCTGCAATTATAGGCAAGTTACAGGGCAGTAAAGAAATAACCAAGTCTCAACATTATGCGACGGGTTCATTAATGCTGTCCGTTTTGCTTGTGGGTGCACTAGCTGCAATTGGCTTTTTCACCATAGAGCCTGTGTTTAAGTTGCTTAATGCAACAGACAATCTCATGCCGTACATATCTGACTATATGGGGCTATGGTACTTGTCGAGCATCTTTCTTGCTATGCCGATGGTTGGCAATAGTGTGCTGCGAGCGTGTGGCGATACCCGCACACCCAGTATTGTTATGGCGGCAGGCGGCGGATTAAACGCGTTGCTTGATCCTATTTTCATTTTCGGACTTGGGCCCATTCCGGCAATGGGAATAAAAGGTGCGGCACTCGCTACCTTTATAGCGTGGATAGTTGGTGCATTATGGATTCTTTATATTTTAGCCGTTCGTCGAAAGTTGATGTTGCCTCGACTGCTGACACTTGCCGAGTTGCGTGATAGCAGCCGTGAAATTCTTAAAATAGGACTACCTGCGGCGGGTGCAAATATGCTTACCCCCGTTGCCGGTGGCGTGATGACAGCTGTAGTTGCTGGTTACGGTGCTGAAGCGGTAGCAGCGTGGGGAGTGGGAAATAGAATGGAGTCTATTGCAAGTATTGTTGTGCTAGCACTTTCCATGACACTGCCTCCATTTATCAGTCAAAACGTTGGGGCAGGCCAAGTAGAACGGGTAAAAACGGCATATTCGCTTACATTGAAATTTGTTCTGGTTTGGCAGTTCGCCATTTTTCTTGTCATGTGGGGACTATCTAGCTGGATAGCCGTCGCCTTTGCTAATGAAGCAGAGGTAAGCGTACTAATACAGCTGTTTCTTATGATTGTACCGCTGGGTTATGGCATGCAAGGCATTATCATTCTGACTAACTCATCGTTGAATGCCATGCATCGCCCAATGACGGCATTAACGTTAAGTGTCATCCGCTTATTTGTTTTCTTCGTACCTATCAGCGTTGCGGGTAGTTTTCTATTTGAACTGAAAGGGTTATTTGCAGGAACGGTCATTGCCAATATTGCAATGGCGTGTGTTTCATTTGTTGTTTTCAAACGTGCGATTACTCAGTTTGAATCAGATAAAGAAACGTCTGAGCACAGCTAATACCAGAGCGGCTATCTAAGGCTGTGCGTTTTTAATGTTGAGTAGTTTGACCGCAAGCAAGATGTTAAGCAGTAAGCTAAAGAAAAGGTTAAGTAAATGAGTAGAGGGTTTGAGCTTCATTCTAAATACAAGCCAGCAGGCGACCAGCCAAAAGCAATAGAAGCTTTGGTGGACGGCCTAGAAAGTGGCTTGGCCGGCCAAACACTGCTTGGTGTTACGGGGTCGGGTAAAACCTTTACCATGGCTAATGTCATTAAAGAAGTGCAGAGACCAACGCTTATTCTTGCACACAACAAAACCTTAGCGGCTCAGCTTTACGGTGAGATGAAAGAATTCTTCCCCAATAACGCCGTAGAGTACTTCGTTTCATATTATGATTATTATCAGCCAGAAGCCTACGTTCCAAGTACAGATACCTTTATTGAGAAAGACGCGTCAATCAATGATCACATTGAACAAATGCGACTGTCCGCCACTAAAGCGTTGATGGAGCGCAGAGACGTGGTCATTGTAGCGAGTGTGTCGGCTATTTATGGTTTGGGGGACCCTGAATCCTACATGAAGATGCTATTGCACCTTCGCCAGGGCGACACCATGGACCAGCGTGACATTTTACGTCGTCTAGCAGAGCTGCAGTACAAGCGTAACGATTTAGCGTTTGAACGGGGTACGTTCCGTGTACGTGGCGATGTTATAGATATCTTCCCTGCGGACTCTGAAAAGCAAGCCGTAAGGGTCGAGCTTTTTGACGATGAGATAGACAAAATTAGTCTGTTTGACCCGTTGACGGGAGCTGTCGATAAATCAGTTATTCGAGCAACGGTTTTTCCTAAAACGCACTATGTAACCCCTCGAGAGAAAATCCTCAATGCTATAGAGCATATCAAGGAAGAACTTGGCGAGCGCAAAAAGCAGCTTCAGGAGGCGAATAAGCTGATTGAAGAGCAGCGTATTTCGCAGCGCACCCAGTTCGATATCGAAATGATGATGGAGCTTGGCTATTGTTCGGGGATCGAAAACTATTCTCGCTATCTTTCAGGCAGAGCACCGGGCGAACCACCTCCAACCTTATTGGATTATTTTCCTGCAGATGGCTTGATGTTTATCGATGAGTCTCACGTAACAGTCTCTCAAGTAGGAGCTATGTATCGCGGGGATCGCTCAAGAAAAGAGACTTTAGTGGAATTTGGTTTCAGGCTGCCGTCGGCGTTGGACAATCGTCCGCTTAAGTTTGAAGAGTTTGAACAGATTTGCCCCCAAACCATCTATGTTTCTGCGACGCCAGGCGATTATGAATTAAAGAAAACTGACGGTGAGATAGTAGAGCAGGTTGTGCGTCCAACGGGTCTGCTAGACCCTGTTATTGAAGTACGTCCTGTAGCCACTCAGGTTGATGATGTCCTGTCTGAAATACAAAAACGGGTAGAGCTTGACGAACGTGTGCTTATTACTACCTTAACCAAGCGTATGGCCGAAGACTTAAGCGAGTACTTGAACGAGCACGGCGTTAAGGTGCGTTATCTACATTCGGATATCGATACCGTAGAGCGAATTGAAATTATCCGTGATTTACGATTGGGTAAATTCGACGTGTTGGTTGGTATTAATCTGCTACGTGAGGGTCTAGACATGCCTGAAGTGTCGCTGGTGGCTATCTTAGATGCGGACAAAGAAGGCTTTTTGCGCGCTGAACGTTCGCTTATTCAAACCATTGGTAGAGCTGCGCGACACGTGAATGGTAAAGCCATTTTATATGGCGACAGCATAACCAAATCTATGAAAAAAGCGATAGACGAAACGGACCGTCGTCGTGAAAAGCAAATGGCGCATAACGAGGCCAACGGTATTACACCAATGCGTCTTAATAAGCCTATTACCGATATTATGGACTTAGGTGATAGTGCACATCCTGCTTCTGGTAAGGTAAGACTGCGCAAAGTTGAAGAGAAGAAAAAGCAACAGAAAACAGCAAGTGCAACTGAGTTGATGGATCAAATCACTGAACTAGAAAAGCAGATGTTCGAATATGCCCGAGAGCTTGAATTCGAAAAAGCGGCTTCACTTCGTGACGATATAGAAGCACTTCGAAAGCAAGTTGTTACACTCTCTTAAAAATGGCGGTGTGTCCCGCTAGCAGAGGCTGTATGTGGGTTCTTTCCGTATAAAACCGGATAACTCACTACAGCACTTTTCCTTTTGGTGTAAGAAAATCCCCCTTTTTTCCTGTGGACAATACGACTTGACGTCAGTTTTTTGGTAGCACAAAACTCAAATTTTTAATAAAAAATGAGATGAAAAGCCGCAAAATGTCGTTGTAATAGCACAATTAGTTGAATATAGTTCTAAGTTGAGTATCGATAACTATACCTATAAACAGGTGCTAATATGCTTAATCGTCTTCAGGAGTCAGATATAAAGCTACTGCGTGTGTTTTACGCTGTAGCGAGCTGCAACGGATTTACTGCGGCAGAACCCGTGTTGCGTATGCAACGACCCAACATCAGTGCAGCCATCAAAAAACTGGAAGAACGTTTAGATTTGGTGTTATGTCATCGCGGCCGTGGTGGCTTTCAAATGACAAAAGAGGGTGAAGTGGTTTTCCAAGAAACCAAACGCATCTTTAATGCCTTCGACAACTTTGTCTTCAATCTGAAATCGCTGCATGATGACTATTCTGGTCATATCACTTTGGTCTTAATGGCTGGTCTTCCACTTTCTATGCACTTGGCCGTAAGTAAAGCGGTTAAAAGTACAATGAAGAAGTTTGACGATATTCACGTTAATATCCAAACTCGTCTATATAATGAAGTCGAGCATGTTGCTCTATCTGGTGAGTGCCACCTCGTTGTTTCAACCTATGACATGGTCAAACCGGAATCAGTAACCTTTCATCCTGTCGGCATTAAAACTGAAGGGCGATTGTACTGTGCACCTACACATCCTCTGGCAAAGTATCGCGATACTGATTTACCAGAAGGCGTAAAAATTGGTGATTATCCTGCCATTGGTATTTCTGGATTGTCGTCGGCAAACTACATTGAAGATGAAACCAGATTATCGATTCAAACTTTTTCAGACTCATTTGATGCAGCGATGTCTGCGATTATGACCGGCGAATATGTTGGTTTGCTGCCAGACTATATGGCGAAAGAGCAGGGCGCTGCACTTGGGCTCGTACCTATTGCAAAAGGGAGCTTATTTAAATTTAGTCACGAACTGTTTGTAATGAATGGAAAAAATACGCGATTAAACCCAGTATTACGTCACTGTATTAAAGAATTGAGCTACTTCATTTCAGATAGTCAAAAGTAGTAGCAGCAAGCACCTGCGATCACACCTCTTATTGTTTATAAACGCTTGGGTTAAAGCGCTTATAAACAATAAGAGGTGTTTTTATTTCAAGTTACGCTATTCGTATTCTAGAGGATCGACGGCGTTATTTTCCTTGAACGCCTCTAAGCGCTCTTCGCACGCACCGCATTTTCCGCATGCTTTTTCTCTGCCGTTGTAACAGGTCCATGTTTGGCCGTAATCCAGTCCCATTGACAGACCATCGGTCAAGATAGCGGTTTTGCTGTCGTCGATATAAGGCGTCATAATCGTAACCGGTGTATAATTCGCAATGCCGCACACATCATTCATTTTATGAACAAATTCAGGGCGGCAGTCTGGGTAAATGGCGTGATCGCCAGAGTGAGCGCCATAGTATACTTCGTTAGCGTCTAAACTGACCGCGTAGCCAACGGCCAGCGATAACAAAATCATGTTGCGATTGGGCACCACGGTTTGCTTCATGCTTGGCTCTTCATAGTGGCCTTCTGGAACTTCGATGTCAGAGGTTAACGCTGAACCCCCTATGAGCGTATTTATGGCGCTAATATCTACAATCTTGTGAGGAACGTTAAGCGAGTTACACACGTTGGCAGCATAATCGAGTTCTTTCTTGTGGCGTTGTCCGTAGTTAAAGCTCAGTGCATGAACTTTTTTGCCTGCTTTTAGCGCTTTATGCAGCACTGTGAAGGAGTCCATGCCTCCTGAATAGATAACAACAACGTTTTCTGACATAGTTTTTCGAAGATTTAAGAAATTATGCCCGAATTTTATGTGATCCTTGGTAAAATCCCAACATACAATCGTTAAAGGGTGTCAAATTGTCTGTAATGTCCACATTAAACATCAATGAGATGTTGAAACTATCCAGGGTGAAGGTGCTCACACTGGTATTCCCTCTATCTTTGTTCGTTTACAAGGCTGTCCTGTGGGCTGTCCATGGTGTGATACAAAACATACGTGGGAAATTAAGCCTGACTTGAGTGTGTCGCCACAAGCTGTGATCACAAAAGGCGAAGAGTCTGAAACCTATTTCATCTCCAGTGAGGAGGCTTTGCTGGCTGAGTTTGGGAAACAAGGCTATGTGGCAAAGCATGTGGTTATTACCGGCGGTGAGCCATGTATGTACGACCTACGTCCTCTGACGAGCCTACTTCACGACAACGGATACACAACACAAATAGAGACCAGCGGTACTTTTGAAGTACTTTGTGACACGCGTACGTATGTGACGGTTTCTCCTAAAATAAACATGAAAGGCGGATATGACGTCTTAGTAAGTGCGCTTGAAAGAGCGAATGAAATCAAGCACCCCATCGCAATGCAAAAACATATAGACGAGCTTGATGCGCTGCTTGCTAATGTATCGTCGTTAGACGGAAAACAGGTTTGTTTACAACCAATTAGCCAGCAAAAGAGAGCCACAGAACTTGCAGTGCGTACTTGTATTGAACGTAACTGGCGGCTATCTTTACAAACACATAAATACATCGGTATTGAATAAGTGTTTGAAATGCGCCGGCTTTATGGCAAACACATCTTGCGCTTAAGTAATCAAATTAACAAAGGACATAAAGAAGATGCATAGCTTTAATCTGCTAAAAAAAGCCGTAATAGCGGCCGTCGCTTTGTGTTCTTTTACTGCTGCATCGATGGTTGAGGCCGCTACTTGGACAATCACTTATCCGCGTCCTATTGACGACTCAGATGCCCGTGCTCAATATCCGATAGCACTGCTTAAACTTGCACTCGATAAAACCGGCGTAAATTATGAGCTTCGTCCCTCTGATCGTATATTGCTGACCGGCAAAGCGATGCGTCAGCTACGTGAAAACCGAGAAGTTAACGTAGTATGGAGTATGACGGACAGCCAGCGCGAAAAGGAACTGACCCCCATTCGTATTCCAATCGCAAAAGGGCTTATAGGTCTTCGTGTTTTCGTTATTAACGAAAATAAAAAGACGAAGTTCGATGATGTATTATCGCTGACTGACATGCGTAAACTTATACCCATTCAGGGTGAAGAATGGCCGGACACCAAAATTCTTCAAGCCAACGGGTTTAACGTGTTTACTGTGCCTGAGTTTCGCGAAGCGTATGACATGATTAAACAAGGTAAAGGGGACTTTTTTCCTCGTTCTGTTATGGAAGTGGACGCAGAGCTGGAGGTGGAAGGTCGTCGTAACAATCTTTACCTTGAGCCTTCAATGGCGCTGTATTACCCCACCGCTATGTATTACTTTGTAAGTTCAAGTAATAAGACGTTAGCGAATCTTATTGAAACAGGCCTTAACAGAGCCATTGAAGATGGCTCTTTTGATGCGTTATTTGAATCTACGTATGCCCCAATCTTAGCGTCTTTAGGGGTTAATGAGCGTAAAATTTTCACTCTCGAAAATCCGTTATTACCCATTGAGACTCCTCTTACTAATTCTGCTTTATGGTATAAACCAAAAACAGAAGCTTCAAAAGAATAAATAGACAATAAAAAACGCGGCTTAGGCCGCGTTTTTCTAAATGTTAGCTCTGCTTGTACGATTGTCTATTAAGACTCGCCAGCGTGGACACCTTTCATCGAACGGCCAGAAGGATCTGCGTTGTTTTTAAAGCTCTCATCCCACTCAAGTGCTTCTGCTGTACTACACGCAATAGATTTACCGCCTGGCACACAGCGCGCCGCACTTTCTTGAGGAAAGTAGCTCTCGAAAATAGTGCGGTAGTAGTAGCCTTCTTTGGTGTCTGGTGTGTTAACTGGGAAGCGGAATTCCGCTGTTGCAAGTTGCTGATCAGTCACTTCGTTTTCAACGAAATCGCGAATTGAATCAATCCACGAATAACCTACACCATCACCAAACTGCTCTTTTTGACGCCACAGTACTTCTGCTGGAAGTGTTTCGCCGTTATCAAACGCTTTACGAAGGATCCACTTCTCCATTTTTCCATCTAGACACATTTTGTCTTGTGGGTTTAAACGCATAGCTACGTCAATGAAGTTCTTATCTAAGAATGGCACACGAGCTTCTACACCCCATGCTGATGTGGCTTTGTTAGCACGCGCACAGTCAAACATATGTAGACGATCAAGTTTACGTACCGTTTCTTCGTGGAATTCTTTGGCGTTTGGCGCTTTATGGAAATACAGGTAACCACCAAAAATTTCATCAGAACCTTCACCCGATAGCACCATTTTAATGCCCATCGCTTTAATCTTGCGTGTCATTAAGTACATTGGAGTAGCGGCGCGGATCGTTGTTGTATCGTAGGTTTCCAAGTGATAGATAACATCACGGATGGCATCTAAACCTTCTTGAATAGTAAAGTGAATTTCATGGTGTACGGTGCCAATCATGTCGGCCACTTTCTTCGCTGCCTTAAGGTCAGGTGCTCCTTCAAGACCTACAGCAAAACTGTGCAGGCGAGGCCACCATGCATCTGTCTTGTCTTCGTCTTCAACGCGCTTTGCAACGTACTGCGCAGCGACAGCTGAAACCAATGAAGAGTCCAAACCGCCCGATAGAAGTACAGCGTATGGAACGTCAGACATCATGTGTGACTTCACAGCTTTCTCGAATGCTACACGTAGCTCTTCTAGGTTGCTGGTGTTGTCTTTTACGTTGTCGTATTCCATCCAGTCGCGTTTGTAGTACTTGGTGATTTTACCTTCTTTGCTCCACAGGTAGTGGCCAGGAGGGAACTCACTGATTGTCTTACATACGCCTGCTAACGCTTTCATTTCAGATGAAACATAGAAGTTACCGTGTTCATCGTAACCGGTATAAAGCGGAATAATACCAATATGGTCGCGGGCAATAAGGTAAGCGTCTTGTTCTTCATCGTATAGAATGAACGCAAACATACCCTCTAGTTCATCGATAAAGTCGATGCCTTTTTGCTGAAAAAGCGGAAGAATAACTTCGCAATCAGAACGGGTTTTAAATGGGTACGGCTCATCTAGATTGGCAGCAAGTTGCTTGTGGTTGTATATCTCGCCGTTAACGGCAAGAATTTGTTTATCGTTTTGGCTGATAAGAGGCTGCGCCCCTGTATCAACGTCGACAATCGCCAATCTTTCGTGACAAAGAATGGTATTGTCATTATTCCAGATACCCGACCAGTCAGGGCCACGGTGGCGCAAAAGTTTTGATAAATCGAGGGCTTGGGTTCTGAGTTCAGACACATCGGTTTTGATATCAAGGATACCGAAAATACCACACATATAACGGATTCTCTCTGTTCACTTGTTGAAAAAAATAATAGAAGTTTTTTCTGTCGGTACTCGCGTACGAGTGGGCGATGATTTGTTGTTATTCTTATTCGCGTGCCCCTGAATGTGCCAGTCTGACAGGAAATTGCAAGTACATTATGATGAGAAAATGGAAATTCTTATTCCATTTATCCCAAAATAGCCGTTTATTAACATTTTTATCCTAATTCCATGCAAGGGTAAGCTCACTACTGTTCGTAAGTTAATGCGGTAGCAGTGCTTAATTCGAAGGGAAATGCGTTCAATTGTGGAGGGGAGTCAATAAAGGGAGCCACTAAAAAAGGGTTTCACGAAGAAACCCTTTTTTAACGATAAAGAAGACGCGGCCTTCTTTGCGTTTTTTACGTCAAAGTGTTTTAGTTTTGGCGCTGGAACTCGCTTGCTTCATTCCACTTCGGCCAAGCCTCTGCATTTGCAACACCTACACCCACATCAAACAGCATTTGCGTGTCTTGTACGATACCGCTTAAATCCCAATCGTCACGATACTGATCGCACACTTGGTGATAGCAGCCCGTAACAATGACATTCATACGTTTTCTGTATTTGGCTGTCTCTTCATCTGCTGGTTCATTTCCGCCTTCAGCGTACAGTGCTGGAACACCTTGCTTGGCAAAGCTGAAGTGATCTGAGCGGTAGTAGTACCCAGCTTCTGGTCTGTCTTCTTGAGTCAGTGTACGGCCTTGCTTAGCTGCAGCGGCTTCAAGATAGTCTTCCATTTCTGACTTACCCATGCCTACAACGGCAACGTTTTTGGTCTTACCTAATACGTTCATTGCGTCCATGTTGATATTAGCAACCGTATTTTCAATCGGAATAACAGGATTGCTTGCATAATATTTACTGCCTAACAGCCCTTGCTCTTCAGCAGTTACTACTAAAAATGATACCGAGCGTTTTGGTGCAGGCGTCAACTCTGAGTATGCTTTGGCCATGGCTAGAATAGCCGCAGTGCCCGTCGCATTATCATGAGCGCCATTATAGATTTGGTCGCCTTCTTTGCTCTCATCTTTACCTAAATGATCCCAATGTGCCGTGTAGATAATATGCTCATCAGGAAACTCTGCGCCCGGAAGAGTCGCGATAACGTTGTTGCTCTCTGACTTTTTGAAGGTGTTGTTAACCGTAACCGATGCTTTGATATCCATTGCTTTGTTGTAAGGACCTTGCATGGCGTTTGCTTTCTCTTGGTCAAAGTCGAGCCCTGCATCAGCAAACACTTTTTTCGCCGCATCTAACGTTAACCAACCTTCAACAGCCACACGG
>Ga0207987_1000309_pt1 | contig 13676 bp, 9 predicted proteins | sample ETNtaG_19_FD_185768 | JGI IMG/M metagenome (GOLD analysis project Ga0207987, IMG submission 185768) | Marine microbial and viral communities from oxygen minimum zone, Eastern Pacific Ocean - ETNP201302PF86A (SPAdes) (version 2) | ecosystem: Environmental > Aquatic > Marine > Oceanic ...
CTGTCAGGTAGCTGTTGCGCATATCATCGAGCTCGGTGCGATCATCACCGTCACCATAGCCGATGCCGGTGGGGCCGCTCTCCCAGCCCGAATCATCGAAGTCAAGCTCCCGCCAGCTGGCGGGAGGATTGCTGTTGCCGCGAAAATAGCTCCAGGTCGAGTTGTCGGAAATCATCACCGCGTCGACAAAGCTCACCTCGGTGTTGAAGTTGGTCCGGCCAGGGGTGCCGCCCATCTCCGAGCTCAGCTTCCAGCTGTCAGGATCATCACTGTCGGAATAGGGTCGCTTGATGGCCAGGGTGTGTCCTGTACCCTTCGCCCCGCCAGGCCACTGCCCGCGGTCATTGTAGCTGACCTTGCTGACCGCCGCGCCCTGGGGATTGGCCAACTCGATGGTCTCGCCGGAATTGTCGAGTGTCCCGATGAAATCGCCATGCGTATTCGAAACACCGTACCTGGCCTGGACAGCCTCCTCGTCGCGACAGATCACCAGGTAGGAGGTCGCGGGAATAAAGCTCCCCTCCGGGAAAACATAGCTGATCCCGCGCGTAAAGCGATAACCGGAGAGATCATAGGGCTCGGAGCCATCGTTGAAGATCTCGACGAATTCGAGCTCCGGACGCGTGACTCCCTCGCTGTCGGCTGGATCAAAATGGATCTCTGTAATAACGATCTCAGCCCGGGCCGAGGCCATGGCGAAACAGAAGAGAACGAGATACCCGGAAGCCAGGATAGCGCGCCGCCAGGCCGCCTCCAGCTCTGCGCTTTTCAGTTTCATCGAAGCCTCTATTTCCTGACGAATCGGTAAGGACTGCCCATCTCCAAGGTTAAGCCCTGCGATGCCCGATTGCCATCAGTACTTGATCTGATTCAGCAGACCGACCGGCTCAACACCCGGGCTCATAGCAGAAGGCATCGTCCGCGTCCTCCAGGGCGCCGCAAAGCGGAAAAGGTGCCGGGGGAGGAGAGCCGCCCATGAAAAGAAAACGCAGGGTGTAGATCGGCCGCGTGATAACGAGGTGAACCCCCTCCCCGGTAGAGTCCGCCGCCGCTGGACAGGGGAGCTCATCCCCGAGAAAGAGAAAGCCCAGGGTCGTCAGGACATCCGCGAGGTCCAGCACCCCATCGAGATTCGCGTCTCCCCGCATGAAAGACAGGGGCGGCCGGGGATCACCCTTGTTCAACCTGAACTCATCCAGCAGTTGGCCTTCGATATCCAGCGCCCGGCCGTGCAGCTCGGTGGTGGATATGTCAAAGACCAGGCAATGGTTTACGGACTGGAAGGTCCGTATATAGGGATGGTCCCTGGCCCCCTGGAGCTCTCCGTAAAGATGCCCGCCGCCGCCGCCAGTGACGATATAGACCGTACCTTGAGGGCTCCGAAAAACGGGATCCTGCCAGCCATCGCGGAGCACCCGGCCCCGCACGGGATAGGACCGCTGGTAGTTGTGATCATGTCCGCTGCAGACCAGGTCGACTCCGTACCGGTCACAGAGCTCGGGAAGCTCCGCTCGTATCGGGTGATTAAAGTTGGCGTAGACGCCGGCGGTATAGATCGGCAGATGCTGGTAGATGATCAGCCAGGGAACTCCCCGGGAGCGGGCGGCGGCGAGATCCCGCTCGGCGAAGGCAAGCTGTTCATCCAGCTGAGCCGCGGAGAAAATGTAGTCGAGAACCAGGAAGTGCGCCGGCCCCCAGTCGTAAGAATAATAGACCCCGGTTCGATCGCTCTCATCGTCAGGTACCGTGAAGATATCCCGCCACTCGACATCCATCCGCTCCATGTCAAGGTCGTGATTTCCCCTGGAGGGATAGAGGCAGGATTTCGACAACAGGGTCCTGTAGGGCAGGAAGATGCCCGAGTCCAGGCTGCGATGATAAATCAGGTCGCCGGTGTGGAGAAAGAGATCGGCATCAAAGCTTTCCATCACAGAGCCGATGCCGACCTGGATCTCGGAGCCGGTGCCGCTGTCGCCGACCATGACCGCGCGCAGACGGCCCTCCCCCGCCCGCGGCGCCGTACGAAAACCCAGGTGCTCGCCCGCATCGAGAAGCTCCTCGCCGGAAAACACCGAGTAGCTGTAGCGGCTGGCCGGCCGCAGCCCCTCCAGCACGATCCGCTGGTTCGCACCCCGAACGCCGATCTGCTCGACAACCTGTCCATCCTCCCCGACGTAACGAACCCGCCCCTCTCCTGAAGGATTCATCACCCAGAGGATCTCTACAGAGGTCTCGCCCAGGCCCTGGAGATAGGGGCCGCGCAACAGCTCCGGCGCTCCCGCATCGTCCCCGGCGAACAACGGCAGCCCGCCGGCAAGCAGGAGCACGAAAAACAATAATCTGCGACTCAAAAGTTCACCTCGAAACATAGATGGCGCGCCGAGACGCGCTGAAACAACCCGATTGCGTCATTCTAATTTCACCGGGCCGTGATAGGGAATTAATTTTCGAGGGGGAGCCGTCAACACCTGCTTGCATCCGGATATCGTTCTGGAGAAAATCGGCGGACCACCTGGGGAGGTCTCTTCGAACTGGAGAGACCATGAAGAAATACCGACAGCTTTCCTTCCTGCCTATTCTGGCTCCGGCGGGACGGCCCGATCCGGATGCCGAGGCGCTGCGCTGCCGTCCGGGCGTTGAATACCATGAGCTGAGCACCAGGGAGATCCTCAACCGCTCAGGCAACAAGCGCCTGCCGTTTGTCTGGACCATCAACCCCTACCGCGGCTGTGAGTTCGCCTGCAGCTACTGCTATGCGCGCTACACCCACGGCTTCTTCGATCTCCATCGGTGGGAAGACTTCGAAGAGAAAATCTTCGTCAAGCGCGGAGCGGCCGGCTCTCTGCGGCGCAGGCTCCGCCGGGCGGCGCTCGCGAACGAGCCGATCGCCTTTGGTACGGCAACCGATCCCTACCAGCCCGCCGAACATCATTACCGTGTGACACGCTCCCTGCTCGAAGAGCTGCTCCAGGTCAGGGGCCTCCAGTTCTCCATCACGACAAAGTCTCCCATCATCCTGCGCGACCTCGAGCTGCTCAGGGAACTGAAGGAACTCCATCGATTGCGGGTCAATGTCACGATCACCTGTCTCGATGCGACCCTGGCCCGCAAGGTCGAGGGACACGCGCCGACTCCGGCCGCCCGCATGCGAACGGCGGCGAAACTGGTCCGCGCCGGGATCGATACCGCCATCTTCTGCATGCCGGTTATGCCGCACATCAACTCCAACGCAGCGATTCTCCGCCCGCTCTTCGAGGCTGCCCACAGGGCAGGAATAAATAACATCGTCCCCAACGCCCTCTACCTGCGCCGGGAAATCCGTGAGCCTTTCTTCGGGTGGCTCGAGAGCGAGTTCCCCGAGCTCGGTCAGCGCTACCGGCAACTCTACGGCGGAAGGTCCTACCTCCCCCAGGGCGAACAGGAAAAGCTTCTCGGAGCGTTCAGAAAGCTGAAGGCAGAATTCAGCTTTGCCGAAAAAGATGGCTGAACTCAGAAAGAGAGCTGGAGGTGGCCGTCATCGTCGAATACCGGGTCGGCCGGCTCCTCGATGATCTCGATGTCTTCGCGCCCCTCGATAAGCGGCAGGCAGGCTTCTGAGAGGTAGACGTTTTCGAGACTCAGGGTGTCGCGGATCAGGGCGACCCGCGGTCCATCTTCACGGCGGGGGCTTGTCTTGATACCCGCCTCGAGCAGTTCCCGGTCATCGGCAAGCACGATGGGCATGCGAGCGCCGGCCGGGGAATTGGCCGTCATGCAGTTGAGGTTGGTAACCTTGTGGTCGATCTTGTCGCGGAAGCGGCGCGTGATGTACTCGGCCATGCCCATGCCGACGGAATTGCCGTCGCTCTCATCGGTCAGGTCGCTGAGGCAGATACGGGTAATGGCCGGCAGGCCCTCCATCCAGGGCGTACCGGGAATATAGCCGTAGACGCCGCGGCCGATGATGTTGGTGTCCATTCCCGCCCCTGAAATGTTCTTACCGAGGCGCTGGCAATAGAGCACGTCGAGCTCCATCAGGGGGAGCTTACCCATCAGGCCGAAGGCCGTCTTGAGTATCTCTGCTTCCTGCTCAAAGAAACCATCGGTGCTGACGCCGACAAGGTCGGCGGTGTCATGGTAGGCATTTTCGAGAATCGCGAGACCGCCGACCACCTTTCCACTGCCGACGATGAGGCCGGCGGCGCTGCGGATCGCATCTCCCAGGCCGATATCGAAGATGCGGCTGTGATATTCCGTCGCCCCATCCAGCTTACCCAGGCCGATGGCGCAGATCTTTGTGAGACCGCTCTCGATCGGCCCCTTGTAGTCAGTATGCGGCTTGATCCGGTTCAGAAGCACCACTCCGTCGGCCTCAACCGCTGTCTTCGCCAGGTAGACCTCCACCCCCTCGGCGGTCGTACCCTGGTGCTCGGTTTCCATCGCCGCGTGCACCGGCGCACCGACACCGTCCTCTGTTACGCCGTAATGCGCCAGCAGGTGGGCCTGGCCCTCCGCCGTCGCTCCTCCATGGCTGCCCATGGCGGGAATGATAAACGGGCTGGCGCCGCGCGATTTCAGATAGCCCACCACCGCCCTGGTGATCCCGGCAATATTGGCGATGCCGCGGCTGCCGACAGTGACACCAATCTTCGCGCCGTCACTGATTCTGTCGGCGGGCAAGACACGCTCGAGCTCAGCCTCCGCGCGAGCGGTAATATCGTCCACACTGGGTCGCGGGAAGGACTGGCGAATGGGAAAGATTCGGGGAAGAGTCATAGGTGATCCTGGGGAAGCGGTTTACCCGGCATTTCAGTACCTGTCGACAAAGCGATACTGGCCGCCGTTTTGCTCAGCAAGCTGCTGCAGGAGGTTGGACTCGGCACCGAAAGCGATCGTGTGAATCGTGACACCGCGGGTACGGTTGAGCATCTTGACCTCCGTCAAAATCGCCTCCGGGGCCGTCAGGCGCCCCCGAGTCGGAAGGCCATCTGTGAGAAGATAGATCGTATCCACCCGCTTGTCCTTGAGCGCGAACTCAAGCGTATCAAAGACATTGGTTCCCGAGCCCGTGGTGATCCTGGCGACATAGGAAAGCGCCCTGGCGCGCCCCTTGCCCTTGAGAGGCTGGAGAGCCTTCTGCCAGGGCCGGAAGGTGGCGTCGAAGCTGATCATGTTGAGAGAGGTGTCGGCCGGCAGCTTCTTGAGCAAGCGCGTCATCTCTTTCTTGAGGATGTCAATCTTCATCGCCTTGCCATCCTTCACCACGATTCCGCCGGGTTTCTTTTTCTTCTTTTTTGCCGGCGCGACCCGGGTGCGCCCGTCGCCTCCGCCAGCTTCTTCTTCCTCATCCTCTTCGAGGCTCTCGGCCTTGACCGCGACCATCTGGCGCATGCTGCTGGAAATATCGACAACCAGCCCGAGACGCTTGGAGGAGACCTCGATGCCGAAATAGTCGAGATCGTATTTCTTCACGCTGGTGAAGCCCTCCTCTTCCTGCTTCGGGAATTCAAAGGAAGCCTCGGACGCGGACCACCATTTCTTCCAGTCAGCCGCCGCGAGACCGAAGTTCTGGCCCGAGACGTTAACGAGCAATTCGAGAGCCTTGACCTTAAAGCTCTCATCGCTGTGGTTCGCAAGAACATCGATCAAGGCGCCCAGCATGGGCTTGATGCGAAGGCTCCGCAGCGACTGGAGGGCGACGTTGCAAACAGAGGGATCCTTGTCGTTGAGCCCGGCGAGCAGAGCCTTCATAGCGCGCGGATCACCGGAGCGCAGGGAGAGGCTCCCCATCGCGATGGCCCGCATCTCGGGATCCTTGCTGGCGGCGGAGCGGATCGCGAACTCCATCCCGGCGGCGGAGTCGGCGAGGGCATCGAGCGCCCGGGCCCGCAGGCGGATATCGGTACCGGGACGATCCAGCGCCGAGCTGATCTCATCGATAGCTCCATCAACACCGATTCGCGCCAGCGCCTCAATCGCGCCGATGGCCAGCTCGCGGGAACGGTGCCCCAGCAGCTCAACCAGTTGATCGCGGGCAGCGGAGAGCTTCAGCTCGCCTGCGAGACGCGCCAGCACGCGGAGGCGCTCAATTTTCCCTCCAGCCGAGTCGTAGGCGTCACCGGCCAGCCAGGCCCTGGTGGCCTCGTTCTTTGAATTCTTCAGGACAGCCACACACAACTCGAGCTGGTCCCCGGCGGCGGCCCTGGACTTCCTGGCTCCCAGCTGACTCAGCAGCAGCTTCGCCTCCTCCACATTTAGCGAGCTCTCGTTGAACTGCAGCATCCTGAAGGATGCCGCCTGCACCCCGGGCGGTCTCCTGCCAAGCCCCGAGATCAGCAGCCTGACAGCGTTCTCCGTTCCCCCTGCGAGAAGCGCCCCGGGAATAGCTGCGCGCGCCTGGGGCGAGGTCCCGGAGTTGTCGAGCTCCGCCGCAAGCCAGCGCTCGGAGCTACTCGTAGAAAGAGCCGCGATCTTGTCGAGAATCGGCGTCACGTGCCTGGCCACAAGATTCGAGCGCTTGTTGATCGGACCGGTCACCTTCTTCAACGAAGCCTTGTACTGCCGAACAAGGCTGGTAAGCTCATCCGCCCGGGCAGCGCAGGGCGCGACCAGCAGAAGCAGAAGAAGGACGTTTCTCAGGAAGAGCATTTTTCACTCCGGCAGGTGGATGGAACCATGCGAGGCGCTCTGCAAGAGAACGATTCTACGCAAAAACCCTCAACTTAACCATACCCGCTCGGGCTCCCGTTGGCATCTGTCGAGCCCGCATCAACCGCGTTCTTCAAGCTGGATGAGGTAACCTGAGGGATCCTTGACGACAAAGAAACGCGTGGTTCCAGCGGCCTCCGGGCCCATCGACTCCCCTGCATCGAGCTCGCTGTCGAGAATCTCTATCTCATGGCGGCGGGCCTGCTCCAGGTACCCATCGAGTTTTTGCACTCCCAGCACCAGGACGGATCCCCATCCCAGCGAAGCCGGCCGGGGACCCAGGCCGAAGGGATCTTCCTCCGACTGCTGGTCAAGACCGTGAATCACCAGCTTGAAACCCGACAGCTCAAACTCGGCGCAGCCGCGAGCCTGGCGGCTTGTCTCGCGCGGCTCGATATTGAGAAGCTTCCTGTAAAACTCAACGCTTTCAACCGGATCCGCCGCAGCCAGGTAGAGTGAGTCCAGCACCGGCGGCTGAGGCGGCCCGGCCAGGTCACCGCCGCGAAGCCTGTAGAGTATCTCGGCCTGGGTCGCGTCAATTCGGCTCCTGTCGGTATAGCGCAGACGCTCATCCAGCAGCTTGTTCCGCGTCCGCTCATCCGGCGCGCGCTCCAGGGCTCTCGAGAGGCTGATGAAATTCTCGAGCTCACGGCGAACCAGCGGATCACTCCAGACGCTCTGCAGGAAACGCATCTTCGCATCCGAGCCCTTCCAGTCGAAGCCGAAGCGTTCAACGTATTCCATGGCGGCGTCCGGCCTCGCCTCGGGCCCGGGGTACCAGATCTCCTGGGGGTGGGCCTCCTCGCCGACCAGCCGCGCTGCGATGTAGAGATTCTCGAAGAAGCCGACACGAAGACAGGCTACCGCCGTCTCCAGCTCTCCAGAGGTGAAAGCCTCCAGCGCGGAGTTGAAGTGCTCCCCCGGGTTATCTTTCCTGGCAATCATGCGCCGCCTCCCTCGAACTGGAGCCGGGCATAGTCAATGTTGAGCTCGCCCGCGACATCCACCAGGCCGGTCCCATGGGCCAGGATGCCGATTTGCGGGCAGGAGATCTCCACGGTCATTCCTTCCGAGAGGACCTTCACCGTGCCATCCGGAATGACATCGGTCCCGGTCGAAAAAACCTCCGCCGGGGTCAGCCGGATATGACTAGCCGCCCAGGACACCAGCTCCCCAATGGGAGCGTTGATGTTGGAGGTGTTGGACTCGCGCTCAAAGAGCCTCTCTCCGGATGGACTGAAGATCCTGGTCCTGATGGAAAGGTTGGGATTGACCTGTTCGTCGCTCAGAAGCACCAGGGGCCCCAGGACAAGAGCCCCGGTGAAATGTTTCGCCTGGTAGAGGTAGAGCAGGGTCTCGTTCTCTATCCTGTTGCCGCTGACGTCATTGGCCAGGGTATAGCCCCAGATCCGCCCATCGGAGTGAACCACGGCCGCCAGCTCCGGCTCAATGCCCGCCGAGACGGTTTCGCGTTCGCACGGCTCTCCCTGAATATTCTCTGAATTGGTCAGGTCGGTACGCAGCCCCATCTTGCCGCCGGGACCGACAAAATGCTCAGGGGCCGTACCCTTCAGGAAGAGCTCCGGGCGCTCACCTCTCTCCTTGACCCCGCGGTAGACGAATCCATAATCACCGCGACTGCCCTCCGTCTCGCGCTCGAGCGCGGAGTTGAGATAGGTGACGCCAAAGGCCTGGGCCCTCCGCGGAAGAACCGGGGCGACCAGGTGGTCACTGCCGGGCGAGGGGTCCGAACCGAGGAGGCTGAAATCGAGCGGCTCAGCGCCGCTTTCCCGCGGCGAAAAGCCGGCGGCCCATTCACCAACCCGCAGGCCCTGGCCCTCGACCCATTCCACCAGCTCAACGACCGGAGTCGGCAGACTGCTGAAGGTCCACCTGGCATCCTCCCAGCGCGCGCCGGGAGACGCCTGCTGAAATCTGTTTCGATGCCCGGGAAGAGCCAGGCAGTCGGTGAGGTCCCAGGCCTCCGCGACCGTCTGCTTTCCATTGGACACCTCGAGACCGCCGCAGATGAAGAGCCGAAGCTCCCTGCGAGCGGCCGACCAGTACTGGCCCAGGTGGGTTAAAGACGCCATCTGTTTACGACCTCTATTCTCCAGTCCGCCTGGCCCTGCCTGCTTGCCTGTCTACCTGCCTGGCCGGCGGGACCGGAACTACTCCGTGGGCTAACTCCATTTACCACCGATGCGGACTCTCCCGCCCCTCGGTTGATGATAGTATAGGGCCGTAATCGAGGGAGACAATCGCGGATTGACGGTCGAGGCTGGAACGCCTCCGCGCAGGAACAAAGAGATCATGGGTACCCCGACGAGCAGCCCAGCCAGGATGGACATCAGCCAACCGCTGCTGACCTGGTACGAGGCGAACCGGCGTGAGCTGCCCTGGCGCAGCAATCCAGAACCCTACAGGGTCTGGGTCTCCGAGATCATGCTGCAGCAGACCCGGGTGGAAACCGTGATTCCGTATTTTGAGCGTTTCCTCAACCGCTTCCCCACTCCCGCCGCCCTCGCCGAAGCCAGTGAAGACGAGGTTCTCACCCTCTGGTCAGGCCTGGGCTACTACCGCCGCGCGCGCTCGCTGCTGGAAGGGGCAAAAGCCGTCGTCAGGGACCACGAGGGCGTCTTCCCCAGGAGCTACGAGGCGGCCCTCGATATTCCAGGAGTCGGCCCCTATACAGCGGCGGCCATCCTCAGCATCGCCTACGGAGAGCCCTGGCCCGTCCTGGATGGGAACGTCGAGCGGGTGATGACGCGGATCCTGCGGCTTGCGGAAAATCCCAGGCAGGTCTCGACAAAGAAACGCCTGAAAGAGATTGCCGGCGGCTGGATGCCTGCCGACAAGGCCTCCAGCTTCAACCAGGCAATGATGGAACTTGGCGCGCTCATCTGCAGTCCGGTATCCCCGGACTGTCCAGCCTGCCCGGTTCGTGAGGTCTGCGCGGCAGCCGGGCAAGGCGACCCGGAGAACTTCCCAAGGCTTCCGCCGAAAAGAAAGACGATCGCAGTCGAGCTCGAAGCCGGCATCATCCGACGCGGAAGACGCTGCCTGCTCGAGCGCAGCGAGAACTTCGATTTTCTCGAGGGGCTCTGGCTCTTCCCCCTCTCCCTGCCTGGAGACGGGGGAATCGCCGCCCGCCTGGGCCAGGCGCTGGAGACGGACATCGAGACCGGCGAAGAGCTCAAGGCCATCAAGCACTCGATCACCTTCAGGCGGATGACCCTGCGCCCCCGTCTCCTCGATACCGGCAGCTTCACCATCCGCGGGAAGCCATCGTTTCGCTGGGCGCTTCCCGAAGAGCTGGGCAGTGTCCTGCCGGTGTCATCTCTCTGCCTCAAGATAGCGGATCGTATCAGCTGAGCTGGTCCCAACCCCGGATCCGCTCGATCTGTGGGTTGGCCAAGCCGCCTCCGATGCTTATACTGCGGGCTCACAGCGCTCCTCGGAAACGAACACTGACCGGCTCCCTGGAAAACACAAAACGACAGGATCAAGATGACAGAATTCGACGACGCCGACCCCCAGGATCTCCCCCTCTTTGACCCATTCGCGGGCGAAACCATCCTGGCGCCTGAAAAAGAAGGCCAGGGCTACTGGGTTGGAGCCCCCGCCGTCACCTACGATGAAACCCGCGAGTCCTTCCTCCTGTGCTACAGGCGGAGGCGGCCGCGCGAGCACGCCCCGGACCGCGGCTACCTGAGCGTGGTGGCTGAGTCCTCCGATGGAAAGAATTTTGAGACCCTCTGGAGCATGACGAAGGACCAGCTCGACACCACCTCTCTGGAAAAATGCTGCCTGCTGCGCTGCGAGGACGGTGTCTACCGCTACTACTTCAGCTATGTCGACCCTGCCGACCAGCGCTGGAGAATCGACCTGGTCGAATGCGACTCTCCCGACGGGATCGACCTGTCAGCCAGCAGGGAGATCTTCACCGCGGCCACGGCCGCCGCCGCCCAGGATGCCCCGGTCGAGGGTGTCAAAGATCCGATGGTCTATTACATCGACGGCACCTACTACATGTTCATCAGCTACGCCGAGGGGACGCCACGCGAGGAGAACTCCGCGGGGGAGATGCACGAGACCTCCGACGTCTTCAACACCGGCCTGCTCTACTCCACCTCGGCCCTGGCCACCTCGACCAATGGACGTGATTTCAAATGGCTTGGTAATTGCCTGCCCGTGGGCGCCGAGAACAGCTGGGACTCCTACGCGGCTCGCCTGGGATCGATCGTCAGGGGGAAAGATGGCTGGTACGGTTACTACGATGGCTCCGCCAGTCACCTCGACAACTATGAAGAGAAAACCGGCTTTGCCGCGTCCCGGGATCTCCTCACCTGGACCAAGCTGACTCCCTCGGCGCCCGCGATCACGGTGCCGCATGCCAGCGGCTCGGTACGCTACACCTGCGCGGTCGAACATGAAGACACCCTCTTCGTCTATTACGAGATGGCGCTCCCGAATGAGTCGCACGAGCTGCGCCTGGTGAAGCTCCCGGCGCGCGGCGCCTGAGGACTTCTCTCAGGCGCTCTCCGAGCTCAGAACCTCGTCAATCGTCCTGAAGAGCTCGGCTGGACGTAGCGGCTTGGCGATGTAGGCATCGAGCCCCGACTGCAGGCAGCGCTCGCGATCCCCCTTCATGGCATTCGCGGTCAGGGCGATCAACGGAGTGTGGGTTCCCGTCCCGCGCTCGCGATCACGAATCTCCGCCGTGGCATCGAGGCCGTCCAGGACGGGCATCTGGATATCCATCAGCACGATGTCGAAGTCTCCCGACTCGAGGGCATCGACAGCCAGTCGGCCGTTCTCGGCCACCTCGACAGTGTGGCCCTTGCGTTCGAGAATAGCGACCGTGACCTTCTGGTTCACAGGATTGTCTTCAGCCAGCAGGATCCTCAAAGAATCTCCCTCCATCACCCGCGAACAGCGCGGCTCCTCCGCGGCGGCCTGGCCGCGGGCGGCTGTCAGGGTCTCGACGATGTTGTCGTAGAGATCCGCCTGCGTGACAGGCTTACGAAGGAAGACCCTGATACCAAGCTCCCTGCTGCGAGCCATGTCTCCCGGGTTCTCGCCGGAGCTCAGCATCATGACCGGCATGCCGCCGGCTCCAGGCAGCGAGCTGATCTTTTCGGCCACCTCGAAACCATCCATGCCCGGCATATGATAGTCCAGCAGGATAAGATCGAGCCCGCCGCCCGAGCCGGGCAGATCCCTGACACGCTCGACAGCCTCCTCACCGCTCGACGCCAGCACAGGATTCATTTTCCAGCCGACCAGGGTTCTCTCCAGGAACCGCCTGTTGGTCGCATTGTCATCGACGACCATCACCTTCAGGCCGGCAAGCTGCACCGGGGTCTGAACATTTCCGCGGCCGCGGCTTCCATCTCCTGCCGCGAAGGAGCTGGTGAAATGGAAGGTGCTGCCGACTCCTGATTCGCTCTCGACCCAGATTCGGCCTCCCATCATGTCAACGAGCCTGGAGCTGATGGCCAGGCCGAGACCTGTACCGCCAAACTCCCTTGCCGTCGAACGATCGGCCTGCGAAAAGGCCTCGAAGATTTCGCTGCGGCGCTCGGGAGAGATCCCGATGCCGGTATCGCTTACGGAGAACTGGTACTCGCACCGTCCCCCATGGCTCTCCCCCGCGCGCACGCCGAGAACGACCTCGCCCTCGGCGGTGAACTTGATGGCGTTCCCCAGCAGGTTAACGACCACCTGGCGCAGCCGGGTGGGATCGCCAATCACGAGGTCTCCGGTGCCGTCGGGTATGTCAAAGATCATCTCGAGACCCTTCTCATGGGCCTCCAGCGCGAGGGTGCGGGCCGCCTCGCCCAGGCATTGCTTAAGGGAGAACTCGATGCTCTCCAGCTCGATGCGGCCTGCCTCGATTTTTGAGAAGTCGAGGATGTCATTGATGATCCCCAGCAGCGAGCTGGCCGAGCTGCGCACCATTTCGAGATACTCACGCTGCTCGTTATCCAGGTCGGTCGCCAGCGCGATCTCCGTCATGCCGATGACCCCGTTCATGGGGGTCCGGATCTCGTGGCTCATATTCGCCAGGAACTCGCTCTTGGCGCGACTGGCTGCATCGGCGGCCTCGGCTTGCTTCTCGAGGTTATCGCAACGCGCCTGCATCTCTTCGAGTTCCGCCCTGTAGCTGCCAAGGGTCCGGTCCTTCACCCAGAGAATGCCCAGCAACTCATCGCTGCGGTCTGTTCCGCTGGTGGCCAACAACAGAACGGCCAGCGAGGCGAGGCTGGCAAATACGCCCATAGCGGGCGAAAGATACACCGTGACCAGCAGTCCGCAGGCCGTCGCGGCGGCCCAGGCGAAGGTGAGCTTCCAGCTCAATCTCCCAGCGAAAGCCTCGTAATATTTCCTCAACATATTCTCTGCACTCCGGTCTTCAGCGGTAAAACCGCGGAAATTGCGTACCAGCTGTCCCCTGGTGCCCCTGCGTCCACCCGAGCCCGGCCGCGCGACACGAACCGTCTCCCTGTTACAGTCTACAACGCTACGCCCTCGCAGACCTCCCGCGCCGCGTTGGAGCCTTCAAGATGACCGCAGGATGTCTCAGCGAGGCGTTTCGGGAAGCCCTGGCCTCAGGTAAGGCTGCGGACAAGGCCGCCGTCGACAGGCAGCACTATACCGGTAATATAAGAGGCGGCCTCGGAACAGAGAAAGGCTACCGCGGCGGCGAACTCCTCCGGACGGCCGAAACGGCCGGCAGGAATGATCGCCTCGGCCTCGGCCTTGATCTCCTCGAGGGAGGCCCCGCCCGCCTCCGCGCGCTTGGCGAAGATGGCCTCCAGGCGAGCGGTCGCAGTAGAGCCGGGCGCCGCCGTGTTGACAGTCACGCCATCGGCCGCGACCTCATCCGAGAGCGCCTTGGAAAAACCAACGACAGCCGAACGCATCGCCGTCGAGATCGTCAGCCCGGCAATCGGCTGCTTCACGCTGGTGGATGTAATAAAGAC
>Ga0207987_1000326_pt1 | contig 13290 bp, 10 predicted proteins | sample ETNtaG_19_FD_185768 | JGI IMG/M metagenome (GOLD analysis project Ga0207987, IMG submission 185768) | Marine microbial and viral communities from oxygen minimum zone, Eastern Pacific Ocean - ETNP201302PF86A (SPAdes) (version 2) | ecosystem: Environmental > Aquatic > Marine > Oceanic ...
TCTCCGATATGTCTTGAGGCCCCCCCTAGTATGATCTTGGGGGACCATCTCGTAAATTTTCTTCGAGCCTTTGACGACGAAGCACGAGCCGCTCGCGACTCCAAGATTTTCTGATTTTGCAAACTTGGAGAAGATTTTCTCAAAATAGTCATTTGGAAGAGTCATGTCGGCATCTATTTTTGAACAAAACTGCCAGTCCTCCTCGATAATTGACATGCCCGCATTGAATAGCTTAGCAATTTGGGACCCTCTCCTCCTTTTACTGGAGTCATTTACTGTGATAGTGGAAATCCAGTCGAACTCGTCACAAATTTCAGCCAGTAGCCCCATGGTTGAGTCCTGGGAATTATGATTAACAATCACCCATCTCGAAGGGGGTATTGTTTGTTTCGACATTGTTTCAATGAGGCTTGGCAATTGTTCGTGCTCGTTTCTACTGGGAGTTATCACTATGTGGCACAATCCCCCATTTGCGCTCATTATTCTACACTGCCCCCACCACGCATATGTATAGGGTTTGTTTGAAGGTGGTGCGTGGAAGGGGTTGTTGGCCAGTTGGCGGTTGTTCAGATTGCGGTGTTGGCCGTTATCTCGGTTCCTGTTATTTACTGGATAATAATGAGGGTTTCACGGATTTCTGGGGGTGAAACGATTCAGACCGAGAAGAGGGATTGGGAAGTTTGCATATTGCTCCCGATGAAGAATGAGAAGAAGAACGTAATCAGAAAAATAGAATCCGTGATCGAAGAAATAATTTCATCAAGCAATACAACAATAGTTGTCGTTGATTCTGGTTCAAATGATGGTACTGCGGAGCTTGCAAAGAGTGCTCTGGAAGAGTCGGGACTCAATAGTTCAAGGTGGCGAGTTCTTTCTTTTTCCAGGCCGGGAAAATCAGTAGCAATTAACAGAGCGATGGAAGAGCTGGATGCAGAAATTATCGTGATGTCCGATGCTGATGCAAGAGTGTATCCGGGTTGGTTTGATCGAATTATTGAGAGATTGGGAGATGAAGAAGTAGGGGTGGTTTCGGGAATGGAAAGGCCATTTGGAAGGACGACGAAAAATTTCACCGGATACTATAGAGAAAAGTCTAATTTCCTGCGTTGCCAAGAGTCATACTCCGGCTCAACCCCCGTTCTGGAAGGGAGTCTAATGGGGTGGAAAGTCAGCGCCTTGGGTGATTTCAGACTAAACGAGGGGATGAATGCGGACGATGCTCAAATAGGCCTCCAGTCGATTAGAATGGGTTACCGATCCATAGTAGATGAAAAAATTTCATTCAGTGATTTTGATGACGGGGATAGGACAATTGGGGAGTCGATTAGGCGTTCCCAAGGCCTGAGCCTTGCGCTGTTGAGTAGCTTTGACTTGGTTTTCCTGGCTGAGAGAAAGGCTAGAATGGCAATTATAAATGCAATAATTCTGTATGTAATTTTTCCGTGGATGGTTCTGATATTCGCAGTAAATTCAGTAGTGGCTTTTTCCATGGCTCCAGTGATTTCGACAAATTGGCCGATGCTTTCATTGGCGTTGATGGCAGTAGTTCTGACATTGCCACAGGGTAGGTCCGTTTGCAAGGGAGTTTTCATTTCCTTGGTGGCCCATATGCAGATACTGGTAGGCAGGAGGTATCACAGTTGGGACCCTGTAAGATGATTACACAACGGTCACTGACTTCGCAAGATTGCGTGGCCTATCGACATTTACTCCCCTGAGTACACCTACGTTATACGCCAGCAACTGCACTGGGATGATGTTGACTAGAGGGGAGAGATCGGGATGCGTCTTATTGGTTTGAATTAAGACATCGGCGAGTTCGGTAATCGGTCCTTCGCTGTCAGTAATTAGAATAATTCTAGCCCCTCTGCTTTTGCACTCCCTGATGCTCGATTCCATCAAACTCATCTTCCCGTCGGATGGTACTATCGCTATGACCGGGGATCCATCAGAGAGTAGGGCAATTGGGCCGTGCTTTAGTTCGCCGCCGGGCAGAGCAAGACAAGGGATATACGAAATCTCCATCATCTTCAGTGCGCCCTCTTTTGCTAGATATGACGACATTCCACCTCGGCCAATGAATATTGGCGGCTCAGAATCGTGAATCATTTTGGCCGCTGTGTCAATTGATCCGTCATCATCGATAAGCTGCTTAGAAATCAGATTAGGGAGTTCCCTCAGGGATTGGACGATTTCCTGTTGTTCGGCATCCGATATCTCGGAGATGGTCAATGCGAAAAGCAGCCCCGTGGCAACCATATTAGAGAACACCTTGGTAGATGCGACTGCAAATTCGGGTCCTGCGTGCAAATAGGCCCCGTTTGCGGTTAACCGGGACATGGTGGAACCAATTACATTGCAAATAGCGCTAATATTGCTCCCATTCTTCTTCGCATCGAACAGGGCATCCAGGGTATCCTTAGTCTCCCCTGACTGGGAGATTCCAATGGTCAGCGTATTTGTGGAGCAGACCGACCTTGCTGGGAACTCGCTTGCAATGAATGCCTCCGATCTCACATTGGAGAACTTTCTAATGTATGCAGAAATAATCTCTGCAGCATAATATGCAGTCCCACAGGCAACTAGATTGATTCTATCCAAGCTCCTAATTTCTTCGGGAGTCAGTGAAAAACCCCCTAACCTAGCCTTCCTACCATCGGCGGTAATCCTCCCGCTTAGCACGTTTGACAACGAAGTGGGCTGATCAAATATCTCCTTGAGCATCATGTGCTCAAAGTTTCCCGGGTCCTCCTCGTCATAAACGCCCTCCAAGGTCTCGAAACCTGGAATCATCGAACCCTCTTGGGAAGAAATACCACTTCCTGAGATGTAGAAAATGTCACCGTCATTGAGGTAGGCCACCTCTGAACAAGCTCCGTAGAATGGCTGTACGTCAGAAGAAACTGAGATGTTATCGACGCCCCTCCCAATGACCAAGGGGGCCCCGTTTCGAGAAACAAGGATCCCGTCCATTCCAGAAATTATGGCTGCGATAGCCCATGATCCACGAAGTTGGGAGATGACATTGGAGAAGGCGTCGAGATAGGTCAATTCATCTGATTGGGTCTTTATCTCATTGTCCATGAGATGTACGATTACCTCGGTATCGGTCTCGGATGAGAGTTTGTAACCCAGTTTTGAGAGTCTTTCGGACAGATGCAGTGCATTCTCTATAATGCCATTATGCACTAAGGTGATGTTCCCATCGTCGCTGCTGTGAGGATGGGCATTTTGATCCGTGACTCCTCCATGGGTGGCCCATCTTGTGTGTCCAATTGAGATGCATGAACCTGTGAATCTACCATTGGCCTTGGAAACCAAATCGGCCACATATCCAATAGTTCTCTCTGTTTCTATCGGGCCATTCTGCTCGGGGAATATGGCAGCTAGCCCTGCTGAGTCATATCCCCTGTACTCCAACTTTCGTAGGCCCTCAAGGACCTTGTCGGCAGCATCCGTGGAGATGCAGCCGTAGATGCCGCACATTATTTCTGGCATTGGCAATACATATTTGAAACCCCTCCATAGTCGAGTTTTATTCAGAAAATGCCTATACTGCGAGGAAACAGCATTATAGAGAGATTATCAGAAAAGAGTTATGCACTATTCGCTTACGCATTTGGCACAATGGGCCTCCTTGACGAGCTATTCCCGGGACTGGCCGGATACAATGGCGAGGGAGTACCTGTTTGGAGTGAGCATGGAACTCCTTGGTCGATACTCTCGGGAGAAGGGGATTTGGTTGCCCAGATAGAGAGAATGGGAGCATCGGATGACATCTTCATTCATCCGAGTGCGACGATAGGGAAGTGCGTCATGATTGAGGGGCCTTGCTACATAGGGGCGAATGCGGAAGTGAGGCATTCGGCATTCTTGAGGAGGGGGAGTTGGATTTGCCAAGGTGCAGTCGTTGGTCATTCTTCGGAAGTGAAAAATTCACTTCTCCTTCCCGATTCCAAGGCCCCGCACTTCAACTATGTTGGAGATTCGATTCTTGGCTTCGATGTGAATCTGGGTGCTGGGGCAAAGCTGTCAAACGTACGAAACGATAGAAGGGAGGTATTAGTCACCCTCGGGGATGGGAAAAGAGTGGATACTGGGCTAGTGAAATTTGGTGCGATAATTGGGGACGGGAGTCAGCTTGGATGCAATGTGGTTACCAATCCTGGAACTATAATGCAGCCATTATCGATGGTTTCCCCAAATGAGACGATTACTGGGTGGTTCGGAGTTAAGTAATCAGGATCCTAATGAAAATGATTAGTCCGTCCCGAAGGGATCTGAGTTTACTTGTCCCACCCTTCCTCTGACTCCAATCAACTGGCACTTCGATGTGTTTCAATCGGTTTTTCCTCGAAAGCCCGGCTAACTCGGCCTCGAGATCGAAACCATTGGACTTAATCCTCATCATTTCTAGAGATTCGCGTTTGAAGCCCCATAGGCCAGTGCAGAGGTCGGTGATCCTTCGTCTATTTCTGAAACTAGAAAATAGAGATAGGCCCCTATTGCCAAAATTATGCAGACGGGTCATGCCAGATGGGCGTCGACCCGAAGATAGGAAACGTGAACCGGATGCAACATCCGCCCCGTTCTCCAACGCATTAACCAACTTCCTTACTGAATCGAAAGAGTAAGAACCGTCGGCATCAAGAAAAACTACCAACCTTGTTGGGTTATTGGCCCATGATCTAACTGCCTGCTTGATGGCGGCACCCTTCCCGGTGGTTTTGGATTGATCGATGATTTCTTCCGAGAAGAAGCTTGCAATTTTCTTGGATTCGTCATTTGTTCTCTCGTCTATGACAAAGATGAATAGAATATCATATTCTTTCCCCAAAGAAGACTTGCGAAAATCATCATGAAGAAACCGTAGACCATCCTCTTCATCCTTGACCGGGATGATAATTGCCAGGTCACTCACTATCCCTCGGCCGAGAGTATGGCTTTTCACTTTACCACATACGGAGGCATGAGTGAGGTGATTTTCCGTTTGTTTGAATAGGGCGCGGCTCAAGCACCAATCGTGGGCGAAGTTCGAGATGCAGTAATTCTGGCGGGCGGAATGGGTTCTCGGATGCTTCCAGCGAGTCTTTTCATGCCCAAAGAGACAATGCCCCTGGTAGACACCCCTCTCATCAATCATCTTGTATGGGAAGCGGCAAAGGCTGGAGTCACTAGGATTCACATTGTTCTCTCGAGGAGGAAAGAACTACTGATTAGGGATTTCCTAAGTGGGGGAATGGCTTACTTCGAAGAAATCAGGCAGGATTTGCCCAGGGATGCCCTTTCATTGGGAGTAGAAGGCATCCAGATTATTCCTCACATCCAAGAAGAACCCGGCGGCGTTGGAGACGCTATCTCAACTGCAATGGGGCAAATCGAAGGTGATTTCCTAGTTCTCCTAGGGGACAACATATTGCTGAAGGAACACTTTGGGCCGGCAAAATCGGGGCCGGAATTCGCATCGGGGGCTTCACTTGAGTTAGTGGAGAAATTCGAAGAGACGGGTTTTCCCTGCGTGGGGGTGTCGTCGGTATCCCCTGATGAATTGGGGAAATATGGGGTGGTGGGTTTCAATGGTAGCAGGATATCGACGATCATTGAAAAGCCAGACCCATTGGAGGCTCCGAGTAACTATGTATTGTCTGGAAGATATCTCCTTCCCGGCAATACCTCAGAAATCATCGATCGATACCCGATGAACGAGCATGGGGAAATGCAGTCAATTGCAATTCTGAGGCACCTGATTGACGAGCCGGGTATAGAATCAGTAAAACTAGACGATTACGCGCTTTACGACAGTGGGAACCCCATGTCTTGGCTGAAATCACAGATAGATCATGCTCTGAAAAGGGAAGACATTGGTGTTGAAATTACTAATTGGCTCCAAGAGAGGATGGAAAAATGATGGTGGACGCTGGGGGATTTGAACCCCCGGCCTTCTGGTTGCAAACCAGCCGCCCTTCCAAGCTGAGATTGCCGCAACTGACGGAACGTCAATACGACTTAGATCCACCCACACCCGAACCTTGACAAGTAATTTCACTTCCGATTTCAACATGAGCGACGGGGTTCCATTGGTCTATGTCGGAATGACGGGGGACATGTTGCATAACGGGCACATCAACATCCTAAACTGCGCGTCTCAGTTGGGCACCGTTGTCGTTGGCCTGCTCACAGACCAAGCTGTTGCGAGTTACAAGCGGGTGCCCGTGCTAGACTACAATCAAAGGAAATCCGTCATCGAGCAACTTCGGACAGTTGATCGGGTCGTCCCGCAAAACACGCTCGATTATTTGCCTAATCTCTTGGAATTGAGGCCTCAGTACGTAGTTCACGGATCGGACTGGAAAGTTGGCGTGCAGTCCGGAACGAGACAAGCGGTTATTGACACGATTTCAGAATGGGAGGGGGAACTAGTGGAACCAGATTACACTGAAGGCATTTCTTCCACTATGATGGTCTCTTCCCTCCAATCCAATGGGGTCTCCCCTGAGTTCAGAATTAGCCGAATGAGGCGAATTTTGGCAGTGACGGGACAAATCAGGGCCATCGAAGTCCACAATGGACTTACTGGAATCATTGCCGAGGAATCTTCGGTCGTCTGCGAAGGCGAGACTAGGGAGTTCGATGCGTTTTGGCTCAGTAGCCTCACACATTCAGCCTCCAAAGGAAAACCGGACAACCAGATAGTCGACTCAACCATGATGACTTCGACTATCAACGAGATCTTCGATGTAACGACCAAGCCGATGATTGTTGACTTGGACAACGGCGGCCCAATCGAGCACTTCGGAATCAATGTGAGGAGATTGGAGCGACTCGGTGTCTCTGCAGTCATCATTGAAGACAAGATTGGTAAGAAGCGCAACAGCCTCTTTGAAGATGGAATCGACCAGAGACAGGATTCAATTGAGGACTTCTCAAAGAAAATTCAACTTGGAAAAGACGCTTTAGTAGGTAGTGATTTCATGATTATCGCACGGATTGAGTCCCTAATTCTAAACAAGGGAATGGACGACGCCCTGGAGAGGGCCTCCGCCTTTGTTGCCTCGGGAGCGGACGGAATAATGATTCATAGCAAATCAAAGAATGCCGATGAGATTTTGGCCTTCATCAGAACCTTCCGAGAAAGCGATGAAACCACGCCAGTCGTCGTCGTCCCATCAACATACAGCTCGACTAGAGAGGACGATCTCTACGCCATGGGGGCAAATGTCATCATCTACGCTAATCACCTGATTCGAGCAGCATTCCCTGCAATGAGAAGAACCGCTGAGACCCTCTTGAGGGAAAAAAGAGCCCTTGAAGCCGAAGAGCAATTGATGCCAATCAGCGATATTATCCGATTGGTGCCGGTGGACTGAGATGCTCGATGCAGGGGGTTTCGTACAGGCGCTCTCCGAGAGTGGGGTCGAGTTCTTCTGCGGCGTACCCGACTCATTGCTGAAGCATTTCTGCAACGCACTTGACTCCGAAGTCGGAGGGGGCCGGCACATTGTTGCAGCTAACGAAGGCTCAGCCATCGCCATCGCCTCTGGGTTCCACCTTGCAAGTGGAACAACCCCCCTAGTCTATCTGCAAAACGCCGGACAGGGGAACACGCTTAATCCCCTCATCTCACTCGCAGATCCTAGCGTCTACTCCATCCCCATCTTGATCATGGTGGGATGGCGGGGTGAACCCGGATTGGCCGACGAGCCCCAACACTCGAAGCAGGGCTCAGTGACCGAGAAACTGTACCATGCATTGGACATCCCAACATTCATCCTCCCCGATAACGAGGAAGAGGCCATAGAGACTGTACAGATCGCTCTGAAGACTGCCTCTGTGGAGAAGCGCCCCGTTTCGCTAATAGTGAGGAGTGGGACATTTGACCAGTACCCGAACCCCGTTAAGGACGACTCTAGCAATCTCCCACTAAGGGAGGAAGCCCTTCGCACAATTCTCGAACACACCAATCCCAACTCCCTTTTTCTCACTACCACGGGAAAAACGTCCAGAGAAATATTTGAAATTAGAGAGGAATTGTCAGAGCCACATTCTAGAGACTTTCTGGTGATTGGCTCTATGGGACATTGCTCCCAAATCGCATTAGGGATCTCCATATCAGGTAGCCACAGGGAAATCGTGTGTATAGATGGTGACGGTGCCGCACTGATGCATTTGGGTGGCTTGGCGTCTATCGGCCGTCACGGAAAGGAGAATTTCAGACATTTCCTGATTAACAACGGTGTGCACGAATCTGTTGGGGGATTACAGACCACATCACCCGATTGCAACTTTGCTGGAATGGCGTTGGCGTGCGGATATAAATGGGCCGCTACAGTGAGAAATCTGAAGGAGTTGGGGGAGGCGATCAACAATTCGTCCATCATCGAAGGCCCGACGATGATCGAGGTAGTGACAACCCCTGGCTCTCGAAGCGATCTAGGGCGACCGCACATCCTGCCGATTGATGCCAAGGAGGAATTCATGGGGGAGTTTGGGCATGCTCAAAGTACATGAACGCGACGTACTCCTCGTCACCGGAGACCGCTCGTGGGAAGTTGTTTCAGGGATCCAGGAGTACATCGATCTCCTTGAGGGGAGGAACCTCAACCACGTCAGGATTCGCTCAAAGCTGCCAAGATTGGATTTGTTGGAGTCCGAGTTGCCTGGAATCAGAAAATTCCAACCCCAAGCCATCGTGGCAATAGGCGGTGGCAAGGTTATCGATTGTGGGAAAATTATCGCAGGACTGACGAATTGCTCCGATGAACCGCTCAGTGCGATAAAGGCAGGCCTCGTCGGAACCCACGTCGTTCCTATTGTTGCAGCGCCAACAACTGCAGGTTCCGGTTCCGAAGCAACTCAATTTGCCGTTGTGTATGATGGGGGGAGGAAGTATAGTTACGATAACATCGCATTGTTACCTAGGAATTCTCTTCTTTCCATAGAGCCGTTGGGATCCCTTCCGAGGGTGTCCTTGGTTTCCTCCTCATTGGATGCAACATGCCAGGCCATCGAATCGATCTGGTCAAGGGGCGCAACACCCGAATCCACTCAATACGCAAAGGAGGCATTGGAAATACTGTGGCCAAGAGTACGCTCGAACTCATTTGGGGAAGAGCACTATCAGAACCTCATTACCGCCTCGAATCTCAGTGGTAGGGCAATCAACATCAGCAGAACGACCGCTCCTCATGCCTTGTCATATGGGTTGACCGCCGAGTTTGGGGTCCCGCATGGTTTGGCCGTGGCCGCAATAATGCCCTATTTCCTCGATCTTCATCGAGAATTGGCTGTTTCCGAACCCATCAGGAAAATTCTCGGTGGGAACATGGTGGAAGAGTGGCACCAGTTGATTTCGCTTACTGGAATGGGTGATGAGCTACTTCAAACTGAGATTTCCGATAATAACATCAGTCAACTGCTGAATTGGGTAAATGAAGAGCGTTTGGAGAACAACCCAATCCCCCTCAATCGAGAAAATATCGTCGATGCCTTCCTCGAACTGGTAGAAAACATCGCCAAGCCTACCTGGAAATGACCCCCATTATGGGCTCATTGACATTGTCCATGGCCCTTGCAGGGGGGTTCGGACTCTACTAAGAGAGTGGTGGACGCTGGGGGATTTGAACCCCCGGCCTTCTGGTTGCAAACCAGACGCTCTTCCAAGCTGAGCTAAGCGCCCTACTAGTGTCTGCGAGAAGCACGAGGTTTTTGAGTCAAACCGTCATTCGGCTATTCTTCTCCTTCGGAACCCGCCAACGTGCTCACAGCAATGACGATCCCAAACGAAGAGGCAACGAGCAGGAGTACGATGATTCCGTCTGAATCATCCTCATCCTCATCATTGTTATCTTGATCTAGGATTTCGGGTGTTGGAGGCGAATGGGAGTCTAATCCAAAAATTGCATAGAAAGGGGATTCGGAAGTCGAGTTATCGATTCGTATTTGGTGGATCATCGATATGTTGCCCGGAAGAAGTCCATTTTGTGGCCCCAATAGGACCGAAGCGGTGACCATACATCCCTCATCGACCTTGGAGCCATTCCCATCAAGCTCACAGGAACCCTGGAGCCAAACCGTGGAAATATCATCGCTGGAATCGAATTGGCCATCTCCATCGGTATCGATTCGTATGCGGTGCTCGGCACCTGCTCTCTCGTCGACATTGATGAAGAAGAGCGAGTCCGTCTCCACGAGAATTCCGGAGTCGATAGAAGATGGCGTAGAGGAGTCCTCTGTGAGGAGGACTGTGAAATCCTTCGGCTCGTGCCCTGTCGCTCCGATTGAAAATACTAGAACCGTAAATAGAACGAGGGCCAACTCATGCTGTCGGAGCATGAACACTCGCAGCACAGCGATGGCTTCAACATGACCCGCTCGCTGGGAGGCTTATGGGCAATCAGCGAAGGGTAGCCTCTGTTTCACTTGTTGTTTGCATTCTAGTAGCGGGAGCTTCAGCCTACATACTCACCAGGGACTCGATCGAGACAAGTGAGCGAGGACCAATTGCCATGGCTGACCCATTGCTGCAGGATGAGGCGCACGACCACAGGAACGCCAGCCAGCACGTCCTCTACACCGAGAACATACAGCCAATCTCCTTCAATGCACTAACTGCTCCTGGCAATGCCGAGATCCAGGTTGCAGAGTCCCCCGATGGGAACACGTATGCGTACATTGCCGGATGGAGCGAGATGCACATCGTGGATGTGACCAATCCAGCAAACACGACAGTGACGGGAGTTTACTATGACCCGAATACGCAAGTCCTTGATGTAAAGTACCTGGTTTACAACAACAAAGAGTTCGTAATCGTCCAGAACCAATTGGTCGATCCCGGCGCTGCGGATCCCAACGTCGGAACCTGGGAGGATCCAGCGCAGGTCACCGTTACTCTGGTAGACGTGACTGACAAGACTGACCCACAATGGGTTGACTCTTGGTATGATGCAGACCATCCTAGTGGCCCTCACAACCTATACACTCACGTAATCGACAACGAATGGTACATCTTCGTAGCAAATCCGGAATACGAGTCCTGTGACATTGGCCAAGGCGATGCATGTGGAGGGATCACAATAGCGCACCTGAACTTCGCTGGATACGGTGACCTGCCGAGGATAGTCAAGGTTGGAGAGGCCGAAGTGAGCTGGGAGACAACGAGGGGGGGCTGGATATACATCCACGATATGACAGTGCAGACATGGCCGGGTGATGACTCCAACGATCCCCGAACCGGGAGGACCTACATCTACGGTGCCTATTGGGAGGCTGGCCTGAGGATTTTCGACGTCTCGGATGTTCCTCATCCCGGAAAGGACATGGTTGAGTACATGGCTGTCGCTGCGGCTTGCAGAGGCTCTTTCGGCACTCAGCTTGGATGCAACTGGAGGGCCCCGGAAGTCGGGCTCTGGATGGACTTCGAGGATTTTGACGGTGATGGAGAGCCGGATAGCGGGACAACTGGGAACGAGAATGGGGGGAGATCTTCCTACATACACTACGCTGAGCCAATAGACGAGATGGTGGACGCGAGCCACTTGGGGTACCCATCTGGGAAGATTCACATGACGTTCATTGCCACGGAGGTTTTGGAGACCACCGTTGGAACGGGGATGGCCTACCTCCTTGATACGACCCCATTCGAGTTGGTGAATGGAAATGTCAGATTTCTCCCTCAATTGATTCATGGATGGGAGAACCCGTTCGCGGAAAACCACTTCATCCCTGGTGGCGAGGAGTGGCTCCTGTTCAGCCCGCATAACGCCGATCATCAGATCTTCCAGACTGGTTTACCTGGTTTCCCTGACCAGAGCCACGGCGGGGCTTGGGACGGCAGGATTTACATGGGCAACTATCACTCGGGCCTATGGGTTATAGACATCGAATCACTGATGGTCGCAGGAATCGAGGGAGGGAACAAAACAATGGCCCACAGTAGCGCTACCGTGGGTTATCATGTCTCTCACGGACAGGACGGCGAGCCCCTAGACAGTGCTTACTACGACTTCGGATGGACTCCCTTCATCTGGACTGCTGAGTATCATAAGGGATACACGTACCTATCTTGCATAACCACTGGTCTGTACATAGTTCAGTTGGACATCGATGCCCCGTACGGTATCCAAGTCAGCACATGATGAGCGATACATGGACGAATTGGGTGCAATTTGATATCATAGTTAGCACCGGACCGGCTCATGCCTAGAGTGAGAGCATGGCTTCTAGTCGCCCTATTCTCTCTTGCCCCTATCTCAGGATGCCTGTCTTCCGGCAAGGGTGGTTCGGATAAGGGGGAGGATGGCTGGGTCGATCCAGTTATGGAAGTGGAGGATGCGAATCACTCGCACAACGACCTGCTTGCTCACAGGCTTTCGACATCGAATGCCAAACTGATAGACTATCACAATTTGAACTGCGATGGGGAGGAGTATCCCCCTCCTGAACTGGATAACACGGCAGGAAGGCCTTGTTATGATGAGTGGAAGAACGTTGGTCCGACTCCTGGCGACAACTCGGAGATTGCGATAGAAGGCAACTTCCACGAGGACTGCGAGATATACGCTGATGGTTCCGGGGGATGTTATGCTTACGTTTCGAGCTATAACCAGTTTGAGATACTTGACATTAGCAAACCAAACAACATCAGGCTTCTCTCCACCTATTATGCGGAGATTGCCAGGATGATCGACATCAAGGTGACTAAGGACAACAACTGGGTGCTCGTCAATCACGAGCTCACGAATAGCGAATTGGACCCCATCCCCAATGACGACGACGCAAACAGCGGTATGAACCGACTGGATGTGATATACGTGGGAGACAAGACCAGCCCGGTCAAGGTGGCAGAATGGAACAACCCACCTGCCGGCTTCCACAACCAGGACCTTGCCGTGTACTGCGACTGGGATGGGGCGATTTCCTTCACGGAGGAGTGCAGCCTCTTCCTCTTCGGGGCGGATCCCTACCCCGAGATGGTGGAAGGGAGCTCAGGCACCTTCTACAAGGGAACACAGGTGTTCTACGTGCCCCGGGGATTCGAGTCATGGCTCCCGAACCAGAACGATGAACAGCAGAACTCGAGTAGGGAAATTATTCGCTGGGGAGGTTATACCCCCGAGCCGGAAACGACTTGCGGCGGGTCAATCTTCAACCATGACCATGTCTACTTCGTACACCCCATTACCAAACAGAGGCTTTTGATCGCATCCTACTGGGGTGCGGGCCTTAGGATAGTGGATGTGAGCGATCCCCCCAGTGTGGCAGACCCCTTCGGAGTAGCTTGGCCACCAGAGG
>Ga0207987_1000340_pt1 | contig 12951 bp, 9 predicted proteins | sample ETNtaG_19_FD_185768 | JGI IMG/M metagenome (GOLD analysis project Ga0207987, IMG submission 185768) | Marine microbial and viral communities from oxygen minimum zone, Eastern Pacific Ocean - ETNP201302PF86A (SPAdes) (version 2) | ecosystem: Environmental > Aquatic > Marine > Oceanic ...
GGCTATGGGCTTACCGCCAGTCATCCAAGAGTTAATTTTCTATTCGACAATCAGCCTTTACAGGGCATTGAAGGAGAAAGTCTAAGCGCGGCACTTCTTGCAAATGAGATTCGACTGATCGGTCGAAGTTTCAAATTTCATCGACCGCGCGGGATAGTCAGCATAGGTTCAGAAGAACCAAATGCTCTCGTTACCATCGAGCGACCAACTGGCAGTGAACCAAACAATCGAGCAACAATGGTTCGTGTCTATGAGGGTTTGACTGTTAAATCACAAAACCATTGGCCGTCCTTAGAAAATGATGTCGGAGCATTAATTGGTTATTTCGGCCCACTGCTACCAGCCGGGTTCTACTACAAAACATTTATGGGCCCATCAAGAGCCTGGCATTTTTATGAACGTGCAATTCGAAGAATGGCCGGATTAGGTAAAGTCCCTGAGCAACCAGATAGCGATTTTTCGACGAAAATACACGTACATTGCGATTTGTTAGTTGCCGGCGGTGGGGCTGCTGGGCTTGCAAGCGCTCTAGCAAGTGGACGGGCTGGGGCTAGAGTAGTTCTGGCGGAGGAAAATCCATGGTTTGGGCTTGGCCTGCTCGACGAAAATCACACGATTGACGGTATTCAAGCATACGAATGGGCCAAACAAACGATAAATGAGCTTGCCTCGCTACCCAATGTCACCGTAGCCCCTAACACCACAGTCATAGGACGATATGAAGACGGTTTCGTGACTATGATCGAAACGCTACGTGATGCACCCACTCTTACCGGTGACCGAACGCCTCGCTTTCGTTTCTGGAAGGTTCGATCGAAAAGCACAATCATGGCTACTGGTGCGCTAGAACGGCCTCTTATTTTTCCCAACAACGATCGGCCTGGAGTGATGCTAGCAACCGCAGTTTCGGGGTACTTAAACAGATATGGTGTACTCGCCGGAAAACGAATTATCATTTTTACGAACAATTCAATTGGACACCGTACTGCCAGTGCCATTTCAAATACTCAGGCTGAAGTAGTTAGTATCATTGACAGCCGGCCTGAAAGCTTTGGACCTTGGGAGCAGGCAAACTTAACAAAAGGAATTCCAATACGCTGGCAGTCGAAAGTATTGAATACAAGAGGTCGAAAACACATTAGTGGTGCTCTTGTAGGGTCAATTAATAGCCAACGTCAAGAATGGTTGGACTGTGATCTGCTAGCGATAAGTGGTGGATTGTCTCCTACGATCAGTTTATATGCTCATACTGGTGGAAAAGCAGTTTGGAATGAGGGTCGAGGCACATTTTTACCAGGCTTATCTGAAAATAATTTCACAGCAGTCGGATTATGTAATGAAGATCAGACACTCTATGATTCTCTAGTTAATGGTTACACCGCTGGGCAGCTAGCAGCTTCTAAATTGGGGTATCGGCCAGATCGAACCTGGTCACCAGCAGTAATTGGAGACGACCTTCTGGCGACTTTCGATCCAATAACTCCATTAATTCAGGACTCTCAATCAAACAAGGCTTTTGTCGACATCCAAAATGATGTCACAGCTGCGGATATGAGCCTTGCCGTACGAGAAGGTTATCGTTCAATTGAACATGTTAAGCGGTATACCACACTTGGAATGGGTACCGACCAAGGGAAACTAGGCAATGTAAATGGAATTGAGCTTATTGCGAATGCCCGGGGTGAAGCCGTACAGCAAGTGGGGACGACCCGATTCCGCCCCCCAATAGTACCAACTCCGATGTCAGCTATTGCCGGTGTACTAGATGAACATCTCACTCATCCCATGCGACGTACTGCCGCTCACCAACTTCATGAGGAAGCTGGGGCTGTATGGGTAAACGCGGGCGCATGGCTACGACCACAATTCTACCGACGCTCCGGAGAAAGCGACGTTGATGCGGTAAATAGAGAGGTCACAATGGTCCGAAATAATGTTGGACTAGGTGATGTTGCAACACTGGGTAAATTTGAAATCTGGGGACCAGATAGTATGGATTTCCTAGAAAGAGTGTACATAAACAATTTTTCCAGTCTGCCAATTGGTAAAGGGCGCTACGGTGTCATGTTACGTGAAGATGGTATGGTCTTCGATGATGGCATTACAAGCCGGCTTGGCGAGCATCATTTTCTGATGAATACTTCGACGGGTAATACAAATAGTGTCTTCGAATGGATGACCCAACTGCTTGAAACTCGGTGGAACTCATTAAGGGTCGCTATAGTTCCAGTCACCGATCAGTGGTTTGCGGCAGCACTAGTTGGACCGAATGCTCGTAAAGTCCTAAGTCGTGTGGTTGAGGGGTTACAAGTATCTAATAGTGACTTTCCATTTATGGGTGTCCGCTCAGGCAAAGTGGCAGGAATCCCAGCTCGTATATTTCGAATTAGTTTTTCCGGTGAAATATCTTACGAAATTAATGTCCCGACTGACTATGGAGAATCCTTGTGGCTGGCTTTGATCGAGGCTGGAAAACCAGAACAATTAACACCCAACGGTGTTGAGTCTATGGGTGTATTGCGAATTGAAAAAGGCCACTTTGTTGTTGGTAGGGAAGCCGATGGGCGCACTAACCCATACGATGTTGGACTTGGTCGCATGGTCAGCACTAGGAAGTGGTTTATCGGTAAAGAGGCACTACGGCTACCAATCATGTCAGATACGAACCGCCGTCAGTTAGTAGGTATTGTTGCTATCAAAACCGAAGAGCGTCTACCTTATAGTGCACATTTAGTATCCGCTAGCCAACCAACAAACCTAGCAGGCTCACAAGGTTGGATAACTTCCCTTACCTACAGTCCAACCTTAGGCCACGATATCGCTCTAGCCTTACTTGAAAATGGTCGGAGTCGAATTGGTGAGGATCTTGTGGCCTCAGCGCCCATCGCAGGTCATAGGGTTAAAGTCCGAGTAGTCTCGCCTCATTTTTTTGACCCTGAAGGAAAGCGTCAAAATGTATGAAATAGCGCGGATGCGACACGGCGTTGAGAATATGTTGATCAGCGACTTGGTAGCAGAGAACGAATCGAACGTTCAAATCACTCATAAGCCGTTTATCTCAAAACTATTGACTAAAGGTATCCATTGGGAATCCAAAATTGAGCACGCAATTCAGAAAAATTTTGGTGTCTTGCCAGAAAGGGGCCGAGTTGTCTCAAATTGTTCCTGGTCTGCTATTTCTTGGGGAGGGAATGAATATTTAATGATCGCGACCGATACTCGATCTTTTCTAAGATCTTTGGACGATCAAAAACAATCGGAAGAAGATGGTATTGTAATGATTGATGTATCGTCAGCCTATGAATGTTTTTCAATTTCCGGAACAGCAGTGATCGATTTAATTAAAACTTGTTGTTTTCTTGATGTTGATGATCCAAGCTTTTCCAATAACAGTGTAGCCACATGTCGCCTTGGTCCTTTTTGTGTCGTTTTGCAAAAAAACTCCCAGGCCCTATTGTTTGATTTTTATATCGAGCGCAGTCTCGCAATCCCATTTGTAAGATATCTGGTCGCTAATGGTTATCCGTTTAAGGTTTCTTATTTAAAATCGTAAATGCCCCCAAGCGAATAAACGACACAACCTATGATTGCCCTTCTTGGTGTTTAGGCCGCTAGATATCGGTAACGAGTATCTAATCAATCTAGGTAAGTAGGTCGTTTTTGACAGGCAGGACAGTTAGTATTCCTTGGTAGCGTAATGGTCTGCCATTCCATGGCGATTCCGTCGAGAACCAGCAATCGACCACACAAACCACCACCTGTTTCGAGTAGCACGTTAAGGGTTTCGAGCGCTTGGGTCGCACCTACTACGCCAACAATAGGTGCAATGACACCTTCCATGGCACAAGTAGCAGATTCAATGCCGGTGTCGGGATAGAGGCATTGATAACAAGGGCTGTTTGGATTCTTGGGGATAAAAGTTGATACCTGACCCTCCCACCGGATTGCTGCGCCTGAGACGATAGGTCGTCCGGTCGCCAGGCTAACTCGATTGAGCTCGAATCGGGATGGAAAGTTGTCGGTACAATCGATCACTACGTCAGCATGATTGACCTGTTCACGTAGCTCTTCATCGCCGAGTTCATAATTCAGTGCATCGACCGAGACGGCAGGATTCAGACGCAACAGGGTGTCACGAGCCGAAGTCGCTTTGAGTTCATTGATCGATGCCTGGGTATGGACGATCTGTCGCTGCAGGTTCGACTCATCGACCCGGTCATAGTCGCTGATGACGAGGTGGCCGACACCGGCTGCCGCTAGATACATCGAAACCGGAGAGCCCAGGCCACCCATACCAATAATCAGAACCCGAGCATCTAGTAATCGTTTCTGCCCGGATTCTCCTAGTTGTGGGAGCTTGATTTGCCTACTGTATCGTTCGCTCTGGTCAGAATGCATGACAAAGTATGCGGAAGGGTTCTGTTATCCCAGTATCTGTTAAGGGGTTCTACTTACAGGGATATGGTTTCACCGGCCCATCTGACGGACCACCCAATCCTGAAAGTAGCGTACGTTTTCTTCCCAGGTTGTTGAAAACTTGACATCATCTGCAATAGGAGATGAACGCGCTTGCTGCTGTAGTTCCATGCAGCGATGGTCTTGTGAGCGAATTCCCGTTCGCCCGTTTAGTGTTCGATTCTTACCGAGCCAACGTTCAAGCACGGCTTCTCTACCTTCAAGGTGAACGGGGTTGCCCACGACGCCAGGGGCAAAGAACCAGGCCATGTTCACATGTGTAAGTCCGGGACCAATCGGGGTATAAATTGCAGGTGCAAATGCTGATCGGCCGATAGTAGCGGTCACGTTAGGGAGAATAGCATTTGCCGTACTCGTTGGTCGTCCTGGATCCCATTTGGTAGGTAATGGCGGGAGTCCATTATCCAGTCCGGCATCTGCTCGCATTGGTCGTTTACCGGTAGCCGTCAGCATCATAGTATTGGTCTTTGCAGTCATTGTGGTGTAGGGCTCGCCGGTATCCAGGTCAACCTCGTCTGACATTCGGTCAAATATTCCTTCGTGTACCCAGACATGGTGGTATACCTCCCAGTTCTCCATAACGAGTTTCCAGTTAGCACGAAACTCCCAACTTGTTGTATGTTCCATCTCTAGGCAGCCAAAATCATAGTGCTCCAATTCCTTATCCATTGGCCCAAGGTAGTCCTTTAATTCTGGCGCCTTGCCATCCAAATTTACGAATACGATGTGATGCCAGACTCCCGAACGTACCTGTACAAGGCCATTGTCACAGGCCTTAACGGGCTTTCGATCAGATTTAGGAGTACCATCCCAGAACGGTGTTGCAATCAGCTTGCCATCAAGGTCGTAAGTCCATCCATGATAAGGGCACTTGAAGTTTTGTTGACCACTGCAAGGCTTTTCCAGAACGATTGTGGCGCGGTGTCGACACACGTTGTGAAGTACATGGATCTGGCCTGAACTGTCTCGGCTCAGGATCATCGGTAAACCTAATACGGTTAGGGGAATAGCATCGCCAGGTTCAGGCACTTGGGAATCGAAAGCGATACCCATCCAAGTAGAAGGGAAAAGAGACTCCTGCTCAGCTGCAAAAAATGCTTCACTTGTGTATATCGCAGCAGGTAAGCCACGTGCATCATCAAGGACGGGGTTTCGAAGCCCTTTGAGCACATCCTCGGTTATTAAATTATCAATATGGACAGACATATTTTCCCCTCTTTCGATTATGCTAAAACATTACCCACACGTAACCAGTACTGCCTGACTAGAATGTCTATAGACTGTAATCGATGACTCGCTATGATGCCATGTAGTCTATAGCGATTTGGGTCATTTTGGGGGTTGATCTATAGCCCTAGGACGTGCTCATAATATTCTATTCTCAGATAGGACATTATTCAGGCATGAACATTGCAGCGACTTGGATGGGGAAAATTTAGATGTCGAGTACATTAAAGTCTGCGAACCGACTCTGGCAGTCACCCGCATCTGGCGCCCTTCAATATGCCTTGGTAATGGGCGGGCTGATCTGGCTGACCATCGAAGGCGCTGCAGGTATGGGGTACAACTGGCAGTGGTACCAGATCCCAAGATACTTCTATCGAGTCATTGATGAGGAGTTGATTTGGGGGCCTCTTGCAACCGGGTTGGTAATAACGATAGAAATTTCACTGTATTCAATGCTTTTGACATTGGCACTTGGTCTGCTTACGGCCTTACTTCGAATGTCGAATTCTCTGTCAGGCCAGGTTCTCGCCCGAGTCTATTTGGAGACCATTCGCAATACGCCGATGTTGGTACAGATCTACGTGTTCTATTTTGTTATCGCACCGGTATTAGGCATTGATCGATTCTGGACGGGCGTGTTGTGCTTAGGTCTATTCGAAGGTTCCTTCGCTTCTGAGATTATTCGTGCGGGTATAAATTCGGTACCCCGAGGACAATGGGAGGCAGCTTCTAGTGTTGGATTATCTCGGTCTGCGTCCTACCGGTATGTGGTATTACCGCAAGCGATTCCGCTTATGTTGCCGCCGATGACCGGGGTCTTAATTAACTTGATTAAGCACTCTGCAATAGTCAGTGTCATAGCTGTCTTTGAATTAACTACAGAAGGGCGAAATATCATTGCAGATACTTATATGGCTTTCGAAGTTTGGCTAACGGTCGCTGGAATTTATCTGGTCTTAACCGTTAGCCTTTCGATTTTCGTGGGGCACCTAGAGCGTCGGCTGCGACAACCGACTTAACGTTTGGAAAAGAGAATTTAGTTAGAAACTTCGGCCAAATACTTAGTCATGAATAGAACAAACAAGCTTCGTTTTAACCTACTAGATTTGGTGATTTTTGCGGTTGTTCTCGCATTTGCGATCTACCTCTACTACCGGGTAAACCGAGTGCTCGCTTATAACTGGGATTGGACCATAGTTCCAATGTATCTATTTAGAAAAGATGATGAGACTGGTGGGTGGGTTGCTAATCTTCTGTTATTGGGATTGTATACAACCATAAAACTGGCACTCTGGAGTATCGTTTTCTCGGCATTGATTGGTGGACTTATGGGGATTCTTAGGACCAGTAAGCGAGTGTTTCCCAAAATGCTAAGCCGGACATATGTAGAACTAATACGAAATATACCGCCGCTGGTGTTCATTTTTGTGTTTTTTTTCTTTATCGCAGGAATGTTGATGCCTCTGTTTGGCATTGAAGAATTTGTGAGAAATGCATCACCTAGAGCTCTCAAAATCATTGGCTGGCTCGCGACAGACCCGAAATTGTTAACCAATTTTATCGCGGGTGTGATTTGCCTTTCTCTTTTTGCTGGAGCTTATGTCACTGAGATTGTCCGGGCTGGTATTCAGTCGATTCCCAAGGCGCAATACGAAGCAGGAGAAAGCATGGGGCTTTCTAAATGGCAGATCATGCGCTACATCGTACTTCCCCAGGCCTTGGCGCGTGTTATACCTCCGCTGGCTGGTCAGTTCATTATCCTGATTAAAGATTCATCATTAGTGTCATTGATCTCAATTCAAGAGTTGACTTTTATTGCGATGGAGGTTGCAAATTCATCGGGACGGTTATTCGAGGTGTGGATCTTTGTGGGTGTGCTCTACTTTGTGATTTGTTATGGACTTGCTAAAGTTTTTGGAAGGCTTGAAAAACGATCCGAATCGTATCGATAATGTGATTCAATTTTCTATGTGGCTGGATAAGAAAAGGCCGGTCAATCGAGATTGACCGGCCTTCAAAACTTAATTAGAAATAGCTTTATAACTTAATCTGGCAATTGGTCCGCCCACTCACGCGTCGTGAACCAGTAAGCGTGCCGCTCCTGCAGCCAACCGCTGGCTTTGACATTATCAATCCAGTTGTTGAACCAGTTAAGAATGTCTGGATCACCTTTTCGAACAGCAAAAGCTTCTCGCGTCGGCGACATTAGCGTTTCGTCTACGACAAAGAGCTTGCCAGGACGTTTTTCGATATCGTAGGCGGCTTTTGGTGGGGTCGAAGTTGTTGCGTCGACTTTTCCATTTGCGGCTTCCTGGATACCCATCGTGCCATCGTCAAAATATATCAACTTCGCTTTGGGGAAATTCTTTTGGGCGGCGATAGCACCGGTTGAAGCACGTCTCGTTGCGATAGTGATGTCAGAAGAGTTGTAGTCTTCCAGTGTCTTTAGGCCTTTCTTTTGTGCCATCGCTGTGCTGGCCACAAGGATGTAGCCAGTGTTTGCGTATGGGTGCGTAAAGTTAACCGTCAAATTTCGTTTCATTGTGATGGACATACCACTGATGATGACATCGAACTTGCCGGCAAGCAGGGCGGGTATGATTCCATCCCAGGCGGTGGGTATGTGTTCGACTTCGACACCCATATCGGCAGCAACTCTCTTGCCGACTTCAATCTCAAACCCGATCAGGTCGCCCTTTTTGTCCCGCATTGCCCAAGGTACAAATGTTGAAAGACCAATACGCAGTGTGCCGCGTTTTTTGATTTGTTCCAGTGCGCTGTCTGAAGACAATGATTGGCGCGCGCTGTCGGCCGAAGCAATATTTGTCGCACCGACCATCATGCCAATCGAAATCAACGCACCAACTAGCATTTTAAGTAGTTTCAAAATTTTCTCCTCTTTTGTAACTTAACTAGTGACTTAGTATGGACCCATCTTTGATATCTAACTTATCGATTAATTATCAAGAAAACAGGACGTATCTACTGATTGATCCGAATGAGACTAGATCAACGCCAAATTTACTGGCGGCGGCGAAGAATTACAAGTAGCGCGGCTGGGTTTAGACTAAGACATATTCAAACCTTTAAAGCATGACTTAGGCTATTCAGTGTTATAAGGGAAATAATAATTACACCATAATTAATTGGTAAAAGGGTGAGCAAGTATGATTGATCAACGAAAAGATCGAGCGATGGGCGCAATTATCGGTAGCCTAATCGGAGATTCGATTGGAATGGGGTGTCATTGGTATTACAACATTGAGGAGCAAGAACGAGATTGCGGAACGTGGATATCAGATTTCCAAGATCCGAGTCCAAGCCGACAAGATACCTGGGGAAAAGTGGCAAAACTTCGTCATGACCTGGGCCTAAGGTCAGGAGATCTGTCGCAGACTGGTGAATTCTCTGTCATGTTGCTTGAGTCGCTTTATGAAAATGAGGGTGTATATAAAAAAAATGACTTTACTGACCGTGTGAATCAGTTTCTCAAACAAATAGATGGGACTTCAATGTCAGGACGATTTACAGATCGAGCGATTCGGGACCTATGGAAAAACAAGGCGGCGGGAATTTCATGGGACGAGGCGGGGAGTGATACAGACACAGGCGAAGCTGCAATTCGCGCGATTAGCCTGGTGGCGAGAAAAATTGACAATCAACACCAGCTTGTTGCTGAAGCGTACGAGAATATCTGGTTGACGCACAATAATTCCTACGTCGCAGGGCAGTCACTCACTTATGCTCTCGCAGTGGAAGCGTTGATACAGGGGATACCACTTTCAGATATTCGTACCCACATGTCACAACTCGGCAATGACAAATTTATTTGCGATCGTACTGTTTCTCCCGATATCAGGTTCCAGATAGGAAACGAAGCTGCACAGATGGGTGCAAACCATGAGCTCAACCTCGACCCAGTCGTAGTCTGCCGTCTTTTCGGAATGAACTGTACGTTGGGATTTATGCTTCCAGCTGCCTATTTCTTAATTCACCGCTACCCCGAAAATTTTGAGATGGCTGTACTGACCGCAATTAATGCGGGGGGTAATAACATGGCACGTGCCGCATTAGTGGGTGGTTTATCGGGCGCGTTAGTTGGTCTTAGCGGAATTCCAGAGAGATTTGTGAGTGGTCTTAATAATTCTGAGCACTATCTAGAGATGGCAGATGTTGTCGCGAATTAGTTGGTGCGAGAGGGGATTTCAGAAATGTATAGGCCTAGTCAGGTTGCAAAAGATACCTGACTTGTTGTTAATTCGGTGTTGGCTCTTCCCTTGATTTGTGTAGTCGCTTTAATAAACTGACCGAATTAGGTACTAGATTGTAATCAACACATCGGCTTATATCTTCTTCCAGCGTATCCCATTGAATTGCTTGCAGCTGTAAACTAGAGAAGGCTGACATGACTTTACTGTCACCCATTTGTAGGACTGGGTTACAAGTTCCATCCGCAAACGCAATCTTCACACATGTATCAGATTCGAGGATGTAGTCTAGAAACAGATCAGCCCAAGGCGATGTGTGTGCATGGTCAAGCACACAGGTAACTTCGGTGAATACTATACCCCCCCGTCCGTTAATTGGGCCACCTGCGGGGGTAATTGCAGTCACCTGATGATTTCCATCGAGACGAGCAGGTGAAGCGGTGTAAGTTCCGCCACTGAGATAAAAATCAATTCTGTTGTCGATGAGTGCGTGATTAAGTGCATGGTGGTCGTGTGTTGTTATAGCTGCATTTTTGAACCACTTTCGGGCAGTTTGCTCAAATTGATCTTCTTCATCCTGACTAAGTAGGTTGAACGGATTTAGTCCAGCAGCGATACAGATATGGAATAGATTGAAATCATCGTAAAGCAATATGCCATAGCGTTGGTATAGATTTGGATCGTCAGCAAGTTGGAAACCCTCATCTACCGCGAGGTCGTGTGAGATTTTATTAGAATTAACGACTAGGTTGAATGAACCAAATCTTTGGCAGACACCGATTTTATCTTGGCCATCTGCGGACCAACCCCACCGATCAAGATTGGCCAGTGTCGGGATTATTCTCGCTTCTTCGTGTTCAAATCTATTTTTCTCGAGTGGGCGAACAATGCCATTTGGGTAGAGATGTTTCTGAACCCACGCATTGTTGATATTAAGTACATCGAATTTTGTTTCGAGCGATGGGGGTGAAACGCGTTGTGCAGCGAGTGAATCTGATATCAGTGATTCGGTTTCGATGTTGATGGCGTGTCTGGATCGAAAGGGATCTAATATCGAGGCACTGTCGTACCCCTCCCAGCAGAAGATTCTCAGATTTGTGCGTTGGCGGGGCACGGGCAGCGGTTACGTCGAAACCCCTGCGAGATTTAATGTGAGAGGATCTGGCTCAGAAATAGGGAGGTTCTGTCGCTTTTAGGTGCGGTGAAGAAGTCACTGGGCGGCGCAATCTCAACAATCTCGCCATAGTCCATAAAAACCATAGTGTCGGCCACGGTCTTTGCAAAGCCCATCTCGTGGGTGACCACCACCATAGTCATGCCTTCGTGCGCCAGTTCCACCATCACATCGAGCACTTCCTTGATCATTTCGGGGTCGAGAGCGGAAGTTGGTTCATCAAACAGCATGATTTTTGGTCGCATACATAAACTTCGTGCGATCGCGACCCGCTGCTGCTGGCCACCTGACAGTTGGCTGGGGTATTTGTTGGCCTGTTCTGGAATTTGAACTCGCTCCAAATATTGCTTTGCAATGTCGTTTGCTTCTTTGCTGGATAAGCCGCGGGCCTTCATTGGTGCAAGTGTCAAGTTTTCTAGCACGGTCAAATGTGGGAAAAGGTTAAATTGTTGAAAAACCATACCGACTTCACGGCGTATCGTTAACACATTATTCATGTCTTCCGTGAGTTCGATCCCATCCACCGTAATGGTGCCGGCATCATGTGATTCAATGTGGTTAATACAGCGGATCATGGTCGATTTTCCTGAGCCGGACGGGCCACACACGACAACTTTTTCACCCACGTCGACGTTTAAATTAATGTTCTTGAGTGCTTGAAAGTCACCAAAAAATTTATCGACGTTATTCAGTTCAATTATTGGCTGAGTAGTTGGTTTGTTCATAGCGGGGTAAGTTAGCAAGTGGTCGAAGCAGATGGTTAATAGATCATTATAGAATTTTTCTAGCTAGATAATGGTAGAAATCCCACACAGTGCCTTCATAGTTTGCCGGTGCCAGTGGGCTTGTGTCTAGATACCGAGTTTGTAGTCCCCGTTGAAGCCGACCTAGTTGAATTTTGTCTTCAGCCATTGTTTTTTCAAATAGGTCAACGACGTTTTTGTGATCGTTATCTGAAATATTAGGATCCGAAAAGGCAATGCCCCGTCTAACCCGGACTGTACTGACAGACTCGGGATGCAAATAGAGATATGTCACCTTATGACCAGAAACACCGGCTACGTGAAGAGGGGGAATCGCAAACATAACAGAACGTTGTCGTTCGTCGTTAGTAAGATCTGGATGGTACTGTCCTCGTCGTGGTAGATTGTCTGGGAAAACAGAGAAGTATCCGAAATAATTTTCGCCGGCAGGGAAGTGAGAGCATAACCGAGTTGGCGTAATAGGGTGCAGTGTTTTTCGGTGTACCGTTGATAAATGGTAGCCCTCCATGAAATTCTCAGTGAGGCATTTCCAGTTAGTCTCCCAGATGCTTTCTTCAGCATGGAGTTCAACCATGTCATCCATGTGATAGTGCTTGATTAATGCACTCAGTCCCTCTAACTGTGGTGAGAGTGATGGAGCAGTGCTGTCTAAATTAGCGTAGATAAAACCGCCCCACACCTCGCTGGAAAATGTTGGCAACCGGCAATTCTTCCGAACAAAATCAGTTCGATCCTCAATCAAAGGTGCACGGCGCAATTCACCATTAAGGTCGTAGCTCCAGGCATGGTAAGGACAGGTAAAACTTTTAGTGTTTCCGGTGCCTTCAACCAGCACAGTCCCTCTATGCCGACAGATATTTGACAGTACTCTGATTTTGTCTGACTTTGTTCGAACCACGATTAGTGGTTCATCCAACAAGACTGTTGCGAAGTAGTCGCCAGCTTTTGGAATTTGCTGGATCCGACCCAAACAGGTCCACTCTTTACGGAAAAGTTGTTTTTGTTCGAGTTCGAAAACTTCTTCAGACGTATAAAACTCAGGGGGCATGCTTCGGGCCTGATCATAGTTCAAGGTCAGATATTCCCCTAGGCGCTTAACAAT
>Ga0207987_1000349_pt1 | contig 12808 bp, 8 predicted proteins | sample ETNtaG_19_FD_185768 | JGI IMG/M metagenome (GOLD analysis project Ga0207987, IMG submission 185768) | Marine microbial and viral communities from oxygen minimum zone, Eastern Pacific Ocean - ETNP201302PF86A (SPAdes) (version 2) | ecosystem: Environmental > Aquatic > Marine > Oceanic ...
GCCCCCGATGGGCCACCGCGGCCATGCCCGCCTCGGCTGCCTTCTTGTCGGCGCGCAGGCGTTGCGCCGTCCTGACGGACGTCCGCGCCTCGGCCAGCGTGGCGAGGCCAAGCTCGGAGAGCTGGCTCGCGATCTCGTCCGCCAGGCGTTCGGGGTCATCATCCCCCTCCTCAACCGCAGCCGGCGCCGCCGTCATATGTCCAAAGCCAGGGAGCAAGACCGTCATCTCTTCCAGAATGGCCAGCGGCTCGCCCTCCGCGATCGCGCTCTGTGCGATCTGAGCCTGCCGTCCGTCAGCGCCATGGAAGACGAGCTGAGCCGCTCCCGCCTCTCGCCGGGACTGCGCTGCGCGCCGACGGGCTTCGAGAGCTTCAAGATCATCAAGGCACTCATCCGTGATCAGGATGTCCCGCAAGGCCTTTTGTGCAGTATCGACCTCATCCTCGAATCCGGCCAGATTCCCTTCCGTCTTTCGCAAATCCTCAAGGCGGGTCCGGGCTTTTGACGCTCCATCACGCTGACGTGCCTCACGCAGAATCCTGGCGAGTTTTTCCTTTTCGGCGTTGGCGGTGGCGAGGGCCGTCTTCCTTGTTTCCACCAAGCCTTCGATTTTCTTGAGCTCGGCCTCGAAGCTGTCCATTTCAGACTGCTGTTTCTCGATATCCTGGTCGAGGGTCTTGCGTTTGAGACCCTCCGCGACGACGCGATCGATCTCCTCCTCGAGGCGTTCGGCCTCGATCTTCTTCAGACGCAAATCACGCTCGGCGTTCTCAATCTCGCGCGCTGCCGCATCTGCCTTCTCGAGCTTTTCGCGTGCCGCCTTGATCTCCTCCTCGCGCGCAGCCGCACGCCCCGGATCTTCGATATCTGCAAGCTCGCCTTCGAGGCGATGCTTGTCCGCCAGCGCCTGCCCGAGATCCTGGACCTGCCTTGCCAGATCGTCCCGACGCTCGGCCAATGAGGCAACCTTCTGCTCCTGGGTCGCCCAAGCACCATTTGCTTTCGGACGCAACTGGCTGGTGGCCAGAGCATCGAGCGCCTCCTGGCAGCGCCGCATGATCGCATCCATGCGACGCCCTCCGGTTACCGCATCGATCTGCCCGGCTACGGAAGACATCAACTCCCGCCGCGTCTCCCTGAGTTGCTGCCGCTCGGTTGGGCTTGCCCCTTCCGGCTCAACACCCATAACCCCCTGGCGAACCCAAAGAAGGCCAGCCGGTCCCTGCATCGTGTCGGTGACATGAGCCTTGATCCAGGCTTCCGCCTCGCCCTCACGCGCCAAGACACGCGATGAACCAAGATCGGTCACCTGCGCCATCTTTCGATTGATGAACCGCTTTTCGATCCGAAGTTCCTTGCCGTCGATTTCGACGTCGGCCGAAACTTCCACCGCACCACCGGAATAGGGTTGAAGCGATCGCACCGCACCGGCTGTTGTCGTGTGGCCGCAAAACAGCAAGGCGCTCAAAGCGTCGAAAAAAGTGGACTTGCCGCTCTCATTAGGCGCAATGATGCAGGTGATACCATCACCGAAGCGACCAAGACTTGCCGTCTTCCCGCCAAAGCGACGCACATTACCAAGCGTGATCTGCCTGATCTTCATGCCTGCTCCTCCCGTGCGAACTGAAACAGGCGCGACAGAGCATCCCTCGCCGCCTTGCGTGCTTCGTCGTCGAGCGTATCGCTCTCTGCCTGGCCGAACAGATCATCTGCCGCGGCGCGCAGGGCGCCACCACTGTCGATCTCGTCGAGGTCCCCCGGCTCCTGCTCAATTTCGACCATCGAGTGATCGCATTCAAAGAAGGCAAAATCATCATGCAGGCCTGCGATTTCACCGATCAGAGCCGCCTGCTCTGAAAGGGTCAGCCGTCCTTTGATGGACAGGGAGACCAAGGCCTGCCTCCGGTCCTGCCTTGGCAGCGCGTGCCCGAGAACATCACCCACATCATCACCTACCCGCATGTCGACTTCGCCCCCGGTCCAGGAGAACACTCCCGTCTCGACCGGCCGAACATCCGGCATGGCTCCGCGAGCTGGAATATCGACAACCAGGCACCCCGGCCGCGCCTGGGGCTTGAAATTGTCCGCCTCCGGCGCACCGCTATACCAGCAGCGCGGCGAGATCTTCATCTGCCCATGCCAGTCGCCAAGAGCGAGGTAGTCGAGATCGGCAATCTCTGCTCGATTGGGGGCAATGACCGCCAGACCTCCCTCTTCGGCTCCAAAATCCTGAACACCGCCATGCGCCAGGCCTACCCTGACAGCATCTCCACTGGCCGCTTCACCGAACCAGCCGGTGAGATCTCGACCCGGATCACGCGCCGTCGGTGGCGCGGGCAGGATTACCACACCCTCGCCAAGGGAAAGAGGCTTGGGTTCAAGGGCAAGAATCGCATTCGGCGGGCATTCACGTCGCATGCGCGTCCAGAGGTCCGAGGCGGCCAGGCTGTCGTGGTTTCCCGGCATGACAACCCAGGTGATATCGTCGGCGGCCTGGATTTCCCTCAAAGCCTGGCGAATGATCTGAGGCGGGGGCGTCTCGGCGTCAAAGATGTCGCCCGCGAGCAGGACGTGAGCCGCTCCAGCCTCCCGGGCGACGGTCGCCAGTCGCGAGATGGATTGAAACCGCGCCTCGCGCAGTCGTCCCCTCGTATCCTCGTCAAAGCGGCCGAACGGCTTTGCCAAGTGAATGTCCGAACTGTGAACGAACCGAAATCCCATGAACTCTTTGCCCCAAATCGCCAGCGAATGTTTTGATATCTTTGTGTAATCTTGGCGGAAAGTCGAGGCAACGAAATCCGCATCTGGCGTGGGCAGAAAAAAAGGGGCTGCCTCGAAAACGAAAGCAGCCCCAGAAAGCCCAACACTACCACATGTGGAGACTCTCCCGCTCTGGGAGGTCGGTGATGGATTCGGGACTTCATCCATCCTGTCGAGGACATAGGGCATCCACTCGCAGACCGGTCACGTCCGCGTCAGAAAAAACTACAACTAAAGGTTACTTCAAGCTATCCTAATGAAATCAGAGGCAAAAACATCTGCCGCGAGATCTCAGGGGCGCCTCCCAAGTCGCAAACCCGTCATGCAGCGCCTGACCTCGCACAGACATGGGAAATACCCCGCCCGGAACAGATCCAGGCAGTGCAACCGAAAAACCTCTCGCGGAGCATCACAGGCTTCCGCCGAACAAGGTCCTGCAAATTTTTCATTCAGGTAAATCTCAAGTTCTATCCAGCCTGAAACTGGGTCCGCGGCAAGTCAAACTCAAGACCGCTCACACAAGGTCGCGTTCGCGCCAGCTATGGGCCGAGGCGTTGATGCCGTGTGTCGGTGCCCGCATATCATCCGCACCAAGGGGGCGAGGTGCGCCGGCAGCGTCAAGAGCAACCAGCATGCGCGACAGGCGGATCTGCGCCTTGTTCTCTGAGATGATCTTCCGCCAGGACTTGCGCTCGATCTCCTCGCACCGCGCCAGGAGCGTCGCAAGGTCGCCGAACTCGTTCAAAAGCTTTACGGCTGTCTTTGGGCCGATCCCGGGCGCGCCAGGCACGCCATCACCCGCATCTCCGGCCAAGGCAAGGAAATCCCCTACCCGCTGCGGCGGGACTCCAAATTTCTTCTCGACTCCGCTTTCGGTAAACCAGGCATCACTTACCGGGTTGATCTGCAAGACACCCGGCCTGACAAGCTGCATCAGGTCCTTATCGGCCGATACGATGGTCGCCCGCGCCCCCTGGGCGACCGCATCTTCGACATAGGCAGCAATCATGTCATCCGCCTCATGCTTGGGTGCAGTCGCTTCGGCGACCCCCATAGCGCGTGCGCAATCCTTCATGAGTGGGATCTGAGCCCGAAGCGCCGGGTCCATCTCATCACGGTGCGCCTTGTATTGAGCGAAGACCTCTCGCCGCCAGCTTGCCTCACGGCTGGGGTCGAAGAAGATCGCGACATGGCTCGGAGGCAGTCGGCCTTCAGTCATCCTGCGCAGAAGCTTTGAAAGCATCTGGCTGAAAAGCCATGCAGCTCCGACTTCCAGGCCATCATGCTCCCTTTGCCGCGGTCGACCCATCGCCCAGGCACGGTGCAGCATGTTCGAGCCGTCGATAACACATAGATGTTTCACTGCGCTGGATTTCCTTTCTGCGCTGTGGCTACGACAGATGCACTGGGATCATCGAACGCCGTGGTTGTCTCGACCCGGTTCCAGACCTCGACGTCGTCGAGGAAGGTCCAGGCGTAGGGTTCCTGGGTCGCGGTCAGCAGTGGCCGCGGTCGCCCGAAGGTATCCCCGACCGCATGCGAGCGGCCTGTTGTGTCGGTGTAAAAGCCCAGCATGTGGTTTACGCTGTCCGAGCCGTTGGCTTTCACGAGCATGAAGCCGAGCCTGTCCTCGGGGACGCCGGCACATCGTCCCAGTGCAACAACCGTCGCGGCCAGGTCGTCGCAGTCTCCAGCCCAGCGGTGCTCGGTCAGGAGCATGATATCGACATGGCTCTGCCAGGTATCGTCAAGCTCGCGTCGATAGACAAACCGATCGCGCACCCGCGCGTCGATCTCGCGCATCACTTCGATACTGTCCCCCTTGGGCCAGCCCTGAGCGTCGTATTCATCCTGAAAGCGTGTGCATGTGGGAATGTCTCCATAGCGTCGCGACATCTCCTTTGCCTGCGGATAGGTCAAGCGCACTGCACTTTCCTTGGGCAGGTAGGCATATTCGCCGGCACAGCCCGACATCAGCATGGCCCCTGCCAGAATTGAATAGATCATCGATGCTCTCACTGTCCCGGCGCTCCTCATCTTTGGCTCGCCGGGAAATGGAGTCGTTTTGGCAGGGTCGGAAAAACTTCTACTCAAGAGGCCGGGAATTACCCCGGCAACCCTGGGGTTTTTTCCGCTCTGTCGTTCGCCGCCTTCTGGGCCCAGGCCCATGCGCTGCGACACATGTCGGAAATATCGCGTTCAGCGCGCCATCCGAGTTCAGCCTGCGCACGCGTCGCATCAGCAAAGCAGGTTCCGATGTCGCCGGCGCGTCTTGGTGCGATCTGGTAAGGCACCGGTCTCCCGCTCGCCCCCTCGAAGGCTGCAATCATCTCGAGGACCGACGAGCCTCGCCCAACCCCAAGATTGAAGGCGCGTGCGCCCGTTTTGCGGCCGCTCCAGTCGATTGCCGCGATATGGGCCCGGGCAAGATCGACCACGTGGATGTAATCGCGCACACCCGTGCCGTCGGGGGTGTCGTAGTCGTTGCCGAAGACCGAAAGCTCAGAGCGCTCGCCGGTGGCGACCTGCGCCACATAGGGCATCAGGTTATTCGGAATGCCCGTGGGGTTCTCGCCGATCAGCCCGCTGTCATGGGCGCCCACCGGGTTGAAATACCGCAAGATCGCGATCGACCAGTCGGAATGCGCCAGGGCCTGGTCTCGGAGAATATCTTCGACCTGGAGCTTCGACCGCCCGTAGGGGTTTGTTGTCGATAGCGGGTGCGCCTCATCGATCGGCAGGTATCTGGGATCTCCATAGACCGTTGCTGAAGAAGAAAACACGAAGCGTTTGCAGCCGCATGCCTCCATCGCCTCAATCAAGTTGACGCTGCCTCCAACATTGACACCGTAGTATCGCGCCGGGATCGTGTTCGACTCTCCAACCGCCTTGAGGCCGGCAAAATGGATCACCGCCTCTGGACGGAAGGCCGCGCAGATGTTGAGCAATCTGGTGCGATCGCGAATATCCGCCTCGACAACGCCGAACTCGCGATTGGTCATCTTTCTCACGGCCCGCAATGCCTCAGGTCCCGAGGTCTCGAAATTATCGAGGACCAGGACCTCGTGTCCGGCGCGGAGCGCCTCGACAAGCGTGTGGCTTCCGATATAGCCGGCGCCGCCGGTTATCAGGATCTTCATGCCGCACCGCCTTCCCGGGCGCGGCGCTTGAGGGCGCGCTCGGCCTTGTTGAGCAGCGGGCTGCGCTGAAGCGAGACCATCAGGTATATCCGCCCATAGAGCATCGCAAAAACGAGACACCCCAGGACCGCGGCACGACCCGATCCACTCGCAGCGATCGCCATCAATGCGCAGACAGCCGAGAAGGGCCACATCAAGACACCCGTCAAGGCATTTCGATGCGCCTGAAGCCCCAGCCAGTCAGAGAGCGGACGCGACAGCGAACGATTGACCAGCATGTGCAGATGGACGCCGTCGGGCTGGCTCGGGCTATGGCCTTTGCGGCGCCGCTTGCGCCGGATCGAGAAAAGCGTCTCGTAGACCGGGTAGAAAATCACCAGCAGTGCCACGAAGGGAGAGATCGCCTCGTTCCGGGTCGTCACCATGACCGCCACGGCCGCCAGAGCAAAACCTGCGAAATAGGCCCCTGCATCGCCAAGGAAGATCTTTCCGAACGGGAAGTTGACGAGGAGAAATCCGCCCTGGACCGCGGCGAGACTGAAGGCCACAGTGGCCAGCGCCGTATCACCCACACTCAGGGCAATCCCGCCAAAGGCCGCCTGCATGACAATCAGACTGCCAGAGGCCAGCCCGTGAAAGCCATCTACGATATTTACCGCATTGGCCACGCCGGCCATGCCGATCACCAGAAGCAGAATGGCGAAGAGATAGACCGGCCATCCAACCTGAACGATATTCGAGACCCATTGCAGGTCGGCAAGATCGAAGGCAAAGCCGAAGGGAAGCGCGAAGATTGCCCCGGAAGCCATCGTCGCCAGAAGTCGCGATCTGGGTGAAACCTTCTTGGTGATGTCCTCGATGAAACCTGCAAGGAAGGCCGGAATTCCGGCGAACAGGATCATCCCCATCAAGGATCTGGCTTCTCCTTCGAGGGTCATAAGGCTCGTGGCTGCGGCGAGGTAGAGTGCAACGCCCCCGATCCGCGGTGTTGGAGCTTCGTGGAATTTCTGCACCCCGTCGGAACCATCGAGCGAGAAGCGACCGTGCCACTTCTTCGTAAGGACAAGAGTGAGCGCCAAGAGAAAGGCGATGATGAAGCCGGCGGTTAGCGCAGGCAGGGATACGGAAAGGTAATCCGGCACGGTCTTTGAAACTCCTTCGGGGACTTCGCCCCGAATGGAGGGGCGCTTCCCGAGGGAGTTGGGTCCGTCAGGGACGCGGAAAAAACGCAGCCTTTTTCCGGGTTGGATGCGGCGGATGCCGAGCCTCCCGGGGGCTGGCGCCCCCGGACCCCCATGCAGATCGAATGAGGAGGATTATGCGCACCTGTTTTCCTTCACCCTCGATGCCTGCGCGGGAGATCCTCTGGATGCGGAAAAATGCCTTTTCAGATGGAAGTATTTCGGATCTTTTTGCCGAGTCCGGTGTTGTCCTTTACGGCAGGTCGGTTGCCCGGCGCGCGCCTCGGGAGAAATTTCGTAACATCGAATAACTGCATCCTCATGACGGGGACGTATTTTCAAAGGCAACAAGCAGGTGGAAAACCGCGAGCAGAAGACAGGGCGCTTTGGCAAGGCCGCATCAATCAGCCGCACCGCGTTGGAGACCGGAGCGGAGTTCGGTATTGTGGCCTCCATTCTCCAAGGCAGGGATGAGCTGCCTGTCGAGAGTCATATCCTCAGCTGCGAGGCTTTCGAGACGGAAGCGCCGCTCGACGCCTCACCTGCGGCCTGGTTGGCCGAAGCAATGCATTACCACGTCGAGCTTGGGCAGCGCGCGAGAGCGCGCCCGCAGGACGGGCGCGGCTCATCCATGACGAGCCTTGTCGCTCTTCAGAGAAAATTGATCGGCGCGGTTCAAAAGTCGGGTGATACAACCGGTCTTGAGGCCGCGTCCCTTGCCATTAGCTTCGAGGAGGCGGCCGGCGCTCTCGCCTCTGAGCCCGGACAGAGCCGATTTTGTCGGCGCCTCATGGATCTTGTGGCGAACACGACAGATCGGTGTGTTCTGAGCGAGCGATACAGAGGGTTCAACGGTCTTGTCTCGGAGGCTGCCACCAAGGCCTGCCGGAGCTTTCCCGATGCAGCCTTCGATCTCAAGCGGCTCGGATTGCTTGGCAAGAACGATCCGCGGCTCGCCGTGTCCCATCAGGAGCTCCAGAAATTCGATCGGCTCGGATCGGAAGGCTATCTGAACCATGTCAAGCAGACCCTTTGGCCCCGGCTGCCCGGCCTGCGCGACACGGAGAATGAAACTTTTTCAAGGCGCCTGGTCGTGCAGGACCTCGCGGCACTCCCTTCTCGCCTGCCCCAGCCTGTGGGGCAGGCCGACCTGGATCGACGCGACCGCGATTTCATGCGTGTGGTCGGACGTGTGGCCGAGCGCGCGGCAATGAACCATCACCAGGCCTCGAACCAATCCGCAGTCGACCGCGCAAATGTGGCAAGCCTGCTCTCGACGGCGGGGTCTGCAACCTCGCGCGCCAATGGCTACGAACAACGGCTTCGTCGACAGGAACGGGAGATGGGCCAGAAGCCAAGGCTTCACACAGAGCAGGTAATCCTGAACTGAAGCTTCAGTCGGGCGATCATGTTCGCCAATTTCAGAACCAAGGTTGAGCACGAAGGACGTTTCGTGCGGCAGGCCATGAGCTGGCTTTCGATGCGATCTGCGACATCGAAAACCAGATCAGGCCAAGAGATATGTATATTCCGCTGCGCGTTCACTCCCCCTTCTCCGTTGGTTTCGGAGCAGTCCAGGTCGATGATCTGACCGCTTTTTGCGTCGAGCATGACGTGCCGGCGGCCGGCATCACCGACATCTCCAGCCTCGGCGGAGCCATGACCTTGTCGAAGTCCCTGTCGGCGAAGGGCATACAGCCGCTGATCGGCGCCAGCTTCAAGGTGGCACAGGGCGATCATGTCGGAGACCTCGTTCTGTTCGCAACGTCCAATGCCGGCTATGGTGCGCTGCGCAACCTGGCCAACCGCTGGAATACCGCCAGCGCGCCTACGGCGCCGTCGCTGGGCGAACTGGGCCAGATCCTGGGCGAAAACGCTGCCGATGTCATCGCCCTGACCGCCGGCGAAGCCGGCCTGGTCGAAGTTATGCTCGATGCAGGCAAGGACGCCCGTGCGGCGCTCGAAGGCCTTGCAGGCATCTTCGGCGATCGCCTTTATGTCGAGATCCAGCGTGATCGCGGCGCTCCGGGTCCGCGTGAAGCGGGTCTGCGTCGCCTGGCCGCCGATCTCGGTCTGCCGCTCGTCGCGACCCAGGAGGCTCACTACGCGACGGCCGACATGGCTGATGCCCATGACGCTTTCCTGTGCATCGCCGACAAGACCTACCTGGCCGAGGCCGCGCGCCGTCGCGCCCGCAAGGGCTGCTACCTTGTCGAGCCGGAGGAAATGCAGGCTCGTTTTGCCGACATCCCGGAGGCCATCGCCAATACCGTGGAAATCGCGCGGCGCGCGAGCTTCATGCTCGAGCCTGCGACCCCCAGCCTTCCGGCCTTTCCGACCGAAGGTGGTGAAAGCGAAGAGGACGCGCTGCGTGCGCAGGCCCGCGCCGGTCTTGCAGCCCGGATCGGAGGCAAGAACGACTTCGATCTTGCTGACACCCGTGAGGCCTACGAGGCACGTCTCGACTATGAGCTCGACATCATCGTTTCGATGGGCTTTCCGGGCTACTTTCTGATCGTCGCCGACTTCATCGGTTGGGCCCGGTCCCAGGATATCCCGGTAGGCCCCGGTCGTGGATCGGGTGCAGGCTCGCTGGTCGCCTGGGCACTGGGGATCACCGATATTGATCCACTGCGCTTCGGGTTGCTGTTCGAGCGCTTCCTCAACCCCGAGCGGGTATCGATGCCGGACTTCGACATCGACTTCTGCAAGGAGCGTCGCGACGAGGTCATCGACTATGTCCGCGGCAAGTATGGCGCGGAGCGCGTAGCTCACATCGCCGCCTTCGACACGCTTCAGGCACGCGCCGTGGTGCGTGATGTCGGTCGGGTGATGCAGATCGCTTTCCCGGTGGTGGATCGCTATGCCAAGATGATCCCGGCCAACCCCTCGAACCCGGTCACCCTGGCCGAGGCCATGGAGGGCGAGGCGCTGGCGGAAGCGATCGAGAAAGCCGATGGCGACATCAAGGCGATGTTCACCACCGCGCTGAAGCTCGAAGGGCTCTACCGGAACGTCTCGACCCACGCCGCGGGGATGATCATCTCCGACCGGCCGGTGGCCGAGGTGGTGCCGGTGCACCGCGATAAGCACGGAAAGCTGACGACCAGCTTCGAGATGAAAGCGGTCGAGGCCGCCGGGCTCGTGAAGTTCGACTTCCTCGGGCTCAAGAACCTCGACATCATCAAGGGCGCGGTCGATTTCATTGCCGCGACGAAGAAGGAGACGATCGATCTCGACGCCATCGGCTTCGAGGACGATGAGACCTATCGCAACCTCGCCAAAGGCGATGGTTTCTCGGTCTTCCAGCTCGAAAGCGCCGGCATGCGCCAGGCGATGAAAGAGCTGCGCGTGTCCGATATCGAGGAGCTGATCGCGCTGATCTCGCTCTACCGGCCTGGCCCGATGGAGCAGATTCCGACCTATGCCGCCGTCAAGAACGGCGAGCAGGAGGTGGCCTACGCGCACGACGAGACCCGCGAGGTTCTCGAGCCGACGCGTGGGGTGATGATCTACCAGGAGCAGGTGATGGAAATCGCCAAGCGCCTGGCGGGCTACAGCCTGGGCGACGCGGATCTTCTGCGCCGCGCTATGGGCAAGAAGATCCAGGCCGAGATGGACGCCCAGCGCGCCCGTTTCAGCGACGGCGCTGCCGCCGGCTGGGTCGATATCGAACTCGACAGCGGTGAAACCAAGCGGGTCCACAGCCTGACAAAGGTCGCAACCCTCGACGGTTCGGGCCGGATGGTCACCCTCCAGGAAGCCATCGACCAAGAGCTCGATGTCGCGGTCTGAAACATCAATGCCCGCCCGGGAGACCGGGCGGGCATTCTTTATGCCGAAACAAATCGAACCTGGTGCACTGGCTTCGCTCGGCCCAAGAGCACCCAATGCCCGCTACGCGCCTGTAAACGCCCCGAGCGGCGACGGGTCCGCGTTTCCGCGCGCCCCTGCGCGAGTCCATATCCTGCGTCTAAATCCCCGACCAGAGACATGGACCAAACATGACCCGCGAACCCGATCCGATCACCAAGGGCCTATGGCTCGGCACACTGGCCCTGATGGGCCTCATCCCATTCCTCTCGATCCCGACCGACTTTGCCTATGGCGCGGCCAAGGGGATTGGCTGGACAGGCAACCTTGCCCTGATCACGGCTTTCTTCTTCGCGCTTTCCCTGCGTGGCATGTCCAAGGTTCTGATCGGCGGGCGCGACAAGGCGCTTCTCGCCTTTGGCCTTTCCTTCATCGTCTATGCCGTCGCGGGGCTCGCCTTCGGCCCCAACAACTTCATTCTCTCTCTGGCCGCGATTCTCGGTATCGCCGGCGGGCTTGGCGCGGGCTTTGGGGCCTATGCGCTTGCCAAGTCCGGCACAGATCCGATCAAACCTTTGCTGCGCTGGACCTTAATCGGCAGCCTTCCCTTCCTCGTCCTGCCGTTCCTCGTGGAGGCGACGCTGCCACGCTTCGAGGGCAAGGAGTGGATGTTCAACCTCTATGGCTTCTCCAACCCTCGCTCGCTGGGTCATTACTCGACGATCGCGATCGTCATCCTGGTCGGGCTGACCTCCGTCGTGCTGCCCAAGAACGCGGCAGCCCGGTCCTGGCGCCTGCCTCACTTTGCCCTGCTGATTGCCATGTGGGCCATTCTGATGTGGTCGGGATCGCGCGGTGGTGTCGCAGCTCTCGGCGTGGGCATCCTGCTCTCTTGCCTCGTCCTCTGGCGGCTCAAGATCGCAGAAGTCCTGTGGAATGGCGCCGCTGCTGTCATCGGCTCCGCCATCTCTCTTGTCTTCGTCATCCCGCACAGCAGCTACGGCGTGCTCAACCGCTTCGTGAGCTTTGCCGAAAAAGCCCGGGAAGCAACGACCACCGGCGATGGCGGTGTCAGCGCTGTTGCGGAAGAGGTTGCAACCGGCCGTGTCGAGGTCTGGACCTGGGCGATTGCTCGCATTGCTGAAAAACCGTGGTTCGGCTGGAGCTACCTGCCCATGCGGGGCATCGAGGCAGATGACCATCCGGGCCTTGCCCATGCCCACAACATCGTCCTCGACTACGCCATGGGCTTCGGCATCCCCCTCGCGGCAGTGGTCATCGGCGTGGTCGTCTGGCTCTGGTGGCGTGCAGGTGTCGCCGCACGGCGCGCAAATACCGCCACCGCGCAAACCGCCTTCCACCTCGCAACCGTGCTGCCGGTCTATTCGATGCTCTCGGCGGTGCTGATCTCGCCCTACCAGCTGTCGGTCTTCGGCGTGGTGATCGGCGGCCTCATCGGCACCGAAGTTCTGCGTAAAGCGGGCGGCATCCCCGCCGCTGCCCGCACGCAGGAACCCGGCGAGACACCCGACGGTGTCGCCGACGACGCCATCTTCGTCTGAGGTCGGACATGCGCCCCTTGGAGATCTTTTTCGCCCTTGGCTTTCTGCTGTTCATCGGATCAAGTATCGCCTCCGTGATATCCGATCTCATGAGCCCGGCGCCGATGTCGAGTGAGGCATTGGCCCACTGGGCGATCCTGGCATGCATCGCAGCCGTGGGACTCTGGGCTCTGGCGCATTTTTTCCTCGAGGGATGGGTTCGACGCCTGAAAAACCGTCCGGAGATCCACAAGGTCAGGGAAGAAGTCCTGAGTCTCCTGCCGGCATATCTCGCACCCTATGCACGCAAAGAAGCCGGACAGGCGCTCTGGCTTCTCTATACGCCGCGCGGGCCCTCTCTTCGGACGAAGAC
>Ga0207987_1000352_pt1 | contig 12752 bp, 9 predicted proteins | sample ETNtaG_19_FD_185768 | JGI IMG/M metagenome (GOLD analysis project Ga0207987, IMG submission 185768) | Marine microbial and viral communities from oxygen minimum zone, Eastern Pacific Ocean - ETNP201302PF86A (SPAdes) (version 2) | ecosystem: Environmental > Aquatic > Marine > Oceanic ...
TGCAGAGAGTATTTGTAGCGCGATTGAACAGCACGAGTTTAAATCAGAAGATCAAGTGTATTCAATCAGCTGCTCTATTGGCTTAACGCAAATAACGGCTAAAAATTGCGACCCGAGTGAGTGCCTTAAGCAAGCCGATATTGCCTTATATATTGCTAAAAGTTTAGGCCGTAACCTAGTGCACTGCTACTCAAAAGAAGATGCGCAAAATAACACCTTGCAAACCGGGCTTGAGTGGGGGCATGAGATTCGACAAGCACTTCAGCAAGATAACGTAGAGCTGCACTATCAGCCAATATGGGACTTTAAAGCCAATAAAGTGGCTTATTTTGAAGCGTTACTGCGTTTAAAAGTAGACGATAAACTTATTTTCCCTAATCAATTTATTCCCTCTCTTGAGCTGCTAAACGACACCTTTTTAATGGACCAATGTGTTATTCGCAATGCCATTGCTAGCGTGGCTGAGCACCCAGATTTAAACCAAGTGGCTATTAACCTCTCTGCTCAATCGTTTTTAGATGAGCGCTTATTGCCACATATAGAATCGAGCCTAGAAAAATACCACGTACCGCCTTCGCGTATTATTTTTGAAATCACCGAGTCGGCCTCAGTTAACAATTTAAAAGCCACCCGTAAAATGATAGAAAAACTTAACAGTTTAGGCTGTCATTTTTCTATTGATGATTTTGGGACAGGGTTTAGTACATTTAACTATTTAAAACAGTTACCTGCACAGCATGTAAAAATAGATGGCTCGTTTGTACGCGACATGATTAACGACCCCATTGACTTAGCACTGGTTAAGGCCATTAACGATATAAGCCGCTCCCTTGATAAGCGCTCTGTGGCAGAATACGTAGAAAGCGAAGAGATATTTTTTGCACTAAAAGAGATTGGTGTGGACTACGGACAAGGCTATTTTATTGCCCGTCCTGTGCCTGTAGAAAAAGTACAATCGACGCTTAAAATTATTTACCAGAAGAAACCTTTTATCCAACAACACACTAGCGCCAGCTAAACATTTTTAAACAGTTTTAAGCATTTTATTACTATCATTATTGCACTTATTGCCTATACTTTACGTACCACTTAGTAAATGTCTTGTTATTTTGATGATTTAACAATAAAAACATGACATTACCTATAAGCATACATGACTAGCAATTACATAGAGGTTAAAGCTTGTCAGGTTTAAGGAGGAAGGTATGGCGCAGTTGATTATTTTACTTCTCATAATACATTGTGTAATTGCGTATCAGTGCTACCGGTACGCGCAGCTAAAGGGCTACCCAGTAGGCGTATTTGCTACTTTAGGCCTACTCCCGTATTTTAATGTAGTGGTTTGGATTTACTTGCTTTTTCTACCCGAACTCGAACCCTTTGAAAGCCAAACACATAGCAAACAGCAGCCCTTGTAGGCTGCTGTTTTGTTTATGCTACGCGAGTGCTTAATAGTGGCCAATAACCACACTGCTCAGACCCTGTTTACCTAAAACAACATATTACTGCTACATTTTAACCTTAAAGGTAAATAGGCTTAACTCTCAAAATCTAAGCTACATTGGCGAGCTAAAAACACTTCTAGCTGTTGGCTGAATAACTTAAAGTCGCGAATTCTTCCTGTGGTTTTACGCCACAGTATGCCTATATCTCTGTAGGCATCGCCTTGCGATGGGGTTGCTATCATGTTTTTATCTTTAAGAATGCCCGCATTAATCGCCATTTGCGGTAAAAATGTAACCCCTAACTGATGCTCTACCATGCTTAATAAGGTATGTAAGCTTGCAGCTTCAAAAGGGTTAATACAGCTTGAGCGGTTTAGATGACACGCACTCAATGCATGCCCCGTCATACAATGCTCTCGCTCTAATAAAAACACACTAGCATCGGGTAGCAAGTTAAAGTCTTCAACGCCTTTAGCAGGGCTGTAATCTTTATGGTGCACTAAACTAAAGTGATCTTTAGCCAATACTTGAGTATGAAACTTCTCCGTTTGGTACGGTAAGGCTAATAAGGCTAAATCAATATGGCCGTGTTCAAGCTTATCTAATAACTTGTCGCTGGTATCTTCAACAAGTACCAACTCTAAATCACAAAAGGTTTGCTTACAAAAGTGATACAAAGGCGCCGCTATAAAGCTGGCGATAGTGGGTATAACCCCTACCACTAACTTACCACTGAGTGGCGTTAAAAAGCTTTTGGTTAGCTCTTTTAAACTAATTGTATCGTTAATAATTTTACGAGAGCGCTCCACGACCTCTTCACCAATACTGGTAAACATAAGGCTGCGATTTTCTCGCTCAATTAGCTGACAACCGAGTGTTTCTTCAAGGTTTTGAATTGCACTGCTTAAAGTAGATTGCCCAATAAAGCACGCACTTGCTGCACGGCCAAAATGCTGGTGCTGATGTACAGCTAATAAATACTGTAGCTGTTTAATACTTGGTAGGTTGGTCATTTTTTCTTTCCACAAATAAAAAGACCCCAACACCTAGGGCGTTGAGATCTTTTCAAGCTAAAAGTCTTTGAGTACTTTTTTGTTAAACCCCAAACGCGGTTCTTAGTACGTAGAAAATAACAATAGCAAGGGCAGCGCCAACTGGCAATGTAATTACCCAAGAAACTACAATGTTTCTGATAACACCCATGTTAAGTGCAGCAATACCACGTGCCATACCTACACCTAATACCGCACCAACTAAGGTTTGAGTAGTAGAAATTGGCATACCTGTACCTGATGCAATAACAACGGTAGACGCAGCAGCTAATTCGGCAGCAAAACCACGGCTAGGCGTTAAGTGAGTAATACCTTCACCTATCGTTTTAATTACCTTTTTACCTAAAATAGCAAGACCGGCAACAATACCAAAACCACCTAGTGGTAAAATCCACCAAGCAATAGCCGCTTTTTTAGCAATTTCACCGTTGCTTTCAACAATGTTCACAACCGCAGCAAGTGGACCAATTGCATTCGCTACATCGTTTGAGCCATGCGCAAACGCCATACAACACGCTGTTAATACCATTAATACCGCAAATACTTTTTCTACGTTATTAAATTGCATTTGTTTATCGGCTTTAGGGTCGATATTTAAACGTGAAATCGCAATTTTACCAATAATAGCCACAATCAGAGCAATCGCGATCGCAATTAAATAGCCTTCAGTAGCGCCTAGGTTAATACCTATATGCTTTAAGCCTTTTTTAATTGTTACTAGCGCCATAATAAAGCCCGCTAAACCCATGTACAAAGGTACAAAGCGTTTTGCGTTTTTAAGCGGTGCATCAGTATCAAAAATCAGCTTTTGCGCACTCATAAAGATTAAGTAAGCAATAAAGCCCGAAATAGCAGGTGTAATAATCCAGCTACCTACAATACCACCTACTTTATTCCATTGAATAGCCTCTGTACCCACTGCAACTAATGCAAAACCAATGATTGCACCAATAATTGAGTGAGTTGTTGAAACAGGCCAACCTAAAAATGAGGCAATTAATAGCCAAGTACCTGCTGCAAAAAGTGCAGAGATCATACCTAAAACCATTAAATCAGGGAGAGCAGCAAAAGGCGCAGCATCAATAATACCTTTACGGATTGTTGACGTAACCTCACCACCTGCTAAGTAAGCACCAGCAAATTCAAAAATCATAGCAATAATAATTGCTTGTTTAATTGTTAACGCTTTTGAACCTACCGAAGTACCCATCGCATTAGCAACGTCGTTCGCGCCAATACCATAAGCCATAAAAAAGCCGACTGCTGCGGCAATTAAAACTAATACCGTGCCGTAAGATGCAATGATATCCATTGTGTAACCTTAATCTTTCGTTTGAACTGATTTTTATAAATTAACGAGCTAGCATCAGCTCAAGACGTGATCCTACGCGCTCTGCAATATCTGCAAGTTCGCCAACCCATTCAATTATTTTGTATAAAAACATAACATCAATTGGGTTTAGCTCGCTTTCTACATCGCGTAGTTGGCGGCGTACTTTAATTTGCATTTCATCCGTGTCTTGTTCTATGGCATCCAATTCTACGAGCATTTTTTCTACTAAAGTCACCTCGCGACCTTTAAAGCCCGTTTCTAACAATTCTTCTAACTCATTAATTGCTTTTGATGCTTGTTTAGTCGCATCAACACAACGTGTTAGATAAGCTAAAAAGTCTGCTTGCATAGCACTAGGAATTGTCATTTCACGGCCAATTACGCGCCCTGCAATGTCTTTAGCCTTATTTGCTATTTTATCTTGTTGAGTTACGAGTTCGAGCAGATCTGTACGCTCTACCGGCATGAATAAACCACGCGGTAATTGTAAGCGTATATCTCTTTTCATATCATCAGCTTCACGCTCTAAATTACGAATAGTTAAGCGAAGCTCTTCTGCTTGCTGCCACTCTTCTTTAAATACGTGATTAAAAAAAGGTATCAAGGCTTTACTTGCTTGATGAACCTTCTTGATGTGTTCTTCCATTGGTTTGATAGGAGATTTTGCAAATACTCCTAAAAACGCGTTTGTAGGCATAACTGACCCTTTAATCAAATTGATATGCTTTGCAGCACGAATTTTACAGTATTAGCCGCGATTGTGAACGCTTTTTATTATTTCATCATGGCTAACAATGCATAAAGCGGCACTAAGCCGCTTTAATAAAAAAGAATGATAGATAAAAACCTACAACGATTTTTCTATATCTTCTTGAGATGTATGACGAATATCTTTGCCGTTTACAAAATAAATAATGTATTCCGCAATATTTTGGCAACGGTCGCCAATACGCTCTAATGAACGTACAGACCATACTAAATCCATAATTTTAGGAATTGAACGTGGATCTTCCATCATGTAAGTCATAATTTGACGCGTGATTGCTTCATATTCACGGTCAACTTTTGCATCTTCTTTATGTACTTCAAAGGCGCGTTGTACATCCATGCGCGCAAACGCATCAAGTACATCGTGTAGCATTTTTAAAACTTGGCGACCCATGTTTTCAATATTCACTAATAAATCTTGCTGATCTTTAGTAAATGAATCCAAAGCCACTTTAGCAATGCGCTCTGCTTCATCGCCAATGCGCTCTAAATCGGCAATCGTTTTTGCAATGGCAATTACTAAGCGTAAATCGCTCGCAGCAGGCTGACGACGAGCAATGATGCGCGTACATTCATCATCAATGCTAACTTCCATTGCATTTACTTTGTAATCGTTCTGGCGTACTTTTTGTGCCAGTTCAGCATCATTACGACTTACTGCATCTAATGCACTGCTTAGCTGCTGCTCAACTAGGCCACCCATGTTAAGTACATGGTTACGAACATTTTCTAGCTCTTGGTTAAAGCGCCCAGAAATATGCTTATTTATATTATGTTCCATAATTACCTTCTCTTAAATTCGTTTACAACACTAAAACGTATATGACTAGCCGTAACGGCCTGTAATGTAGTCTTCCGTTTTCTTTTTGCTTGGCGTTGTAAATAAGGTATTTGTGTCTGAGTATTCAATCAACTCGCCCATGTACATAAAGGCCGTTTGATCAGATACACGTGCTGCTTGTTGCATGTTATGTGTCACAATAACAACGGTAAATTTGTTCTTTAAATCGTTAATTAGCTCTTCAATAACCAAAGTAGAAATTGGATCAAGTGCCGATGTTGGTTCATCAAGTAATAGTACTTCAGGCTCAATCGCAATTGAACGGGCAATAACTAAACGCTGTTGCTGACCACCCGATAGGCCAAATGCGCTATCGTGTAATCTGTCTTTTACTTCATCCCATAAAGCCGCACCGCGAAGTGATTGTTCTACCACTTCATCTAGCTTACGCTTTTCTTTAATACCTTGTAAGCGTAGGCCATAAACCACATTTTCATAAATTGATTTAGGAAATGGGTTAGGACGCTGAAACACCATACCCACGTTACGACGAAGCGCGGCTACATCTACACTTTTATCGTAAATGTTTTGGCCGTGAAGTAATATTTCACCTTCAATACGACACACATCAACTAAATCATTCATGCGGTTAATACAACGCAATAGCGTTGATTTACCACAACCCGATGGACCGATAAACGCCGTAACTTGGCCTTTCGGGATATTCATATTTACTTTGCTAAGCGCTTGCTTTTCACCATAGTAAAGATCAAGGTCCTTAATCTCTAACGCTTTTTGGTCATCAGTTAAGTTTTCTAAGTCTAACTTCAAGCTTTTGTTAGCTTGGTTTACTTGTGGAGCGACTGTAATCATGTTTGTTACCTATAATTCTTTACTAATTAGTGTTCAAGCGATCTGAATTTTTCACGTAAATGGTTACGTATTCCTATCGCTGTTATGTTGAGGGTAATAATCACCGACACTAATAAGAAGGCCGTTGCGTATACCAGCGGGCGTGCCGCTTCAACATTCGGGCTTTGAAAGCCCACATCATAAATATGAAAGCCTAAGTGCATGAACTTTCTATCTAAGTGAAAATAAGGGAAGTTGCCATCAAGTGGTAACGTAGGGGCCATTTTTACAACACCTACGAGCATTAACGGCGCAACTTCACCGGCCGCTCGAGCAACAGCAAGTATTAAACCTGTCATAATTGCTGGGCTTGCCATAGGAATAATAATACGCCACAAGGTTTCTACTTTGGTTGCACCAAGCGCTAATGAACCATCACGCACTGTACTAGGAATACGCGATAAACCTTCCTCGGTTGATACAATAACAACCGGTAATGTAAGAATAGCTAATGTAAGCGCAGACCACATAACACCCGGCGTGCCAAATACTGGCGTAGGCGCAGCTTCTGGGTAAAACAGTTGGTCGAGGCTACCACCTAACATGTAAACAAAAAAGCCTAAGCCAAATACACCGTAAACAATAGACGGTACACCGGCAAGGTTAATTACCGCAATACGAATCATCTTAGTTACTGCATTTTTAGCTGCGTATTCATGTAAGTAAATTGCAGCTACAACACCAAATGGGGTCACAATAACGGCCATTAGCATTACCATAAATACTGTACCGAATATAGCAGGGAATACGCCGCCTTCGGTGTTTGCTTCACGTGGGTCGTCTGATACAAACTTACCCAGTTGCACAAAGTAATGACCTAATTTTGAGAAAAAGCCCATGTCGTTAGGCAACCAAACATCAAGCACTTGATACAGTGGAATGGTGACTACTTCACCACGCATGTCCTTAACTAAAACTTGGTCACGTTTGGCTTTTTTACGCAGTGCAAATAACTCTTTTTCAAGTACTGCGTATTCGTTACGTAACTCGGCACGTGCTTGAGCAAGCTCAGCAACACGCTCATCGGTTAGTTCGTCATCAAGTAGGTACGCTTTTTCTTGTAAGCGAAGACGCTCTAATTCGTAGTTGATATGACCGATGTCGCCATTTTGTAAATCAAGCGCTTCGTCGTTTAAATCAACCGCACGCTCTACTAGCTCATGTAAGGTTTCGATTTTATCGCCAGTAACCGGCTTTCCATCTTTAATTACACCTTCTATGTAGCCATAAAAGTTACCGTTTTTACTGCGCTCAAATACAGCAAGCGTAGCCGGTGTACTTTGCTCAGTAATATCGGTTTCTAATATCCAACGAAAATCTAAATCTACATATTCGCGGTTACCTGTTTTTATAAGTAAACGCTCAACTTCGTCTTTATTAAAATCTGATACATCAATACCTGTTGCAGCTAAACGCGCTGTAGGCACAAGTTCTCGGTCGTAAACTTCACCAATTATGGTTTGTTTTGAAATAGACCCTTCTAGCTCAAATTGAACTACCTCTGATGGCCAGAAAAAGCTTAATCCCTTCCAAGCTATCATTGCTAATAAACCGAGAACTGAAATTAAGCTGATACTTACCGCACCACCTGTCATCCAAATCCAAGGAGAACCAGACTTAAACCACTGCTTTACCATGTCGTGTCTCTCCACTTACATTGAGCTGTATTTTTCACGCAGTTGCTGACGAACAAACTCAGCCACTGTGTTGAAAATAAAGGTGAATATGAATAGTACAAATGCTGCTAAGAATAATATTCTATAGTGCGAGCTGCCTACTTCTGATTCAGGCATTTCTACCGCAATGTTTGCTGCAAGCGTACGCATACCTTGGAAAATACTCCAATCCATAATTGGCGTATTACCTGTTGCCATTAATACAATCATGGTTTCGCCTACTGCACGGCCAAGTCCCATCATTACAGCAGAGAAAATACCTGGGCTTGCTGTAAGTAGTACAACACGTACTAGCGTTTGCCACTGCGTAGCACCAAGTGCTAGTGAGCCATTTGATAAGTGTTTAGGAACACTAAATACGGCATCTTCTGCAATCGAGAATATAGTAGGAATAACGGCAAAGCCCATCGCAATCCCCACCACTAAAGAGTTACGTTGGTCAAACGTCATACCAAGCTCATTGGTTAGGTATTGACGTACATTGCCGTCAAACATCCAAAGCTCTACTGTTTCGCTCATTGCAAACGATACCCAGCCTATAAATAATACAACCGGAATAAGTAAAATAGAGTGCGACCCTTCAGGGATTTTATGGCGAATACTCGCTGGTAACTTAGTCCAACCTAGTGCTGTTGCTAGCACACCTAACGGTAATAAAATCAATAAGCCGACAATAGCTGGTAGGTGCTCTTCTATAAGTGGCGCTAACCACAGGCCTGCTAAAAAGCCTAATATTACAGTCGGGAGGGCTTCCATAATTTCTACCGTTGGCTTTACCACTTTACGCAGCTCGCTCGACATAAAGTAAGCGGTGTAAATAGCGGCAGAAAGCGCAATGGGTACTGCAAATAGCATGGCGTAAAGCGCTGCTTTCAACGTACCAAACGAAATAGGAACCAAAGAAAATTTAGACTCAAAGTCATCACTTGCTGATGTAGATTGCCAAATATAACCAGGCTCAGGGTAACCTTCGTACCACACTTCTTGCCATAGTGCAGACCAGGTAACCTCTGGGTGCTCATTATGAATTTCTAATACGGTTAGTTGGTTATCGGCTAAAATAAGGGCGGCATTTGAGCGCGGAGCTATAGCAAAGTTTTTAATCTCGCCATCACTTACTTTACCTTGCCAAAGTTTTGCCTCACTTGTGGTGTAATACACACCTAGCTCACCATTACTGCTTGTAGTGAAGAAAGTTCGACGATAAAACTCGGTAAAAATGTTCAGCTTGCTTTGTTTAGTTGTTTCAAACGAGCGAATTTTTTGATACTCACGGCCGCTGTCTGTATTTACTTCAAACCACTGCGATACTTCACCGTTATCGTTTGCAAGCATGAGTGAGTTAGCACCAGCAAGTAGCTGCGCAGACACTAAGTTAGCACTTTCTTCGTTAGCCGAAAGCAGCTGAATTTGCTCTACTTCGCTTGGGTAGCGTGTATCGTAAACATAAATTTGATTTGCCGAACGTACAAATGTGCGGGTGGTGTCTGGCGAAATTAGAAGCTCATCAACACGGCCTTCAATATTAAGCTCAGTGCGCTCAACTACCCATTCTACTTCACCGGTAAACATGTTTTCTTCAGCAACAAAGCTGTTAAATAAAACGCGTTTGTCTTCGGTTAAAGCAACCACGGCTGTTTTATCTTCGTAATGACTAAATGCAAAACGCTTAATGGCAGCACCTTGCTCGTCAACTTCTAATGCCATTTTGCCAAGTGGATAATCTAAACGTGGCGTTAGCTTTCTTTCGTTGTTAGGAAAAGTAACTAAAAACTTAGGTGCTACCAGCACCACTGAGCCATTTTCTAAACCAAACGCATAATGCCCCTGAAACGGCGCACTGTTTGCAAAGCTTGATGCATCACTAGGTAGCTCGGCGCTTAATGTTTTAAGCTTTTTACCAAAGCTGCCATCTTGCACACTATAAAAATCTACCTTTCCTTGCTGAGAGAGTAAAAAAGCAACCTCAGTTTGCTCCTCAACACCTAAGCCCACAATTTGTTCAGCATTAGCAACGTTAAAACTGTTACGTTTTTCTACTTTTGCTGATTCAAAAATTGGTTGTACTACATAAAGAAGGTAAAAGAATATTAATAACAATGCTATTAATACCATTACTCCGCCTGCGGAAATACCCCACTTTGCAAACCGGTCTTTAAATAGACGGCTTCGATCCGTATTTAAAGTCGGCTTATTCGGATTGGAAGTCATCAAAACACCCTTTAATTCTGTCGTTGCGCAAATTATATTTCATCAAGATGACAGTAATGTTACAGATGTAATAAATACCCGCCTAAACGCTTTAAAATCAGTCCTTTTTTCTAATGACAGCGCTTGCTTAATTGTTACTCACTGATATGCCACAACATAAATCGATACAAAAAAGGGGAAATATTTAATATAAACGCCCTAAATTAGTGCCTATTTAGCTATTTAATAACGCGTTTTACTGCCCTGCTGGAGATGACTAAATTTATGCTTTTATGGCGCATCAGTTGTTAACACTTTTATGGTTAAATAAAGTACATAGCGCTCAAAACATTAAAAAAGTAAATGTTATGGTTCATAAATGACACTTATTATCAAAAATGCTATAAAATTGTTAATAAATTCAGAGTGTATTTATGTTCTTGAAGGAACTAATTTGTGCTTTTATTGGACAAACAATTTAACGCAGACAATACTAAATCTATGTATAACGAAACCAGACCGCAGCGCTAAAGTTAAAAAAACTCAACGATAAAGACACAAATAAGTAATAATAAACAATTAGTTTTTATGCGTTTATATTACCCACTACAATGATAGAAACGTTATAAACACTTAATGCCTACGCATTTACATTTTCAGGCTTAGAGAGAGCTATTTATGAAGCAGTTGGTAATCACCATTTTAGGGCAAGACCGGCCCGGATTAGTAGAAAGTATTTCATCGGTTATCTTGCAAAACAAGGGTAACTGGCTGAGCAGTAATTTAAGCACTTACTAGGCCACTTTGCCGGTTATTATTCAGGTAGAAGTAGCGCAAGAGCACTTTGAAGCATTGCAAAACGCATTAAATGCCTTACCTAAACTCGACGTACGGATTGAAACTGGCAACACAGAAGTAGAGCCAAGTAGCAAAGAGCAAATAAATTTTGTCATTACTGGCAATGACCGCCCGGGCATTGTGCAGGAGCTGGCAAGTGTAATACGCCACAAAGGCGCTAGCATTACTCACTTAAACTCAAGGCAACAAAGTGCGCCAAATTGGGGAGTGCCTATTTTTAGTGCCGTAGCGACTGTCACCTTACCCAGTGGTATGAATAAAGAAGAAGTTATTGATGCACTTGAATCGATTACCAGTGATTTAATTGTAGATATTGAAGAGGCATAGCCCAAACGCCGTTGACATAAAAATGACATGGTAGTCATTTTTATGTCATCTAACTGGCGTATGTTTGAGTAAAAAGGGCTGATTATTACTACTTTTATCGCTTTTTACATTTAAACCTCATAAGCGCACGCACAGCCCCAAATTAAATTTGAAACATATCCTGATAACGGAATAGATATGAATGCCCATATAGAACCCCCTCAAACAACTGAATATTTTGCAAAAGAATTAAGCTGGCTGTCATTCAACGAGCGTGTACTACAAGAGGCTAAAGATAAAAACAATCCGATTATTGAGCGCATGCGTTTTTTGGGCATTTTCTCTAATAATTTAGATGAATTTTTTAGAGTACGCGTTGCTGATGTAAAGCGCCGAATTTTATTAAATAAACTCCCCGATGCTAATTTTGAAGAAGACGAAATACTGCTTAGTGAGATACAAAAAAAAGTACTCCAGTTAGGTAAAAAATTTAACCACATACATCAGCAGGTATTAACAGACTTAAACCATCATAACATTCATGTTAGTCGCCCTGATGAGCTCAGTGAGTTTCATTTAAACTGGTTAAAAAATTACTTTCATGATCACGTTCTGCAACATACCTCTCCTATTTTGCTAAACGAGAACAAAGACTTCTCTACCTATATAAACGACACCATGACCTACTTATTTGTAGAGATGAGTGATGAAAAAAGTTATTACGCAATGCTTGAAGTACCCACCGACAGGGTTGATCGCTTTATAAACCTGCCTCCAGAAAAAACCCGCCGTCATAAAACCATTGTAATGCTTGATGATGTCATCACTTACTTTTTAAACGATGTATTTAGTAGCTTTTTTTCTTATAAAAGCATTGCCGGTTATGCAATAAAATTAACTCGCGATGCAGAGTACAACCTAGACGACGAGCTAGAGGCTGGCTTACTTGATAAAATGTCCAAAGGGTTAAAACAACGTATTTATGCTGAGCCGGTAAGATTGGTTTACGATCAAGCCATGCCTGAAAACATGCTAAAAGTGATGAAAAAGCGCCTCGGTGTCACGCATCATGATGCGTTAATCCCCGGGGGGCGTTATCGTAATTTTAGAGACTTTATATCGTTTCCTAATGTAGGGCGCCAATATTTAGAAAACAAACCCCTCCCAGCCTTGCAAAGTAGTGCGTTTAATAAACATGCCAGTGTATTTGACGCTATTAGCGAGCAAGATATTTTACTGTATTACCCCTACCACACTTTTAATCATGTGCTTGAATATGTGCGCCAAGCGGCCTTCGACCCAAAAGTTACGCAAATAAAGGTTAATATTTATCGTGTAGCGAGCAAATCTAGGCTGATTTCATCGTTAATTAATGCCGCTCAAAACGGTAAATTAGTGACCGTTATGGTTGAGCTAAAAGCACGTTTTGAC
>Ga0207987_1000355_pt1 | contig 12723 bp, 2 predicted proteins | sample ETNtaG_19_FD_185768 | JGI IMG/M metagenome (GOLD analysis project Ga0207987, IMG submission 185768) | Marine microbial and viral communities from oxygen minimum zone, Eastern Pacific Ocean - ETNP201302PF86A (SPAdes) (version 2) | ecosystem: Environmental > Aquatic > Marine > Oceanic ...
TTCAGTTACTTTTCTTTTAACCATTTAATAAAAATTTTACTCTTTAATCTTTTATTTCAATTTTAATACTAAATATTTAATTAAACAAGTCCCTTACAAAAATAAATTATTATTTTTCTTCGTCAAAGTGATTAAAATCTAACTCAAAAAGAAGCATAATACTATTTAATATTTTTATAATTCGTGATCTGCTATGATTCATTTCAATATATAGAAAACCACGTTTAAACAATTTTATAGCACATCTTAATTCCGTTTCATTTTTAGAAAAATATAGACGACCACCCTTGCCTTTTATATTCTCTTCTAAAGTATTTTCAAATTCTTGTAATTCTATATCTAAAATACATAGTGTTTTTTTTAATACTTGTAACATTAAATCTCTCCAAGATGACTTTGGTGGTAATTTATATGAAATATTATTAATTTCAAAACCAGTTGGTCTTCTTCGTCTTTTTATAACTCTTTCTGCAATTTCTTCTTCATCAATTTCTTCATCAATTTCTTCATCAATTTCTTCATCAATTTCTTCATCAATTTCTTCATCGATTTCTGTATAATTATAATATTTGATTTCTAGTTCTTTTATAAATTGATGTAAATTTTTTTCATCATCACAAAAGAAATATTCTTTTCCTAAATCTGTTATAAAAGAATATTTCTTTTTTAACTCCTCTAACATTATGGTTTCTAATAAATCTGCATTTACTACATGAGTTAATACAATAATTTTCTCTATTCTATTTAATCCTGAATAATTTTGAAATCTTTTATTTGGATCTTTTTGATTTGTTTTACCAAATTTATAAACATCATTTTTTTGGTATTTTCCAAAAAGTTTACAACAATAAAGATACGGCATTCTAATCTTAATAAATTCAATTATATTCAATTGATTAAGGTTAATGTTATTCGATTTTAATATATTCTACGTAATACTTATTTTAAAATTTAGAATATAATTTAAGAATTAATGTAAATAAATAGAATCCACTTGATACTGCGGCATCTAGATAAAATCCCCAATCCTTATAAAAATGGAAAAATTGTGTGTTAACATTATTTTCTGCTTTAAATAAATCACTGCTAATATTTTCCTTTACATTTTTAAACATAACATAAAGTGCCATAATAGAACAATATACTCCAATAATCCATATAACTACTGATCCTCCTGTATTTTGAAAATAATCAGTAGAATAATCATATAAATGAAATATCATTACACAAATTGATAATATACAACATATTTGAGAAGTTGATGTCTTTAAAGTAGAATTATTTGTTAATGAATAACAATTATTTGTATCTCTTTTAACAACTATTTCTCCTGTATTACCATCTGTATATGATTGATAATTTTTTATACACGCTTTCCAAAAACCAAAATTTAAAGTACCTTCTATTTTATCATTACCTGTTTCTGGTGTATAATTATTAGTAGATTTAATATGATATGGCAATGATGTTGCGACAATTTTAGTAATAACTAAAATTAATAAAAATGCGAAAATTACTCGTTTATGCTTTCTTGCGAATACTGGTAAAACCATTATATATAATATAATAACATTTTTCTGTATCTTATAAATGTCTTCTATTATATCTTATTGACGCTCCATATAATTTAAAAACAGAATTAGTATTACAGTCAACGTCTATTGCTAAACTTGTTGAAGTATGAGCATTAACAAATTGAGGAGATACAATATTAACTGACCTATATGAATTGCCGACTGATTTACCAACATATCGTTCAACACCTGAACAGTATTCCAATTCAGCAATTTCAGTAATACCTGAACTTGTTCTATTTGCTGTAACTACCATTCTTATATATCGAACATTTGTTTGATTTGCTAGTGGGATCATATAATAATCACCATTATTAGGAAAACCGGAGGTTGCTCTAACATCTTGGCCTGTTCTTGTATCAACTGTTGTCCATGTTGTATTATCTGGACTAGTTTGAATTTGCCAAGCAATTGGATCTGTACTATTTGTATTTAAATGAGTTAATCTATAACTACTAATTTGTTTATTTGCCTTAAAATCATAACTAAACCATTGATCACCATAATTAGCAGCACTTAATTTTGCGGAATTAGCATAATTGGTACTATCTCCATCAAATGCTTTATATGCTTCATTACCAACTTCATTTCCATTTGTTTCAACATATACTGTACTAGTTTTATAAAAATTACATTCAGAAATAGCAACTTGATTACCAGTTCCATAACTGCCAGTAAAATGAAATCTAATATATCGTCCTTCAGTTGGTGTAGTAATATTATATTCCCACCACACTTTCGACGAATCAAATGTTGATGCTTCTGTTCTTGTATCTACATCTGTATAATTTGTTCCATCTGAAGAAATTTTTACTATCCATGAATATGGTGTCATATTTTGAGGTTGTTCGGACACTCTCCATTTATATCGTCTAACTGTTTGAAGAGTCTGCATATCGTATGTTAGCCAATGAGGAAACGCAGTTGTATTAGCAACCCAATGAGTACTATTAATTGTATCAAATGCTTTCCAAGGTTTACTTGTAACAAAATAACTATCAGCACTTGCATACCAGAAATTACCTGGATCTTGAAGTTGTACATTAACTTGATAATCAATACCACCATTTTCCGTATGATTAATTAAATTTTCTCTAACAATTGGAACTATCTGTAAATTTACATCTGATAATGCCGAATTAGCAATTGATTTTACTGTAGTTGTTGGTGCTATTAAAGGTGTTGTTGGATTCCATGTTTTACTAATTGTTTTTACATCTATTGATTTAATATCTTGTGTTTCAATCGCATAAGCTAAATATATTGCTGTCATTTTATAACCTTTGATAGCATTATCTCTAGTTGGTAAAGTTAAATCTGCTGTTAAATATAACATCTCTTCTTTTCCTTCCTTTCTCCAACAAAAATCACCATTAGTTGGATCTCTATATATATCCCAAACACCATTAACTACATTAAATTGAGTAAAAGGAACCCATACACTATAATCTGTATCCTCGTAAGTATTAAACTGTGGATAATCAATAATTGGTCTTAAAACACGAACATTTCCATTATATGCCTCTATTTTAATATCTTTACTAACACCTGTACATCCAATATCAATACCACCCATATCGGCCCATACCTTGATAGATTTAGTATCAGCATCACCAGATATTAAATTAATTTTTTCTGAAGATTCTATATCAATATCATTTCCTGTACTAGTTCCTAATGCTTTAATATCAATACCACCATTATTTGATTGTAATACAATTGCGTTTGACGCTGATTCACCAGATGTTAAATTTATTGAACCTCCACTATTTGTAATATCAATGTCTTCACCAGCAGTTCCAACAGCATCAATATCAATACCACCAGCAGTTGCTTTAATTGTTATCGCATTAGTAGCATTTTCTGTCGCTTGTAAATGTATTGAACCACCAGTATTTGTAATATCAATATCTTGTCCTGGATCACCATTTGCTGTAATATCAATACCACCATTAACAGAATTTATATTAATTGAATCAGCCTTATCTTCACTCGCAAATAAATTTATTGATGTTGTAGAAATTAAATCAATATCATCACCTTCCGTTGTTCCTTGCGATAATATAGCAACACCACCATTTGATGCTTTAATCATAATTGCGTCAGTAACATCTTCTGTTGATTCAATATTAATAGAAGCACCAGTACTCTTGATATTAATATCATTTTCAGGTTGAGCACTGGATAATATATTAATACCACCAGCAGTAGCAGAAATATTAATAGCATCAGATGCAGTTTCATCAGCAATTAAACTAAATGATTTACTTGCATTAACATAAATATCATCTCCTGTATTTTGACCTGTAGAGATTAATTTAATACCGCCTGTAGTTGCTTCTATTTGAATAGCATCTGGATTATTTTCAGTAGATTTTAAATTTATTGAACCACCATTATTTATAATATCAATATCTCTTCCTGCTTCTCCTTCAGCTTGAATTAAAATACCACCACCAGATGTTGTTGTTTTTATTTTAATTGCTTGTGCTTGATTTAATGATGAAGTAAAATTCATATAGTTTGTTGTTGAAACATCAATATCATTATTTGCTGTAATATCAATTCCACCTGCAGTAGCGTTTAATGTTATTGCATCAGCAATTGCTTCTGTTGATTCAATATTTACAGAACCTCCTGTATTTTTTATATCAATATCTTGTCCTGCTTCACCATTTGATAAAATATCAATACCACCCAAAGAAGAATTTATAACAATAGCATCTGGAACATTTTCTGTAGAGGTAATATTAACTGAAGAACCAGTTGCTTCTATATCTATATCTTCACCAGCTGTTCCATTAGCTGTAATATCAATACCACCTGCAACTGAAGTAATATTAATTGAATCAGTGGAATTTTCATAAGCAATTAAGTTAATTGATGTTGAAGAAAGTAAATCAATATCATCATCTGCTGTTGTACCATTAGCAATTATCCCAATACCACCTTGACTTGCTCTGATAACAATAGCATCTGCTGCATCTTCTGTAGCAATAATATTAATTGAAGAACCTCCAGCAGTAATATCAATATCTTCATTAGATGTACCTGTACAACCAATATCAATACCACCCTGAGTTGCTTTTAATGTAATTGCTTTGTCATTACTTTCGTGTGCGATTATATTTACTGATTGATTACAAGTAATATTAATATCATCCGAATTAGGGACTGTTCCTTGTGCTGTAATATCAAGACCTTTAGTAGAAGTAAGATACATTTTTGAACCATTATTTGTAACAAATGAAGTAGCATATAAATCTTTTATTTCAACATCACCATAACTTCCTGAATATACTTCTGAAGTATTAGTTCCATCTGGAATATAAATTAATCTTTGGTCATTTCTTCTAAAACCAAAGAAACCTGTTTTTGCTGCAGCATTATGCCAAGCAAATTCAATTCCTCTATCTTTAGCATCGTTATTTGTAGGATTATCTACACCACCTAATCTAATAATCGGATCATCTGTAACTACTACTGTTGTATTTCTAATAATTTGTTGTCCTGATACTTCAAAATCACCATAAATAAATAATTTATCATCACTCTTATCCCAAAATAATTTCTTTGTATTTTGAGAACCTTTAAATACAACATCCGCATCAAGATTAATTGTATTATTTGCTGTCATATTTAAATTATTACCATCACTTGTTAATTCCTCTGTTGTCCCTAATTTTATTTTACGACTTGAGGGTATTGAAATATCTTGAGTTGTTACTATGTTAGCACAATTGAAATCACCTAAAACATCTAATTTTACCGTTGGATTTGTTTTACCAATACCAACATTTCCATTATTATCTACAATCATTCTTTCTGTTCCTGCAGTATAAAATCTTAATTTATCTTCATCTGGAGAAGCTTCTGCTAAAATTTTTGTATCTTGATCTATATCAATCACTCCGCCTAATGAACCCCAAGCATTACCAGCACCATAACCTTCAAATTGGTCTAAACTTCCATTATATCTAATATAACCTTTTACTGGATTTGCTGGTCTTTGTCCGGTTGTTCCTTTTGGTAATTTATAGGCATCTGTTCTATCTGTATCTAAAGAAACTGCTGGATTAACCATACCTATTCCAATATTATTATCAGTATGAATAACACCTGTAACATGAAATTGGGCACTTGGAGAACTATTATTAATACCTACATTACCATTTCCCGCAACTGTAATTTTTGAAGCATTATTTGCTCCTAAGTGTAAAGCAAAATTGCCTGTATTTAATAAATAAGCATCTTGATTTGTATTTCTTTGTAAATACATATAACCACTCGCATTAGCATCAGTAATTTTTATATTTGGAGTGAAATTAGCAGTAAATTGTTCTGTTGAATAAACATCTAATTTATGATATGCAGTCGCAGTATTAATACCAACTCTACCATTACTCATTATTCTCATTCGTTCTGTCCCTGCTGTATAAAACCATAATTCATCATTATCTGCAGCGGCGGTTGATTCTGCTTTTATATAAGTATCTTGATCAACATCAATTACTCCACCAAGAGAACCCCATTGATTTCCAGAACCAAAACCTTCAAATGTTTCTAAAGTTGTATTATATCTAATATAACCTTTCTCAGAAGACGCCGGTCTTTCACCGGTTGAACCAGATGGTAATTTATAAGAATCTGTTCTATTTGTATAAAGTGAAATTTGAGGATTTGTAACACCAATACCAATATTGGAATTTGTAAAAATCTTTCCTCTTACATCTAATTTAGCCTGTGGAAGTCCAGTAACATTTCCAATTAAAACCGCACCATCTAATGTCATATCTACTGTTTTATCACCAATTCCATGAATACCAAATACTGAAGTAGCATTACTACCACTATAAGCAATATTTGCTTGGTCCGTTGCACCATCTGTTGAACTTCCTTGATCTAATTGCCAAGCACTACTTGAACCAAACATTATATCACCAACAATATCTAATTCTTTTTGAGGAACTGATTTACCAATACCAACTTTACCATTTGTATCTACAATCATTCTTTCATTTCCAACTGTATAAAATCTAATTTTATCTTCATCAGAATTTGCTTCTGTTACTATTTTTGTATCATTATCAGTATCAGCAATTGTTCCACTTGGACTAATATAATTCCAAACTGTTCCGTCATATCCTTCTAATAAACCTGTTTGACTATTAAATCTAAAGTAACCTGATTGTGGATTTGATGGTCTTTGTGCTGTTGTTCCTTTTGGTAAAAGCATTGAATCTGTTCCTCCAATCTCTAATGAAACAACTGGACTAGACTTCTGAATACCAACATTATTTCTTAAATATACATCACCATTAACATCTAATTTTTGAAGTGGATTATTTGTATTAATACCAACTTTACCACTAGAATCAATTGATAATCTATAATTATTATTATCAGAAATACTAAAACCTCCAACTGGTGTTGCTGTTCCTATTGAACCTACTCTCATAAACCAAGCACTACCACCAGCAGCATTATTTTTTATACGAATTGCGGCAGATAAACCATTCGCTGTACTATCACTACCAAATACATCAAATTTCGCAGCAGAAACAGTAGTTCCAATACCAACATAACCACCACTAAATATTCTCATACGCTCAACACCATTTGTCCCAAATCTCATATCTTTATTTTCATTTTGAAATAAGAATAAATGAGAATCAGCATCTATTCCAAATCTAGCACCATCACTTGATGTTGTGCCTGTATTAGTATTTGTTAATGCGAATATATTTCCAGTTGTTGTTGAATGGACATGAAGTGATGTATGTGGAGTATTTGTTCCAATACCAACTTTACCATCATTTAAAATTCTAACTTGTTCTGTATTATTTGTTTTAAATATCATATCATTATTGATTACTTGATTTACATAAAAATTATTATCTGTTGAACCTAAATATCCAATATTGGCTTTAGCACCACCAGCATATGTATCTGGATAAAATTCAAAGAAACAATGGTCTGTTCCTTCTAATGCTAATATACTTCCATTTCCTTTAACGTGTAATGTTTTTTGTGGAGAAGCAATTCCAACACCAATACTTGTAGCATGAATATTAGAACATTCTATATTTCCTGTTTGGACATCTGCTAATGTAAAACCAGTTCCTGTAATATCAACAGAAGAAGCACCTGGAGCAGTTTCTAATGCTGTAAAAAATTTAAATTTATTATCACTCGCATCTCTAAATAAACCTGCATATTTTGTTCCACTATTAATATATTTACCATACATACCAATATCAAGAGTATCATCTGATGTATTAGCGGCTAATTGAAGTAAAGAATCTTCAGCAACAATTTCATTTACATTTATTGTTGTTGTTGTACCATTGACTGTTAAATTTCCTGCAACTACTAAATCACCACCAATATCTAATAAAGCACTGGGATTTGTAATACCTATACCAATAAATCCATTATTCATTATTCTCATACGTTCTGTTCCGTTTGTATAAAACCATAATTCATCGTTATCAACACCAGCGGCTGATTCCGCCTTAATATATGTATCTTGATCAACATCAATTACACCACCAAGAGAACCCCAAGAATTTCCTGCTCCAAATCCTTCAAATTGGTCAGTTGTTGTATTATATCTAATATAACCTTTATGCCCGACTGCATTTGCAGTAGGTCTTTGGACAGTTGTTCCTTTTGGTATTTTTAAAGCATCTGTATGATTAATATGAACGGATACATCTGGATTAGATATTCCAATACCAAATTTACCATCACTTTTTACAATCATTCTTTCATTTCCATCTGTATAAAACCATAATTCATCATTATCATTACCAGCGGCTGATTCTGCTTTTATATAAGTATCTTGATCCACATCAATAACACCACCAAGAGAGCCCCATGCTGGACCAGCACCAAATCCTTCAAATTGATCTGTAGTTGTATTATATCTAATATAACCTTTATGATCGGCTGTTGTAGCAGTTGGTCTTTGTGCGGTTGTTCCTTTTGGTATTTTTAAACCATCTGTAAAATTAATATGAAGAGCAACTTTTGGATCATTTGTACCAATACCAACTCTACCAGAACTATTTATAAACATTCTTTGACCTGAATTTACATATACAGATAAATCATTTCCTGTAGTAATTAATTTCTGTCCATCACTACCAAAAGTTAAACCTACATTATTTGGAATATTAACATTCGCACTAGCGGTTAAATTAATATCTGAAGTTGCTTGAGTTGTTTGAAATGTCATATCTAATTTAGAAGTTAATCCTAAACCACCATTTGGAGCACTAATATTAATTGCATCTATAACACTTTCATCACCTTGTATATTTACTGAAGTACTTGATTTAATATCTATATCATCATTTACTGTTGTCCCAGAAGAAATTATATTAATACCACCAGCACTGGCTGTTATATTTATTGCGTCTGGATTATCTTCATTTGCTGTAATATTTATTGATGTAGCAGATTCAATATCAATATCATCACCTGCTGTTGTTCCATTAGAAAATATATCAATACCACCTGCAGTGGCTTTTATTGTTATCGCATCATCAATATCTTCGGTTGCTTGAATGTGAATAGAACCACCTGTATTTATAATATCAATATCTTCACCAATACTTCCTACAGCACTAATATCAATACCACCATTAGTCGCATTTAATCTAATCGCATCAGGAACATTTTCAGTAGATTTAATATTAATAGAAGAACCAGTTGCTGTAATATCAATATCTTCACCAGCAGTTCCAACAGCATCAATATCAATACCACCAGCGGTTGCTTTAATTGTAATCGCATCAGAAACATTTTCATTCGCAGTTAAATTTATAGATGTTGTAGCAGTAATATCAATATCGTCTCCAGCAGTATTTCCTGAAGAAGTTATATCAATACCACCATTTGTTGCGTTAATAGTAATCGCATCAGCAATATCTTCAGTAGATGTCAAATTAATAGAAGAACCAGTTGCTGTAATATCAATATCCTCACCTGCAGTTCCAACAGCATCAATATCAATACCACCAGCGGTTGCTTTTATTGTTATCGCATCAGGAACATTTTCAGTAGATTGAATATTTACGGAAGAACCAGTTGCTGTAATATCAATGTCTTCTCCAGCAGTTCCCACAGCATCAATATCAATACCACCAGCAGTTGCTTTAATAGTAATCGCATCAGCAATATCTTCATTGGCAGTTAAATTGATAGAAGTTGTAGCAATAATATCTATATCATCACCAGCAGTATCACCAGATGAAGTTATATTAATACCACCAGCACTTGCTGTCATTGTTATCGCATCAGCAATATCTTCATTCGCAGTTAAATTAATAGAAGTTGTAGCAATAATATCAATATCATCTCCAGCAGTATTTCCTAAAGAAGTAATATCAATACCACCATTTGTTGCTGTCATAGTTATTGCATCAGCAATATCTTCTGTTGATTTTAAATTAATAGAAGAACCAGTCGCTGTAATATCAATATCTTCACCAGCAGTTCCAACAGCATCAATATCAATACCACCAGCGGTTGCTTTAATTTTAATAGCATCAGCAAAATTTCCATGAGATTCTAAATTAAAATATGTTTGGGCGTCAACATCAATACCACCTTGAGTTGATTTAAGAATTAATGCTTCATCAACTGGTTTTATAGAAGAAAGTGTTAAAGTACCATCATTTGTTTGAATAGAAATTGCTTCTTGTGTAATAAAATCAATTGATTTAGATTGAATAGAAACAGATGCGGTTGAATTACCAATATCAATATCTCTTTCTCCAACTGTACCAATATTAATATCTGTAGTTTTATTATCCGTTCCAATATTAATAGATCCAGTATTAGCATTAATATCAATTGTTTTTTCCGTTTGAATATCTAAACCACCAGCAATAGCATTTAAAACAATTGAGTCATTTACAGATTCATTAGAAGTTAAATTTATTGATGTTGTAGAAGTAATATCAATATCATCACCTGCGGTATTTCCTGAAGAAGTAATATCAATACCACCAGCAGTAGCTTTAATTGTTATAGCATCAGAAACATCTTCATTTGCTTCAATATTAACAGATGTAGTTGCTTTAATATCAATATCATCACCAGCTGTATCACCAGATGAAGTTATATCAATACCACCAGCAGTTGCTTTAATTGTAATAGCATCAAGAACATTTTCATTTGCTTCAATATTAACAGATGTAGTTGCTTTAATATCAATATCATCACCAGCTGTATCACCAGATGAAGTTATATTAATACCACCAATACTTGCTAACATTGTTATTGCATCATTCGCATTTTCATTTGCAGTTAGATTAAATGATTGTGCAACTGTGATATTTATATCATCTGTATCAGATGTAGTACCTTGGGCTGTAATATCAATTCCTTTTGTAGATGTTAATTTCATATCTAATCCATTATCTGTAATTAAAGAAGTCGCATATAAATCTTTTATTTCAACATCACCATAATTTCCTGAAATAATTTCCCCTGTATTCGTTCCATCTGGAACATAAATTAATCTTTTATCTGTATTTCTAAAACCAAAGAAACCAGTTTTTGCGGAATTATCATACCAAGCAAATTCTACACCTCTATCTAAAGCATCATTACTAGTTGGAAGATTAACACCACCAAGTCTAATAATTGGATCATCTGTTGTAACTGTCTCTGTATTTCTTACAATTTGTTGTCCCGATATTTCAAAATCACCAAAAATAAATAATTTATTTTGACTTTGATCCCAAAAGACTTTCTTTGTATTGGTCGTACCATTAAAAATAACATCTGTATCTAAATAAATTGTATCATTCGCATCAATTGTTAGATTGGTTCCATCACTCACAATTTTTTGATTTGTATTAGCAAAATGTAATGGAACATTTGTTGGAATATTAACAGATGTTCCTGCTGTTAAATCAATTTTTTGAGTAGCTGTAACAACAATATCATTTGTTGCTGTTAAATTAATAGATTTAGTTGATTCTATATCAATATTATCACCTATATCAGTTCCTGAACTTATAATATCAATACCACCAGCAGTAGCTTTTATTGTAATAGCATCAGGAACATTTTCATTTGCTTCAATATTAACAGATGTTGTAGCAATAATATCAATATCATCTCCAGCAGTATTTCCTGAAGAAGTAATATCAATACCACCATTTGTTGCAGTCATAGTTATTGCATCAGCAATATCTTCCGTTGATTTTAAATTAATAGAAGAACCAGTTGCTGTAATATCAATATCTTCTCCGGCAGTTCCAACAGCATCAATATCAATACCACCTGCAGCTGCTTTCATAGTAATAGCATCAGGAACATTTTCATTTGCTTCAATATTAATAGATGTAGATGCTTTAATATCAATATCATCTCCAGCAGTATTTCCATAAGAAAGAATATCTATACCACCTAAACTTGCTGTTAAAGTAAGTGCGTCTGGAATATCTTCAGTAGATTTAATATTAATAGATGAACCATTAGCAGTAATATCAATATCTTCACCAGCAGTTCCAACAGCATCAATATCAATACCACCAGCGGTTGCTTTTATTGTAATAGCATCGGGAACATTTTCATTTGCTTCAATATTAATAGATGTTGTAGCAGTAATATCAATATCATCACCAGCAGTATTTCCAGAAGAAGTTATATCAATACCACCATTTGTTGCGTTAATAGTAATTGCGTCAGCAATATCCTCAGTAGATGTCAAATTAATAGAAGAACCAGTTGCTGTAATATCAATATCTTCTCCAGCAGTTCCAACAGCAGTAATATCAATACCACCAGCAGTTGCTTTCATAGTAATAGCATCAGGAACATTTTCATTTGCTTCAATATTAATGGATGTAGTTGCTTTAATATCAATATCATCACCAGCAGTATCACCAGACGAAGTTATATTAATACCACCAGCACTTGCTGTCATTGTAATCGCATCAGCAATATCTTCATTGGCAGTTAAATTGATAGAAGTTGTAGCAATAATATCTATATCATCATCAGCAGTATCACCAGATGAAGTTATATTAATACCACCAGCACTTGCTGTCATTGTTATCGCATCAGCAATATCTTCATTCGCAGTTAAATTAATAGAAGTTGTAGCAATAATATCAATATCATCTCC
>Ga0207987_1000359_pt1 | contig 12648 bp, 14 predicted proteins | sample ETNtaG_19_FD_185768 | JGI IMG/M metagenome (GOLD analysis project Ga0207987, IMG submission 185768) | Marine microbial and viral communities from oxygen minimum zone, Eastern Pacific Ocean - ETNP201302PF86A (SPAdes) (version 2) | ecosystem: Environmental > Aquatic > Marine > Oceanic ...
AGGCGTTGATCGCGCCGACGGTGTCTGCCTTCACGCTTTGCATGGAGCCAGACCGGTCCAGCAGCAGTGTCACCAGCGTGCGCGCGGGAGCTTCGGTCTTCGTCTCGATTTTCTTCTTCTTCGCCATTGGTGGCACCTCCTGTTGGATTGTCATCTTGCAGGAGAGATGGGTCCGCGGACCTCGTTTGTAAACCTATTTGGTTCACTTTTTCCGCAAGACCGATTTTACCGGCGTCATTTCCCCGAGCCAAAGGGTGATCCGATCTTCTGTGGGTCCTTCAAACACGGAAGCATTTATGACCGACAAACCTGACGAAAAACCCATCGCCGAACTTCGGCGTCATTTCCTGACTGGCCTTGCCGTCGGCGCGCCAGTCGTGCTCACCCTTTGGCTCGTCTGGTCTGCGATTGTCATGATCGATGGCTGGGTCATGCCGCTCATCCCCAAGACCACCATCGCGGCCGACGGCTTCCTGCGCCAGGTTCCCGGCATCGGTGTTGCCATCTTTCTCTTCACCACCGTGGCGCTCGGCATTCTCGCGAAGGGTCTGATCGGCCGCAGCCTCGTGAAGATTGGCGACGGGATCATGTCGCGGGTGCCGGTGGTGCGCACGATCTATTCCTCGCTCAAGCAGATCATGGAGACCATCCTCGGCCAAGACGGGCCCAAGTTCCAGAAAGCGTGCCTGGTAGAGTATCCCCGCAAGGGCATGTGGTCGATTGCCTTCGTCTCGACGGATGCACGCGGCGAGATCAAGCGGCAGACCAGCGAAAACGGCGAAGCTATCCTGTCTGTCTTTCTACCCACCACGCCGAACCCGACCTCGGGATTTCTCCTCTTCGTTCCGGAGAGCGAGGCACGGATGCTCGACATGGGCGTGGACGACGCTGTCAAGCTGGTGATCTCGGCCGGCCTCGTCTACCCACAAGACCTGCCGGTCAAAGAGAAGTAAGCAAGCTCCCTTCTTTGGCTCCACTCACGAAGCCGAAGAAGGGCCCCTGCCGGCCAAAGAGATGAGATCGGCACCATTTGCTGAAAGGCCTGCGCAGATGACACAGGAAAAAGACGAGATCATCCTCGATGACGAAGACGACATCGAGGACCTGATCGATCTGCTGGACGACCCTGACGACGAGGCAGAAGCCTCACCCAGCGAGATCGTGTTCGAGGAGGAAGTCGACGAGGCCAGCCTTGACCCGTGGGATCGTATTCCGCGCGTCTTCGGAGAGATCCTCGCCACCGACAGTCGATTGCCTGCTGGATCGGCCTTCTCCCTCACAATCCGGGATAGGGGCTACGGCGTCGACGACACCGGACTTGAGATGAACTTTCCCGTCCTTGAGGACGAAGAGAATAAAGAGCTCTGGCCGTTGCTCGATCTCATAGAGGCCAGGGCTGTGCGCATCATGCTCGCAATCTCACCCGATCTCTTCGGCTTCATTCGTGAGCCGGTCAGCATGCCCGAAAAATCGAGTTTCGGCATGGATCAAACCATTCAGGCCGATCTTTCCGCGCATGAGCGGATGATGAGAACCGCGGCGCTTCGCGACCGAATGGCAGAGGCCGGAAAAAATCCTGAAGAGATCGCTGTGCTGCTTGCGACGCCAAGGCCTACACCCTCCGCCTGAATTCCTCCCGGCTTATCTTGCCGAGGTCGCCCCGTCCGGCCTACTGTCGCGCAATGCAGGCAGGAACCCATATGCTCGAACTCGAGGTGCGCGCGGCGCGCCTGGCAGCCACGCTCGATGCGCGGCCCGAGCTTGGTGCATTATGGCGCCGGATGGTGGCACTCTCCGAGGCTGCCGCCAGCATGTCGCTTGAAATGATCTCCATACCCGAGAGCGATATCCTGCGCCCGCCCCTTGGGCTGGGCACGGCCAAGGGTGAGCCGCAATCGGCGCGCATCGCCCGCGAAATCTATCGCTTCCTGTTGCGCCCCGGAGGTCTGCGCAGCGATCCTGTCGCGGTTTTCGACCGGGCGGTCGAGGCAACCCGCATCACCGATGTCATCGATGATGGTGATGGCGGATATGTCTATTACCCGATCGATGTCGAGGTCGACATCTGGCAGAGCGGGCGCCGCGTCTTCGCGCAGGAGGCGCCGCGCATTCTGCGACATCGTCCGCCTCCGGTCCTGGGTGCGCTGGCGATCGCCCGGCTTGCTTCCGAGTGCATGCCAGATCCGCATCCGCTGACCGAGCGGCTGATCTTCATTGCCGCCGAACATGAACTGCGTCGTGACCTCGTCTTCTCTGATCCCATCGTTGCTCGCCAGCTGGACGGGCTCGATCAGCGTGTGGATGCCAACTGGGTTTGCCCGCCAGCTCTGGCGCTCGCCCGCGGCGGCCTGCGCAGCTGGGCACTCCATCGGCCCGAGATGCGCGAAGCACTTGTTCAGCGCCTCCACGGCGCGCTCGGGCGCGAGACAGGCCGGCTCGGTCCGCTTCAATCCTGGTCGGATCGCATGAACGAAGACTTCCAGCCCCAGACGCAGAGATCCCGACGCGCCGATTTTGCCAATTTCGTGCGTCAGACGCCGATCCTCAATGGCGCAACCGTCGCCAATGGGCTCGGCTGCACCGAGCGTGCTGCGCGCAACTTTCTCGAGGATGCCACCCGGGCCGGGCATCTTAGACTTCTCACCCAACGCCGCAGCTACCGGCTCTGGGCTGTGCCTGCGCTGGCAGACATGATCGAAGAGCGGCGTGAGAACCTCGGCCGGCTTCGCTCGAAAGAAGCAGAGCTTCCTCCCGAGCCGATCTCTCATGAACAGGACGCGACAAGGTCCTTGCAGAAAGACGAGGATTTCGAAGCGCGTTGCTCCGCCATCCTTGCCGACATCGACAAGGCCATGGCCGGTGTCGATGTGCTGAACGAGAAATACCGCAAGCCCTGACGGGCCCGGCATGACTTCCCCGATAACCTGAACAGATGTTCCGACCGCATGGCGGCACCGGTCCCTCCCTCTGCTTGAGGAGGGACCGGTCCGCCGAATGCGTGCGCAAGGCCCGATTTCCCCTTCACCTGATACCCAAGGAGATCGAGCACCATGATCCGCCACGCCCTTCGCGCCGCACTTGCCGCGATGCTTCTGATCGGAGCGCCGCAGGCCGCCTTCGCATCACCTGTGAAAATGTCCGGCTCGGGCATCTGCCACTGTCCGGGAGGCACCTATTACGAGAAGACCTCGGCCGCGAATGCCTTTCCCTCGATCGAGGCCTGCCTTGCCCAGGGCGGGCGACACCCTCAGCGCGGGCAGGGTCAATGTCAGGCTGCCACCATGAGCACCGCAGCCGTGCGCACCCCGGCGCCGGCCCCTCAATCGGGCGGTGCCTATGACCGGGATCTCTTCGGTGGCTGGGCCGATGCCGACGGCGATTGCCAAAACACCCGCCATGAAGTGCTGGCCGCACTTTCGACCGGCCCGGTCTCCTATTCCCGCGACGGCTGCTACGTCGTGCATGGTCGCTGGAACGATCCTTACACGGGTGGCATTTACTCGACTGCGCGGGATCTTGACGTCGACCACCTCGTGCCTTTGGCCTATGCCTGGTCGCGCGGCGCAGACCGCTGGGACCGGGAAAAGCGGGTCCGCTTTGCCAATGATCCGGTCAACCTCTTCGCGGTCCAGGCCTCGGCCAACCGTCAGAAGGGCGCCAAAGGACCGCTCGAGTGGCTCCCGCCCAATGCGGGCTTCCACTGCCAGTATCTTCTGCGCTTCACCCGTGTCGCCAAAAGCTATGGCCTCGTATTCAGTGCAAATGAAGCACGAGGCATCGATCATGTGACCGCACAAGCCTGCGGCCGCGGCACTGGCTGATCGCCATATGCGGCACAGCTTCGAGCTGCCCATCTCGACCTACGAGTTGGGCAGCCAAACACAATCCTGACATCCTTCCTCAGGCGATGGATCTGCCGAAGTTGCGAGGTAGTGGAAGCGGCATCGTATCTCTGTGCCAGTCCTGCGCTTCTTCGAGCGCGCGGAGCTGCGTAAAGATCGTGGCGCATCTCGCATTCCAGAAGGCATCTTTGGCCTTCCGATGTCTCTTGCTGGTGCGCCGGCCCGCCTGAACGACCTCATCTGCAAAACCAGTCAACTCAAGCATCTTCTCGCGGCGCTCGTTTCGCTGTCGCTTCGAGCCACCCTTGCGGTAAATCGCCGTTCGAGCGACTGGAACAAGAGCGTCGACGTGCTCCGGTATCTCTTCGGGGAGGTCGAGCCCGAGGCCTTCCGCCACTCGCAATCCCTGCGCAACAACGGTAATGACATCCTGTGAGATCTCTCCATCCGCGAGCCGATCGAAGATCGCCTGCGTCGCAACGAATATCTTCACCACGAACTCGGTCTCGAGATCGTCAGCCCTGATATCCGCAATGGCGGCGGTCGTCATCAATGCACGTGCCTGGATCACCGTCCCCTGGAACATCGAAGTCTCACCAAAGATATCCATCACAGCGCGCTCCCCGCCAAAGACTGCTCACTTCTACCACTTTTGCGGCCGCCGACAAAGATCGGGTCCAGCATGCAGCTCTCTAAAATTTCTGATTCCGGAAAGGTCCTTTCCAAATGTCGGGCACAGCACGCCGAGCCGCAGCATGAAGAGATGCTTGGTCGACTCCCCACGAATTCTCTTCGCTCACCAGGTATGTGCGCCCATATCCACCTCAGTCCATGGCCAAGCCATGCTTCTCGCAACCCTCTTTCGAGGAGTATCTGACATGGCCAAGACGCGCCAAACCCTGCTCGTCACCGAAAAACCCTCCCAAGCGAAGAACATCCTCCCGCATTGGCAGGAACATTTCCCAGACGATGAAATAACGCAATTCCACACCCCGCCGATCGGTTCATTCCGCTTCCGTCTGCCTCGCGACTTGCCGCTCTCGAGCGTTCCAATCATCGCAGACCCCATCCTCGAGAGACGTCCACCCGGAGTTATTCAGCCTCCCGGTGTTTCCCCCTTCGATGGCGATTTTGGCGCGCTCGCGCGCGCCGCCGATCACATCGTCTGCGCCACCGGTTTCGACCCCGCCGGCTGCCGAAACTTTCTTGACCTCATGACTCAATACCGCGTCGAGACCCCATTGTCCGAAATCTCCTGGCTCGCTCTCAGGGCAGAGGATGCCACAAGCGTTACCGCCGGCATCGCAAAGAATCTGCATGCCGACAATCCTGAATTCGCACGTATGGCAGCTATCGGGCAGGCACGGCAGTATTTCAATCACCTATACCTTGTGAACGCTCTGCCAGTCTTCGGGCTTGCACTCAGGGCGGCAGGAATTGACCCCACAGGTAAGTTCAGCTTCCTATCGAAATACACCCTCCAGATGTTACTCCTTCTCGCACGGCTTGAGCCGGGCCCGCTTCTCTGGAAAGAGCTTATCAAGCTCATGGTCAAGGACCCGGGGTCTCAAGATCGCAGCCAAATAGGTTCACCCATGTCGCGAGAGGCGATCGTTTCCTGGCTCTGGGGGAGCGGGTGCCTCACGCGGCAAGACCAGGACGGACCAGTGCGCTATGTTCTCTCAGATCGCGGACGGCGTCTTGCCGGGCTTATTCACAAGGATTGCTTCGATCCACACCTGAGTTCGCGACTGGAAGGGTGGGGCGAGACCTGGCCCGCCAGCAAGCCGGCAATCGAGCGCTACGTCAGAACCTTTTTCGGGAAAGAGAAGCGTTTCCTTCTCAGGAAGGTTTGACACGACAGATCGGTCGTGCCTTCCCTGCCTGCGTCCGTTCCCACAGTAGAGATCTTCGGAAAATCCCGCATTGCGGGAATCCCTGAATAGACCGGTTCTTTTTCCGCTGCTACCTTCGGGGTGTTTTTAGCGAATTAGCCGAAGTGATTTTATGACGTATGATATTGATATGGCCCCGCGCCAACCAATCACCCGAGCGGGTCGTTCCTGCCAATGGAAGGCGACGACACAAGCTCCAGGTGCGCTCAACATTGGCGGGATGTGGTTTCGGGAGACCCTGCCGCCCTTGGGGGAGATCTGTCGATCCATCCTTGAGGACGATGCGGAGCCAAGGCGGATCGGGGATATTCGGCAGCTCATCGCAACCCACATGGCCATCGCTACGGAATCTTCCCAATGCGAGCAATTTGCGCATGCATATCAACCCTTCATGCCACGAGAGGGCGATCGCTTCGTGGAAAGCCTCCAGCTCCTATCTGACGGCGGCGCGCGGGTGCGCCGAAGCAGGATTTCGATCACCCGAAATGATCCGAAATACCGATGGGAGGTTCTGGACGGTCTGGACCGGGCAGACCTGACCATCGAGCAGCGAGAGGTCTTCCTATCCCTAAAACGGCGTCGCGGAATGGTCGGTGAGCCGCTGGAGTATCTCTGGATCGCCTTGTGCCATCTTGGCCTCGCACCGGGGATTGAAGAACGGCGCCGACACTATGGAAGCGGGTTCATCCCAAAACTCAAGGTGAGCGATCACTTGTTTCAGATCGAGCGGGCACCGCTCTCGGATCAGGTCGCACATTGCCTGGATGCAGACTGCTACGGGCTCGTCTGGATTACGAACGCGTCGCAGATCGGCACACGCCTGGACCTCGACATGGAAGCGCTTACCTTCGACAATCCTCTTGGCGCCCAGCACAGCCTCGAGACCGCACATCGGGCCATGATGCAGCAACTCAATAAGGCCATGGGTCGACTTTGAACTGATTGGACTGTCCGCACTCCGGAAAACCAGGGCACCTCAGCCCCGATGTTAGGTCAGAATTTTTGCGATTGGTTCGAACACGAAGAATACTGCGCCTGAGATGTAAAAGACGACAAGTGCGGCGGCAGCTATCAGGAAAACCTTCGCTCGCCGCCCCTGCTTGAGACAGACGCTGGCGAAAACTCCGCCCAAGAGCCACGCAAGAGCGATATAGCCGGCGAACCATATACTGATGGGCCAGATTGGCTCGCAGGAAACCAGAATGTCCCTATCGATTGGGTTGCACCACCGAAGGTGACGGATAACCATCATCTCGTGGAACGTTGCAACTGCGCCAACCAGCATGAACGGCGCAGCCAATTGCCAAAACGGACGAAGCGCGCTGCGCCTCACGACACCTGAAGTTTCGGCGACTCTATCTTCTGAATCTCTATTCATGTTCGAGACATAGGCACATCACGCAACCACCCTTCCTTCTTCATGGCAAGATGGGTGGAAGACGCACAGAATAAATCGGTGCGTCCGGGTCAGAGAAAAACAACCCGGCTCCGGATGTCTCTCCCAGGGGCTGGTCAGCGAACCCCTGGAAGACACACCCAAATTGCAAGGATGGACATATGGCCGCAGAAACTACGCTGACCGCTCTCGCCGATCAAATCGAGCATACCTTCGACTTGATGGCCGACGAACTCGAAAGCATCCTCAAAGAGAAGGTCAGAAAACTATCGAAGCGTTACCCGACGCGCACCTTCAAGATCCTCAGCGGTCATGGCAGTCTTCAGCTCGAGGTATCTCGACGCAGTAAGGCCTGGAATAGGTTGACTGGCAAGGATGACTACTTCTTGGTCGACTGTCGCGGGGACGGCGGCACTGCCCCTCAAGGCTTTGCTGAAGACCTGTTCAAAGAAGTCGACGAGATCAGCGAGCGCTTCCAGGACCATTACAATGGCTATGCCTGCCTTCAAGTCGACTTCGTCATGAAAAACGGCGAGCTGATTGGGTCCGATGCTGCCTGACACCCGCTCCTCTCACGTCGGCGAAAACCAGGACACATCTGCCCGGAGATGTCGGGCACCGTAGAGTAAGTCTTGGCAAGCCGAGGAGGCGCTCGCTGAAGCTTTCAACGAGATCGATCAGATCCGGGATTCACACAGAGATTCCAACCTGCTACCGTCCTTATGCCGATGGGGCGACGAAGCGATGACTTCGACGGGCGCTGTTCAAACCAGTGCGGAGTATCGGCATGTCGGAAGTTCTCCTGTCCCGGATCAACCCGGAAGCCAACTGCTTCCGGTTCTACGAGATCGCAATCGAGCCCAACCTCTTCGGTGATCATGCTCTGGTCATTCACTGGGGGCGCATCGGCAAGCGCGGCAACACACGCATCGCCTCCACCGGAGATCTCGACTTCATCGAGGCCAAGGCAAGCCGGCTCGAAAGACAGAAAGTCAGACGAGGCTACTGTCACACCTCCAAGCTATCACAGCCCCCGCAAAGATGAGCCTGCCAGAAGCTGCGGTCATAGGCCGCTACCAGCGGTGCCAGCTCAGATAAGCTGATGCCGACACCCCGGCTGCATCTACCGAAATAGCAACGATCGTTGTCATTTTGCTGTCTGGCCTCGCATCAGGAGCAGAATGTCAACGATCGTTGTCATTTCAGGCCCTACGGTTCTGCTCCTCATGGGCTGAACCCACCTTCTGGGCTCATCCCCGGGAGGTATCTGTCATGAACTGGTTCGAACCGCTCTACCGCGACGCCATCTGGCTTGCTCACCCTCTCTCGGAATTCTGGCGCCTGGCTGCCATCGCCTTCCTGGGCTTTGCTGGTGCCTCCATCCTGATGGGGCTTCGCTCTCTCGACTTGCGGTTCATCATTGCAGGCATCTTCACCATTGCCTGGGAGATTGCCCTCCCGGATGCACCGCTCGGCTTTCTCGAGGGCAGGGTAGGGGGCTTGCAAGACGAGGTGTTGATCATCCTGCTGATGCTGGCACTCGGGATCATCGGCATTCTGCGTAGCCTTCGCAGTCCTCGACTACAGGTCCTTCCTGTCTCGATCGCTGCACTGATGATCGCCTCCCTCAGCTATACCTACCACCTTGTCCTGATCAACGGGTTCGATGGGTCGCTTCGGCATGTCGAGGCCGCGGCCCTCGCACAGACCCTCGATCTCGGACCGGACGCCTGGGATCAGTATTGCGCGCTCCAAAATCACCTGTGCGGGGAAGGCCTGCCCACGACCGGCTACACCGGCTTTGATCGGGATCTCGGAGATTGGGTCGCACATGCACTTCCGGTGGAGACCGAAGGCCGGATCTGGAGTTCCGACGGCACCTTGGGGGCCAATCCTCCCCATATCTGGGCCGCCGAGCGCAGCCAGGGCGTCCTGCGCTGGATCATGGTCGACCGCAGCGCTCAGGCCAAGTTCCTCGAGGTTGCCTTCTTCACGATGGCCAATATCGCGCTGATCTTCTGGACCCTCGCGGCGCTTGCAGTGGAGCTACTGCACCGCCGGCGCCGTGTTCGCAGCACTGCCTGATCAGGGCAGGCTTGCCGCGGCGATCGTGCTTGCGGCATGCCGCTGCTCGACGGAAGAGAAGCGCAGACCCGAAAGGATCGTGTCAGCCGTCCGTGCTGACCCGGAAACGCCGGGAAGGCGGGCAAGAGGGATACCCCGCACATTAGAGATCGGGTGGATAAACAAGCAGCTCAGAGCTTCCTCACCCAGTCGCTCCAGCACCACGATGCTTTCCGCCAAAGAAAGCGCGCGGTCCACGATGACCATATCACCCCAGATCATGTAGAGAGTGTTCGGGTCATCGAGTGCGCCCAGTTCCATGCGGCCTTCGATGCGCATATGGAAGAGGGCAGCCATCACAGGGACGAAAGCCTTCCAGCGTCCAGAGAGGATGACCTCGAAGTCCCGCCGCAGATCACGACGCTCCTGAGGGCCGAGACGGTCATGAGGATCGGCGATCGCAAGAAGATCCGGCACCAGGTCTTCCACCTTGGGAGCAGGTTTGCGCTCCACCAGGGGCGTGACGCCGAAGCGCAGCTTCTCTTCCAGAAGCATCCGACCGATGATCCGCGACTGAAGAAGCTCCCGATCACCCTTGCGCATGCCGGCCGGGCGATGCGTGCCATCAGAGAAATCCTGGAGCGCTGTGTCGAGCAGCTCCTCGCGCATGCCGGCCAATGTCTCCGGACTTCGCAGGGCCGCGGAGATGCCGTGGGCTGTCACCCCCTTGGGCTTGGGGAAGAGGTGTTCGCGCCAGGCTGGCACGATCGGGGCATCTGTGAAGGGCGCGCTGCGCATCTCGCTCATATCGACTCCATCGATCCATTCGCTGTCGGCCAGGGTTTTCCGGGCTCTGTCTGTCTGTCTTTCGATGAAGGTGGGTTCATAGCGCACCGCTTCCCAATCGAGCCGAACTTATGCGCAGGAATTTCTGTGCTTCTTCCGGCGCACCCATCTCTTCGTTAAGTGAACCCAAGGGAGAATGAGTATGATCAGCTTTGCAGGTTTCGGGCACGCCCTGCCTGACCGTGAGGTCAACCTCGCAGACCTGGCAGAAATGCACGGGGTCGATCCTGTGCGTCTTGCTCGTTCTCCCGGCATCCATGTCCGGCGCCACTGCACCACTGAAAGCCAGGTGGATCTGGCAACACGGGCCGCGCTCGGCGCCCTCGATGCCGCCGGGCTCGATGCTGGAGATGTCGACGTGATCATCAGCGCCGCGGGGGTCTCCTACCAACCCCTCCCAGGCATGGCTCCGCTTCTCATGCGCGAGATCGGCATCGCAGACGGTGCAGCCGAAGCCCTTGATGTAAACACCACCTGTCTCAGCTTCTGCTCAGCCCTCGACATCGCTGCCATGCGCCTCGCATTGCGGCCGCAGGAAGTCATCCTCATCGTCTCCTCGGAGATGGCTTCGCGCGGACTGCCGTGGGCGCGTGATCCGGAAACCGCAGCCCTCTTTGGTGATGGCGCAGCTGCCGCGGTGATCACCCAAGGCACAACGCGACTGCTGGCTCGGCGATTTGAGACCTATCCCAGTGGATGGGAGGCCTGCCAGATCGCATCAGGCGGCACACGCCTCGATCCTCACCGTGATACTGACGCCTTCGAAGAGGGGGCAAAATTCGCAATGAACCCGCGCGACCTTTTCCGCCTTACGGCCGGAAACCTGCCGCGCTTCGTGGACAAGCTCTTGAGGGATGCAGGATGGGCCGCCGAAGAGGTCGACACCGTCGTGCCACACCAGGCCAGCCCACTCGCCCTGACCCACATGGCGCGCGCCTGTGGGTTCAGCCGGGATCAGGTCATCGATATCATGGAAGGGCACGGAAACATGATTGCCGCCTCCATACCGCTCGCGCTTGGGATGGCGGCCGCCGAAGGCCGGCTGACGCCCGGGCGTCGGATCATGCTGCTCGGCACCTCCGCAGGCGTTTCCTTCGGCGGGCTCGCGCTCGAAATAGGAGGTGCCACGGAATGACCCTGCTGGTAACCGGAGCTACCGGATTTCTCGGAGGTCGCGTCGTGCGACGCTACCTTGCCCTCGGGCGTAGCGTAACAGCACTGGGTCGCAACCAGGACCGTCTTGATGAACTCGCAGCTCTCGGTGCGCGCGTCATTGCGCGGGATCTTGCGACGCCGTTCACCAAGGATGAAATCGCGGGCCTTACGCATATCCGCACGATCGTCCATGCCGCGGCGCTTTCAGCTCCCTTCGGGCGCAAGAAGGATTTCTGGGGCGCCAACATCAATGGCACGCGCCACATGGTCGAACTCGCCCAGAAGATCGACGCGAAGCGCTTCATCCATATTTCGACCCCGGCAGTCTACTATCGTCCTGCCGATCAAGTGGGGCTCCACGAGGGGCATGAGCTTCCCCAGCCGGTCAATCACTACGCAGGCACCAAGCGGGCTGCCGAGGAGCTTGTCCTGTCTCGGCTGGGGCGCGGCACTGTCGTTCTGCGCCCGCGCGGCATCTACGGTCATGGCGACACGGCGCTGCTTCCACGTCTCATCACGGCCGCTCGATCCGGACCTCTGCCGCTGTTGCGAGGTGGCACGGCAGCCACAGACATCACCCATGTCGACGACGTGGTCGATGCGATCATTGCAGCCGAGCGCGCCGGGTCGTCCAGCGCGCGCATCTTCAACATCTCGGGTGGCGAGCCGGTCAATATCCACGCTCTGATCGAGCGCGTCTGCGGTGAGCTTTCCATACCGGTCCGTTGGCGCGCCATTCCCACTCCAATCGCGATGACCGCAGCCCGTGCCGCGGAACTGCGTTCCGCGCTCACAGGTTGGCGCCGCGAGCCGCGCATCACGCGCTACTCTCTCGGCCTCCTCGCCTATACCCAAACCCTCGACATTGGGCGCGCTGAGCGAAATCTCGGATGGGTGCCGCGCGTCGCACTCGACGACGGGATCGAGGAAGCCCTCTCCGGATTCAAGCTTCCTGTCGCCTTAGATCAGGCCGAAGTTCCGTCCCCCTCCGAATGCTCGAACCCTGCCCAGGAAGAGCCTTCGATAACGGAAGAATCGTGATGGAGGGACTTCGTCTTCATTTCGCAAACTCAGGCACCGTGCGCGTTCCTGCTCCGCTTCTCCTCAAGCGCGGCGGAATGCGCATGCTCGATCTCAAGGTCCGCTACGGGATCATCGAACATCCCCAACATGGCTTGATCGTCATTGATGGTGGCTACGCTCCATCGAGCTTCTCCCGGCCTCACATGTCGCGGATGCTGAAGACCTATCGACAGGTTCTGCGCCCCCGGATATCCGCCGCAGGAGGGCCTCACGCGGCATTCGCCCAGATCGGTCGCCGCGTGGAAGATGTGCAGCACATCATCCTTACCCATCTGCATCTCGACCATATCGGCTATCTCGACCAGTTTTCCGGAGCGAAGATCCACCTCTCGCGCGCCGCCCTCGAGGAGCTCGAGACCACGCCTGC
>Ga0207987_1000361_pt1 | contig 12613 bp, 6 predicted proteins | sample ETNtaG_19_FD_185768 | JGI IMG/M metagenome (GOLD analysis project Ga0207987, IMG submission 185768) | Marine microbial and viral communities from oxygen minimum zone, Eastern Pacific Ocean - ETNP201302PF86A (SPAdes) (version 2) | ecosystem: Environmental > Aquatic > Marine > Oceanic ...
CTGTTGGGCCGTCTCTGCTGCCACTTCAGGAGCAGGGCTCCGGCTGTTGTTTTTCCCGGTGGTTTACCTTGGTGGTTGGTCATGTCTCTACGGGCTGGGTCTCCCGGAGGCTCCATAGATCGCGCTGATGTCCTTGTAAACGCGCTTGAAGAGCGCGTTCGCGAGTGCGTGGGGGCCGAGGATTTCGATTCCTGGTTTGCGAACACGCCCTGTCGTTACGACCCGTCCGGCTCATTTATCTTTACCGCCCAGAGCCCCTTTCGAACAAAGTGGATCGAAACAAAATATGGCGAACTCCTGCATGGAATCGCCCGTGAGCTCTGCGAAAAAGATGTAACTCTTTCTTTCGAAAGCGCGGCGGAAGGCGCGGCGGAGAAGACCGCGGCGGCCGGACAGGTCGCCTTCTCTCAGGAGACCAGCGAAAGATTTTACCTCGATGACTTTGTGGTCGGCCCGGGTTCCAGGGTTGCCTATGCCGCCGCCACGGCGGTCCTCGAACACCCCGGCAAGACCTACAGCCCTCTTTACATTCACGGGCCATCCGGGGTGGGAAAAACCCACCTGCTTCAGGGCATCGCTCGCCATCTTCGAGAAACATCCAATCTCAAGGTCTGCTGTGATTCAGCCGAATCCTTTACCAACAGGTTCATCGAGGCGGCCGGCAACCGAGACCTGGGTTCCTTCCACGCCCGGTATCGCGAATGCGAGGTTTTCATCCTCGATGACATCCACTTCCTGGCGGGCAAGAAAAGAACTCTCGATGAGTTCTTCTCCATCCTTGAAAACCATCTTAACAAAAACAATCAGGTGGTCCTCTCAAGCGCCATCGATCCGGCGGAGTTGGCCGGGCTGCCAGGCCGGCTGCTCGCTCGCTTTCGTTCCGGGCTGATCACCCCGGTCGAGATTCCTAATTTTGAGACCCGGGCCGAGGCTGTCATGAGAATGGCGGAAAGAAAGGGTTATCGTCTGCCCTCTGTCACTTCCGAATACCTTGCCCAACACGTCACCGATAATCTCCGCGAATTAGAAGGCGCGCTCAATTGTCTGATCAATGTATCGCGGCTACACCAGTCCCCCCTCACCCTGGAGATGGCAAAAGCGGCTCTGGATGAGTTTCTTGACCTCGGCGGGCAGCCTTCTTCTGGAGGGGTGGGGGCGCGAAACATCATCGACATCGTCTTGACGCACTATGGGATAGAAGAGCGCGACCTCCTCTCGGCCAAAAAAGTGAGGACCGTGGTTCGAGCGCGTCAGGTCGGCATGTACCTGGCGCGACAATTAACTCCGCTTTCGTTGACCCAGATAGGAACGCTTTTTGGTGGGCGGGACCACACCACGGTTCTTTACGCTCTCAAGAGAATCGAAGAGTGCCTTGGGACGGACAGCGCCCTGCGCTCAGACATCGAAACGATTCGTTCACGGCTTTCTGTCGCCCACTTTCATTAGGCCTGGCCATCGCAAGCAGCTCTCTCCAAAGCTGTGAAATACCGCCCTCCAGCCGTGTGAAACTCTTCGCATTACCTTTTATAAGTTGTGGAATTTGGTGAGTCTCTCTACTGAATTTCACAATTCATCAACGCTGAGTCACCAAATCCAACAATCTATACCCTTTTAATGAAATTGAATTCAACAACCCCTGTGGAATAAATAACCCCATTCCTAATAAGGATTTACACCCCTGTTTAGCCTGTATTCCACAGCAGAACCCTGGGTGATGAGTTCTGATACTGATGATGTAGATATAGAAACATCTCAAGGCCGGCTTTCGATCCCAACCATTTACCCCACTCTTCCCGAAACCCAGCTCATCAGGCAAAAATCCAGGCCCCTCAGAAGGACACATAACCCCTTTTATTTAAACAATTTACATAAATAGAGAATAGCCAGGTTTCTCCGGTTTCGCCCGGGATACGTAAGGTCTTTATTATAAAGAACTTACAGCACAGGAGAAAGTTTTTCGGAACACCGCAAAATTTGACATAAGGCGTTTAATTGTAATACTTTACGATTAAATTATTTAATTGCCTTTGGCTGAACCCGAACTATAATGATCCTTTCCTCAATTTAGTGTTATCGAAGGTGGTTAATAGCGCTTCAGGCGGATTGTGTGACCCTGAATTTGCGTTTTTCAATGGAAGTGAACTTTGCCCCACGGAATGGCTTGTCTTTCGTCTGAAGCGAAGTGAGCGTGACCTGCGGGAGATGCCGCTTTGGGGTTTCAGCGTGGAACCCAGCTAAAGGAATACACGATGAAAATTTGCTGTGAAAAAAACGAGTTGTTTGAGCGACTGCAGAGTATCGCGGCGATCACGGGGGGTGGGCCTACCACCAAGTCGATCCTGCGTAATTGTCTCTTTGTTGCGACGGACAAGGAATTACAGATCAAGGCGACTGACCTGGATGTGTCAGCCTGTCTGCAGATTGAACGCCAGGAGGTTGATGGTAAGGGTGAGTTGGCTTTGCCTGCCGCCAGGCTTCTCTCCCTTGTCAGGGAGGTTCCCGGCAACAGGATTATTATAGAGGCCACAAAGGATGGGAAGGGAGCCAAGGTTTGCTCTGAGTCGGGAGAATATTCCTTCAAGCTGCTTGGAGAGAATCCTGACGAATTTCCAGAGGTGAGGGGGTTTTCCGGGGAGGGAGCCCTGGAGTTGCCGCGGGCAAAATTTGCCGAGATGTTACGCCGTGTAGCCGTCGCCGCCTCAAGGGATTCTTCCCGTTATCAACTGACCGGAGTCTTCTGCGAGATAGAGGGCGGCCTGCTCAAGATGACGGCAACCGATGGAAAGCGCCTGACTACCGACGAGATGGAGATCGACAATCCAGCATCGGCGGCAACCTCCGGGATTATCCCTAACCGGGCCGTTGATGTGATGGTCAAGGTCTTGTCCCAGGGGGAGGAGAGTGTCAAGTTCGCCCTCGAGGAAACGGAAGTGCAGATGTCCTTCGATGGCGGAGAGATGATGGCCAAGTTGGTAGAGGGAACCTTTCCCGAATACAAATCCGCGATTCCTTCGGAGGTTAAAAGCGAAATAACGGCGGATCGGGGGCAACTCGTTGCCGCGGTCCGGAGCGCCTCCCTGGTTACCGACAAAGAGACGGAGGCCGTGATTTTCCGTTTCAAAGGCAAGGAGGTCGCGATCGAATCCAAAGGCAGCGACATTGGCGAGTCGATGATCCGGGTTGATGTGGAAAAAGAAGGTGAGGACGTTGAGATTCGATTTAACCCGAGCTATTTCGTGGATGCGCTCAGGACCATCGACACAGAACAGGTTCGGATGGAGTTTTTCGGTTCGGAGCGTCCGGGGGCGATCAAAGGAGAGCTCAGCTATCGTCACTACCTGATGCCCCTGGTGGTCAATTGAAACTTTTCCGGGAACCCGGTCAAACAAAGAGAAGAAGAGTGACGGATCGAAAAACGCGGCGCCATGGAAGGGGCCGCAGCAATGAAGCCGGCGGCAAGGGCCCCGAGGTACTCGAGGACATTCTGCGCCGATGGTTAAAAGAAAACAGCCTCGACACGACCCTTGGTCGAGCCCAGCTGGAAAGCTGCTGGAAAGATACGGTAGGAGAAGAAGTGGCCGACAGAACACGAATTGTGGATCTCAGGGGAGGAACCCTTGTAGTCGAGGTGGACTCGGCTCCCCTGCTTGGCGAACTCTCCGCGTATTACCGTGAAGAAATTATGAGTTCTTTGCGCCAGAGCGAAGGCTTTCCCAACTTTCAGAATATCCGGTTTCGCGCCGGAAACTTCGAGACAAACACATGACGTCAACGGATGACGCCTCTGGGGCGACCAAGACCCCCGAAGCGGACAACCAGGCTGATTACGGGGCCAGCAACATCAAGGTTCTTGAGGGCCTTGAGGCTGTAAGGATGCGCCCCGACATGTACATCGGCGGCACCGACATCAAGGGTCTCGAACATCTCGTGACCGAGGTGCTCGACAACAGCATCGATGAAGCCATGGCCGGGTATTGCGATACGGTGAAGCTTCATATCTACGAAGATGGAAGCGTCTCCGTTGAAGATAACGGACGGGGCATACCCGTTGGGGCCCACGAGTCGGGGAGCGACGCCCTGGACGTCGTCATGACAACCCTCCATGCTGGCGGGAAGTTTGATCATGACAGCTACAAGGTCTCCGGCGGCCTGCACGGAGTCGGTGTGTCGGTGGTGAACGCCCTGAGCGAATGGCTTACCGTGGATGTTTACCGAGAAGGAAAACATCACGCCCAGCGCTACGAGCTCAAGGGCGAGGGCGAGGGCCAGGCCCCCGAGCCGGTCGGCCCGGTCGAGGTCGTGGGCAAGGCGGAGGCTACCGGGACCAAGATTCGTTTCAAGCCGGATGCGACCATCATGGAAACGGTTGAGTTCCAGTACGCTGCCCTGGCGAAGAGATGCCGCGAGCTCGCTTTCTTGAACCGGGGGCTCCGGGTGTCGATCGCCGATGATCGCGAAGGAAAGGCCGAGGAGTTCTATTACGAAGAGGGCATCAAGGATTACGTTGAATATCTCAACCGAAAGAAAGAGACGGTTCATGACAACATCGTCTATTTCGACAAGGCGGACGAAGGCTCCGGAGTCAAGGTGGAGATCTCCTTCCAATACAACCGGGACTATACCGCCGACAGCATTTACACCTTCGCCAACAACATCAACACCGAGCACGGAGGGACCCACCTGAGCGGGTTCAAGTCCGGGCTGACGCGGACGCTGAACAAATACGCCCGCGAGAGCAAGGTGGTGAAGGAAAAGGAAACCGTTCCAGATGGCGCGGACTATCTCGAGGGGCTGGTGGCGATCGTCAGCGTCAAGGTTCCGGACCCCAGGTTCGAGAGCCAGACCAAGGTCAAGCTTTCCAACACCGAGGTAGAGGGCGTTGTTCAGCAGGCCGTCAACGATCGCCTGGCGAGCTATCTGGCGGAGAACCCTTCGACGGCGAAGGCTATCTGCCGCAAGGCTGTCGACGCCCGCATTGCCCGCGAGGCCGCGCGCAAGGCGCGTGACATGGCTCGACGAAAGACCGCTCTTTCCAGCGGCAGCCTTCCGGGCAAGCTGGCGGACTGTTCCAGCCGCGACCCTTTCCAGACGGAGGTCTTTATCGTCGAGGGAGATTCGGCCGGCGGCTCCGCAAAGCAGGGGCGTGTTCGAGAATTCCAGGCGATCCTGCCTATCCGGGGAAAAATTATTAACGTTGAGAAGACGCGCATCGACAAGGTTCTCGGGCACCAGGAGATCCAGACGATTATTTCGGCCCTCGGGACGGGAATCGGAGATGAGTTTGACCTGTCGAAGCTGCGCTATGGCAAGGTGATCATCATGACGGATGCCGATGTCGACGGCTCTCACATTCGTACTCTCCTGTTGACCTTCTTTTTCAGGCACATGAGAAGCCTGATCGATGCGGGCGCAGTCTACATTGCCCAGCCGCCGCTCTATGAGCTCGCCCCCCGCAAGGGCTCGAAGAAGAAGTCCATGTACGTTCAGGATGAGAAAGAATACGAATCGGAGATGCTCCGGGTCGGAGTGGAAAACGTTGCCTTGCTGCTCGATGGAGGCAGGGTTGAGTTGCGCTCTGGAGCCTTCCGCGTGCTTTGCGAGGGCATCTCCCGCCTGAGGGGTCTCGAGCGGGCGCTTGAACGCAAGGGTCTCGCTCTGCACGAATACCTGGCCATGGCAGGCGACGATGGCATTCTGCCGTCCAGGATGCTCTCGGTGGCGGGGGTCGCCGGAGCGGAGCCCGTCGGTGAGCTGTATCAGGATGACGCCGCGCGCGAGAAACGTATCAAGGAGCTCGGCGAGGAGCTCGGGCGAGAGCCCGTGGTTTGCGAGGAAACCGCTGGTCTCGAACAACGCAGGGCCGCCGATGCCGTCCTCTATACGATCTTTGAGAGCGGGCCCTTGACAGAAATCCATACCCTCCTCGACCAGCACGGGCTGGCCGCCGTTCCTCTCCGGTTGACGATTGACGATGCCGATCTGGGCGTTGCGGAGCCGGAGCCGATCGGGGCGCTCTCCTTTGGCGAGGATGAAGAACAGAATGTTTATGACCTTCTCAACATACTCGATGGGGTCAACTCCGCGGCCGAACGCAAGCTGGAGCCCAAGCGCTTCAAGGGCCTGGGCGAGATGAACCCTGACCAGCTTTACATGACGACGATGGATCCCGAGCGCCGGACCGTTTTGAAGGTGACGGTCGCGGATGCGGAAAAGGCCGATGAATACTTCACGATCCTGATGGGCACGAATGTTGAGGAGAGGCGTAATTTCATCCAGGAGCATGCCCTGGATGTGAAGAACCTTGATGTCTGAGCGAGATATGGCAGAAAACGAAGAAGCAGGATTTGGTGCAGGCGAAAAGGTCCGCGAGCTGGATATCCAGGATGAGCTCAAGGAGTCCTATCTCACCTATTCGATGAGCGTCATCATTCAGCGGGCGCTTCCGGACATCCGCGATGGCTTGAAGCCGTCTCAGCGCCGGATCCTCGTGGCCATGCGGGACCTGAACCTTGGGCCGCGCGGGGCTCATCGTAAAAGCGCGGCCATCGTGGGCCAGACCATGATGAGCTACCATCCGCATGGGGACGGCGCCATCTACCCCACGCTCGTGCGCATGGCCCAGAGCTTCAACACCCGCTACCCGCTTGTTGACAGCCAGGGCAACTTTGGTTCGATCGATGGCGATCCTCCGGCGGCTATGCGATATACCGAAGCGCGGATGACCGAGGGGACCGTTCAGTTGATGACCGACATCGACAAGGAGACGGTCGACCATCAAAAGACCTTCGACAATCGTCTTGATGAGCCCAGCGTGCTCCCGGCCGCTTTTCCTAACCTGCTTTGCAATGGCTCAACGGGTATCGCCGTTGGTATGGCGACGAGCATGCCCCCGCACAACCTCGGAGAGGTGTGTGCCGGACTGCGCGCCCTTATCGCGAACCCTGACATCTCCGTGGAAGAGCTGATGGGCCACATCCCGGGTCCGGACTTCCCCACCGGGGCGGAGATTTGCGGGCGGGCGGGCATCCGCCAGGCCTACAGGACAGGGCGGGGGCTGATCAAGGTGCGTTCCAAGTACCATGTCGAGCCCGGCAAGAACAAGGACTCGATCATCTTTACCGAGATCCCCTACCAGGAGAACAAGGTTTCGATCATCGAGAAGATCTCCGAGTGCGTCAAGGATGGTCGCATCCAGGACATTGCGGATGTTCGGGACGAGAGCGACAAGGACATCCGGCTGGTTATCGAGCTCAAGATGTCCGCTTCGCCTGAGGTGGTTGTTAACCAGCTCTATAAGTTTACCCAGCTCAGCGCCACCTTCAGCATCATCAACATCGCCCTTGTCCGCGGCCGTCCGGAGACCCTCGGCCTCAAGGAGCTGCTCAATGAATACAAGCGCCATCGGGTAGAGATCATTCGCCGCCGGACCCGCTATCTTCTGCGTAAGGCGGAAGAGCGCGCCCACATTGTCGAGGGCTTGCTGAAGGCGCTCGACATTATCGATGAGGTGATCGCCTTGATCCGGTCTTCCAAGACGGACCAGGAAGCCCAGTCCCGCCTGATGGCCGAGCACCAGTTCACCGAGATCCAGGCCCACCAGATCCTGATCATGCAGCTGCGCCGGCTCACGGGCCTGGAGCGCCAGAAGCTTCAGGACGAACTGGATCAGCTGCATGCCGACATCAAGCATTACCGGGAGATTCTCGCCAGCGAGCAGCTTGTTTTCGACCTGATTATCGAAGAGCTGGGAGAGGCGGAGAAGAAGCTTGGGGATGAGCGGCGCACCGAGATTGTTGAGGAGGCGGAGGATTACGCTGCCGAGGACCTCATTCCCGAGGAACAGGTGGCGGTCACCTTTACCAGGGAAGGCTACGTCAAGCGCACCCCGCTGAGCACCTATCGCAATCAGGGGCGCGGCGGGCGCGGAGTGGCCGGGGGCAATAAGAAAGAGGGAGATTTCGTCAAGACCCTCTTTGTCGCCTCGACCCATGACTACATCCTGCTCTATACGAACAAGGGGCGCGTCTACTGGCTGCGGGTCTACGAGATTCCAAACATGGGGCGCACCGCGAAGGGCCGCCCGATCATCAACTTCCTGAACCTGGCAGAGGGTGAGACGGTCAGCCAGCAGCTGTGCGTCGATGAGTTCGATGCTGAGCGCTTCGTTGTTTTCGCGACCCGGCAGGGCACGACCAAGAAGGTCAGCCTTGACCAGTTCTCCCGGCCCAAGAAAACAGGAATCATTGCCATCAAGCTCAAGGAAGGCGACTCCCTCATCGGGGCCGCGCTCTGCAAGGCCGGGCAGGAGGTGGTGCTGGGTACCCGGGCGGGCAAGGCCATCCGGTTTGATGAGGCCGACATTCGCCCCATGGGGCGCACCGCGGCCGGGGTGGGAGGTATCAATCTTTCGGCGGATGATGAGGTCGTTGATATGGCGATCCTTGACCCCCTGCAGGAGGGCGTCACCCTGTTGACGGCCTGCGCCAATGGTTTTGGCAAGAAGACGGCTGTAGAAAACTACAGACGCCAGAAACGAAACGGCGCGGGAATCATCAGCATCAAGGCGACCGCCCGCAATGGGCCCGTGGTGGGCCTGAAGGCGGTCCGGGAAGATGATGACATCGTTCTGATGAGCCGCGAGGGCCTCTTGATGCGGACCCAGGCATCGGAGATCAGCGTCATGGGGCGTTCGACCCAGGGCGTAAACCTGATGCGCCTCCAGGATGGCGACACGCTGGCGGCCATCGAGTGCGTTGCCCCGGCCGAGGCGGAAGAAAATGAAGCGGATGCTGAGACGGCTGAGGCGGCTGAGGAGGCCGAGGCTGCTGAGGCGACGGAGGCTGGCTCCACGGAAGGCGAGGAACCGACGAGCACCGAATAGCACAAGGGCGCCGGCAGGGCGCGAAAGAATTGAGAATGGCAATGAATCCCGACAATCCACTTATTGTTCAGAGTGACCGGTCGATTATTCTCGAGGCAGATCACTCCCGATTCGAGGAGGTTCGTGATCGGCTGATGCTTTTTGCCGAGCTTGAAAAAAGCCCTGAACACATCCACATGTATCGGATTACCGCCCTCTCGCTCTGGAACGCAGGAGCTTCCGGGGCAGAGGCGGAAGAGATTCTGGAGTTCCTGGATTCGGTCTCCAAGTATCCCGTTCCGCCAAATATAGCCAAGGAGATCACTGACGCCGTAACCAGCTACGGCCGGGTCGAGCTGGTCAGCGATGAAGATGGCGGAATCGTTCTGGTTGCTGACGAGGAGGAGCTTCTGGAGCACCTGGGGCAGCTGAGTCATCTCGAGGAGTTTTTGCTGCAAGAGCCTGAATATGAAAATGGCCTGGCGGTGCGGCCCGAGTGCCGCGGCCAGCTCAAGCTGGCGCTGGCCAAGATCGGCTATCCGGCCCGCGATCTTGCCGGCTACCAGGAAGGCAAGAATCTCGATGTGGGCCTTCGGGACTCCCTTGGCGATGGTTCGCCCTTCGCCCTCCGCTGCTATCAACAGGATGCCGTTGATGCGTTTTATGCCGGCGGCAGCGCCCACGGGGGAAGCGGAGTGGTCGTGCTCCCCTGTGGTGCCGGGAAAACTATTGTCGGGATGGGGGCGCTGGCCGCGGTGGGCAAACAGACTCTCATCTTAACGACGAACGTAACAGCCCTGCGGCAATGGCGCCGCGAACTCCTGGACAAGACAACTCTGACCGAAGACCAGGTCGGAGAATATAGCGGCGAGGTCAAGCAGATCCGGCCGGTGACCCTCTCTACCTATCAGATGCTTACCTATCGCAAGTCCAAGATGGATGACTTCGAGCATTTCAAGCTCTTCTTTGAGAACCCCTGGGGCCTCATTATCTATGACGAGGTACATCTCCTGCCTGCCCCGGTCTTCCGCTTTACTGCTGAGATCCAGGCGACCCGCCGTATCGGCCTCACGGCCACGCTGATCCGGGAGGATGGCAAAGAAACCGAGGTCTTCAGCCTGATCGGGCCGCGCAAATACGATGTTCCCTGGAGATCTCTCGAGGGCGGCGGCTGGATCGCCAATGCGGAATGCGTCGAGGTCAGGGTCGAACTGGTGCCCGGCCTGAAAGAGGACTACCAGCTGGCCGGTCGGCGAGGCAAGTTCCGGATCGCGTCGGAAAATCCAGCCAAGATGGAGGTCATCAAGAACCTGATAAGGCGCCATGCGACGGATCACATTCTCGTCCTGGGGCAGTACCTGGACCAGCTGGACCTGGTTGCGGAGGCGCTCGGAGCCCCGCTGATCACGGGCAAGACGCCGCAGCAGACACGCGATGAATTATACGAAGGCTTTCGCAACGGCGAGATCCAGACCCTTGTTGTCAGCAAGGTGGGCAATTTTGCCGTTGATCTTCCGGATGCGAATGTGGCGATACAGATTTCAGGGACCTTCGGGTCCCGGCAGGAAGAGGCCCAGCGCCTCGGGCGGATTTTACGGCCGAAACAGGATGCCGGTTGCGCGATATTTTATTCCCTGGTTACTCGCGGCAGCGGCATCGCGGCCAGCAGCCGAGAGCAGGAATTCGCGGAAAAGCGACAGCTTTTTCTTACCGAGCAGGGCTATCCTTACCGGATCATGGAGGCCGAAGAGTTGGTGGAAACGGTGACCGAGGTGGAGCCCGAAAGGGAAAAAGAAGGAGCGCAGGAAACCTAATGTTCCTGAAAGAGTTTTTAACAAGCAGCCCGAAGGCCGACCTGCAAAGCTACCATTTATACTGGCTGCCTGAGAGCGGCCGGGAGAGCGCCAAGGAGAAACTGGCCAGCGTTTTATTTAAATGCATGAGCAACCAGGATGCCGTGCGCGAGCGCTTTGAGGGGCTGGGTGGATCCCACCGGGCGTTCCTCATTTCTTTGCTGGGGCGTGAAGGCTACCGGGGCACCCTGCCCGAGGTCCGATCGGGAAGGCATGGAGAGCAGATCGCCGACTACGAAGTCGAAACGATTCTTCGCTCCCTGGTTGGCGGAGGCTTTGTCTACAAGGATCGCAACCAGGCTGGGGGTGGCGGCAGGCACGACCGCTTCACGATCCCCGAGGAGCTTGGCCATGCCCTTCGGCGTACGGTCTCGATAGAGGATCGCGGACCGATGGAGATGTTGAGCTTGAGGTCTTCCGGCTCTGGGGAGAAGGCGCCTTCCCGCCCGATGGGCCGGATCAAGAAGCTCTCCGACACGACGTTGCGCAAGGTTGCCTTGAAGGCTGCCGAGGAAAGCCACGGGATCCTGCCGCACTCAGAGGTCTCGGCCTGGAAAAATGGAGACTCGGTGACGCTTGAAAGCGACGGCGCCGACGACGAGGAGGGCCTCTTTCCCCAGAGCTGGAGGAGCCTCCTCGAGGATGCCTCGCTGGGCACGGTTGGGGTGTTGAACCTGAACGATTACGGGCTCAAGTTCGAAGAAGAAGCGCTGGTTTTGTACCAGGAGAACCTCTACGAGGCCTTCCTGGAGAGCAGCCAGGAGCTCGCCGAGGCCAACGAGTCAGAGGTGTTTCTAGGCAGCGACTTCGCCATCGACCTGGAACGTCTGCTGGACCTGTTGCGGTCCGACAAGCTGGAGGTTACCCGGGAGGGGAGGCTCTACAAAAAAATAGAGGACAGGATCTCATCTTCGCTGATCGCGACCCGGTATCAGGATGTTTTCGAGGGCAAGATTGTTCAGCATCTCCTGGACACGGCTCGCCGCCTCCGCTTCTTCGATGTGGAGGACCATCAACTGGTGCCCACCCCGCTTCGCCGAAGCGGTTGGCAGGAAAACTCGTTGCGGGAGAAGCTCCAGGCGCTCTTTGATCTCTTCCTGTCTGACCACCAGGATGGGCATTGGAGCTTTCATCAGAAGAGCCTCAGAAAGATCTTTCTCGCGCAGCTGCAGGAGACGAGTCCGGGCTCCTGGCTGTCGCTCCAGCCGTTCCTCAGCGCCGTGGTGGCGCGCTTCCTCGCGACCCTGGAGGAAGAGGGAATCCATGAAGAATACCAGGCTCGGTGTGACGATGAGCATCACAGTAAGCGCAGGGGAATCGTCGACCCCATCAAGGTCACCCTGGCCAAGCTCTATCATGACCTGGGCTATTGGGTCGTCCATCGCATGGGGCTCATGGGCATGGTTGATGTTGGCCTGCATGGCGGCGCTATCCAGGCCCTGAGGCTGTCCGACCTCGGCCAGCGTTTCTTTGGCCTGAAGGATTGGGAGGAGGGAGATTCCCTTGGCCGTCCGGCGCTCATCAATCCTGATTTCGAGGTTCTGGTGTTTCCTGAGATGCCGCTGGAGGATGAGGCGAACCTTGTGTTAAGTCGTTTCGCCGACAGGCTGGGCTCCGACCGGGTGAAGCGTTACCGGCTTACGCGCGAGAGTGTCAAGAGAGGTATCTGTTCCGGGTTTACCGCCGAGCAGCTGCTCGGCTCGCTCAAGGAATACAGCCGCAACGAGATGCCTGACAACGTCGAGTTCTCTTTAAAAGAATGGGCCCAGGGAGTCGAAATCCTTCACAGGGAACGCGCCACTCTTTTCAGGGGAGAATCCCTGGAGACGGTCGATCGCCTTGCGGAAGTTTTTGAGCTGCAGGGCATCGCCTTTGAGCGGCTCAATAACACGGTCGTGGC
>Ga0207987_1000369_pt1 | contig 12482 bp, 15 predicted proteins | sample ETNtaG_19_FD_185768 | JGI IMG/M metagenome (GOLD analysis project Ga0207987, IMG submission 185768) | Marine microbial and viral communities from oxygen minimum zone, Eastern Pacific Ocean - ETNP201302PF86A (SPAdes) (version 2) | ecosystem: Environmental > Aquatic > Marine > Oceanic ...
TTGGTCACTTCTCACAGCATAAGTGGCCCAGATGTCGTCGATGGAGTGGCCGCGGCCTGGGACGAGGTTGAGAGGATCGGTGGCGTTCTACTTCTGGCCCAGATGTCTAGCTCTGGAAATCTACTAGTGGAGGGATATACCGAAAGTACTCTGGAAATCGGCAACGCATCCCCCCATGTGTTGGGATATATCGGAAACGGGAGTTCTGTTTCTGAATTGGAAGGGCTTCGTTCCAAGGTTGGAGAAGGGCGTATGATTTGGACGCCAGGTGTAAATCTGAGTGCAGAGGATGGGGTCTTGGGGCAAAGGTACGGGCATCCGGCTGAAGCTGTTCTAGCTGGCTCGGATGCGATCATTGTCGGTTCTGGGATTCACAGGTCGGAAGACCCGCTCTCTTCTGCACGAGAGTATGCTTCAGCCTCATGGGGAGCATTGCTGGAGAGATAGCGTGGCAGTAGCAGGGGACGTAGTAGCATGGGGCTGCTCCGCGGTGGTGATTTTCGGGGTGGCTTCGTACGTTTTTTTCGAGGTTCTGAAGAGGTGGAGAGTTGGGTTGCGGCTATCTGCCTTGGATGAGAGCCTGTTGTACGATGATGGGGTTTCTGTGGAGGTCATCACTGACACGCCAATCGGCAGTAGCATGGTTGGAGGGGTAGTGGCTGAATTCGTGGAAGAAAGCCCCTAGAGTTCGACAAATCCAAGGTAGTACGCTACACCGAACCCTATTGATCCGATGATTGCCAGTGGAATCAAGATTCTCAGGTGGCGCCTCTTCCTCTTCGGTTTGGGTGGTTCTGGAGGAGGCATCATCGGAGATGGGGGAGCGCTGATCTCACTGGGGTCCTCTGGGAATTGAGGGGTAGGCAGAGGGGGGAAGTCGGGAAGCTCCTCCTCCAGGTCGGGATAGAGGGTGTCAAGGTCTGCTAAGCCTGGGGCATCAGGAATAGGGCCGTTCATCAGGACCCACTTCTGGTCAATGTCTGCTCTGGTCAGAGGTGTCACGAGTACAGAAACTGCTCCGGCAGAATAGGCTGCGTCGTTTGCCTTGCTCAATCGTGACTTGCTTACAACGAAGACTACTCTCGCTTCTGGGTCACTCTCACGGATCTCCAGAGCTGCGACGTGCCCATCCATCGTTGGCAGGTTTAGTCCCAAGAAGACCATGTTTGGCTTCATCTTGACGTACTCGTCCACGGCCTTGTCCCCATCGTCGCAGATTTGGGAGTCCCACCCTCTCTGACTCATAATCGACTTCAGCCTACTCGCCGTGAACCCGTTCTCGTGGACTATGAGGGCAGTCGGCTTGTCATCAGAAGGCATCTGGTGGTCCCACATAGGATAGGGGTCAAGAAAGGGCTGGTCGTTGGCTCACGAAAGAAGTTGGTCTACTAGCCAGTTAGGTTCGAACGGTTCCAAGTCATCGTAGCCCTGGCCGGTTCCGGCAAGTATGATCGGGCGACCGGTGGCATGGGATATCGACAGGGCGGCACCTCCCCTAGCATCCGTGTCGAGTTTGCAAAGTGCAGCGCCATCGAAGGTTAGCCTCCTCTGGAACTCAATGGCTTGAGTGACGGCGTCATTTCCGGCGAGGGCGTCTGCGACGAAGATTACCAGATGCGGGTTAGTGACCCTGTGCACCTTCTGGAGCTCCTCCATCAGATTGGACTTGTTCTGCATCCGACCTGATGTGTCGATGATCACCACTTCATCTCCCTTGGCCTTCGCGCTCTCTATGGCATCCCTTGCGACGGCTGCTGAGTCTCCCCCCCGCTGGCTCTTAACACACCTGATTCCCAACCGTTCCGCGTGAGCCGCGAGTTGGTCTATGGCTCCGGCTCTGAATGTGTCTGCTGCAGCTAGCACTACTCCAAATCCTCGATCGTCCAACCTCTTGGCAATCTTTGCGGAGGTAGTTGTCTTTCCTGTTCCGTTGACACCTACCATCATGATGACCACTGGAGTCTCTGCGGAGACAAAGTCCCTGATTGTTCGGTCGAAGTCCCAATATCCGGCTCTGAGCAGGGACAGTAGAGCACCTCTCAAGCCTCTTTCCACTACTTCGCTGAGAGGAGTCTTTCTGCTTACTCTGGAGCCGATTAAGTGAGACCTCAGGTTAGTGATCAGTTCGGATGCAGCATCATGGCCCATGTCTGAGGACAGTAATTCATCCTCAAGCTCCTCGAGTATCTCATCCAGTACGGGCCCGCCACTAATCACCATCCCACCAATGCTAGTCTGATATTCGGATAGGTCGATTTCGAAGGTAATATCCGAGTCTGCAAGTCTTCTTCCAGTGGTTGAGTCCATTGGATTCTTTTTCGAGATATCAACTGGTTGCTGAGATGCCTTAGTGGCTTGTTCTCGGGCTGCTCTCTTCCTCTCCTTAGGGTTGGTTGGAGTTGAGAATGGGTCTGCTATCTCGTCATCGAATTCGTCCCACTCGCTTTGAGTTTCGATTGGTCCCTCGGGGGTTTTGTCCGCTTGATTCATGCTTCTGAGCGCGGCCTCTCTATCGGCAATCGATTTCTCTGCTAATTCGGATCCCTCTTCAGTCATGAAGGTCGTATCATCGTCGGCCTGCTTGACCTTCTTTCGAAAGCGATCGAAGAGCCCCATGGAAAGTCCTCAGTCATCTAGGGTGAGTTCCGTTCCCCTCTTTCTTCTCGGCCTAGGCTTTGGTTGGCTCGCCTGGACATTTTCGGGCTCTTGGTGGCTTTCGTCCTCTGGAGCCTGAATCCCGTTGGCAATCTCATTGAATCTGCTTGCAAGAGCGACCACGTGATTCTCAAGCTCGTCGTGCTCCTTGGTAACCGAGTCTATGATTGCGTTCAACTCGTCGTTCCTGCTTCTAAGAATCTCGAGTGCCTCCGGTCTCGTCTTCTCGGCCTGAACTCTGCTTCCTATGTCTACCACTGCCCCTGCATCTGCGGGGATATCGGCCACAATTTGGACGCCAGCCCCTAGTGGCACCATCGCACCCTTAGCTCCGTCATCTGAGATTGATGCTAGGGCATCCATTGCATGCTCCTGTTCAATTTTGATTCCTTCTAGATTGCGAATCTGCTGCTCTAAAGCCTGAAGTCTCTCTCTGTTAACCTCTACCAGTTGGGCCAAGCGCTGAAGCTCTGCTCTGTCAGGCTCAGTCATGTACCACGGGAAGCAGGGGGTGCAATGAAGGCGTCGCTGGTGCAATAATCACTGATCGTCGTTACTTGGTAGCAGCATTACCGTCCCAATGAGGCCAGTTAGGACAAATGCCCCCAATGAGGCCATGAACAGGGCGGCCTTCCTAGATCGGTCCTCGTCTAATTCGCTACAAAGCCCCCAATCGGGGGTGCTTACGTTGCCGATTAGTGCGCGATACTGGAGGTCGCACTCCTTCTCGTACTCCCTCTCTACGTCATCGTGGTCCTGCATCAAATCCAATGACAATGGGAGCAGCAATACTGAGAAGGCGACTAGTGCGAAACCCTTGACCGAGTCTGAGAACAAGTCACTCTCCGTCCCAGATTCCTTCTGCAATCATGAACTCCATAACTCGCTCTGAGACGTTTGCCCTGTTGCCCCCTCGGACCCCGGTGGCGGAAACTGCGAAAACCTCGGCGGGGATGTCCTGGGCCTCCCTCACCTCGTAGCCGACCTTGCGACCATACGAGACGGCCTCTATGTCCGGCATTATCCACGCGTCAACGTCCTCGTCCGCGTACCTGTGCTCAATCATGCGCTTGCGGAGTTGAGCTGGATACGGGTCGGACTCAGTGATAGGGGTGTCTCGAATGCCGACAACGACTCTCTTTCCCTTGTCGAGCTCTTGTTGAATCAGCCATTCGTGCCCCACGTGAAGTGGTTGCCAGCGACCGGGGAGTAAGACTGCTTTGGGCTTATCGAACATGTGCGAGAGTTCCTCCACCATATCGTCCACCGTGTGTCCCGGCGCACCGCTTGAGTCCAGAGTAATGTGTGCGCACTGTGGCTCGTCGAATGGATCTGAAATTCCCGTGAAGTTGGAAATCTCTCCCGATCTGGCTTTGGCGTACAGGCCCTTGACATCCCTGTCCTCGCACACTTCCAGAGAGGTTGAGACATGCACCATGACCGAGTTCCCAGGTAGGATTTCCAGAATTCTCTCTCGCACGTCCTCGTAGGGCGTGATGAAGGAGCAAATCACGGGAGTGTGCTTGGACATCAGTCTGGCCATCTTTGCGATCCCGAGGAGATGCCTCTCCCTTCCCTGTCTTGAGAAGTCGTTATTCGAGAAGAAGTCTCGAATTGTGTCGCCATCGAGGAGTTCGGCTCCATACCTCTTTGCTGCAGCCTCTGCTATCGTCGTCTTTCCCGCTCCTGAGAGCCCAATCAGCCAAACTACCTTGTTCGCCATAACCACACCTGAACGGCTCGCCGACCGGAGACCCTCATTTAATTCTGATTCTGAACCCAGATGTCATTCCAATCGGTGCTGCAAGTAACCAAGAAGTATGGGTTGAGCACATCTTCCACTACGTCATAATCCAACGATTGGCAGTTCGGCCCCAGTACGAAACCCCCTGATGATTCGACGACCGCGTGGGCTGCTGCTATGTCCCAGCAGGATGTGGGGCCGAACCTCGGATAGAGGTCGGCGGATCCGTCTGCAACCACGCAAGCCTTCAGCGATGAGCCCATTCTGACTAAGTCGTGATCGCCAATTTGTTCTGCGAACCTCTCGTCTCTTTCCGCTCGATGGCTGCCGCTTGCGACGAGCTGGATGGGGTTAGATGGTTTTTTGTTAACTGAGATGTTTTTCGAAATTGAGTCGATGATTCGGGTGGCCGGAGTTGATTGGGTAAAAGGGGCGTGAACGACGCCGAAAGTGGGTTTCCATCTGCCTCCCTCTCTCTTCACCCGGGCGATGTTTACTGTGAACATCCCGTTCCGTTTTATGAACTCCTTTGTCCCGTCGAGAGGGTCCACCAGCCAAGATGCGGAGCAATCCATCGGATTGCCAACTCTTCCTTCCTCGGAAACAATTGGGGTGTGTGGATCTATTGATGCCAGTCCCTTGATTATGGCGTCATGGGCGGCGAGATCGGCCTTCGTGAGGGGTGAGTCGTCATCCTTTGTCTGAACATCGATGCTCTCGGAGGATTCGTAGACCTGCATTATCGCTTGCCCCGCTTCAATTGCGATGCGGACTATTTCCCGGGGATCGAACGGCATGAGAGACCTCTAGAAGTCCTCAAGATTGTCTGCTGCTTGCTCAAGGTTCATTCTGGATTCATCATCTAGATAGAAAAGGAATGGGTCCTCGTCCCCCATGATCTCCTTCCACGAAGACATGGCTCTAGCCCATATCTCCTCTTTGGAGTTCCAAATCAACATCCTATCTACGAACTTGCAATATCTCTGAACCTCCTCATCCTCTGGTGCTACGCGTCTCAGAATCTCGTTGGTCTGTGCAATCACCAGACCCCATGTCGGGTTCAATTTGTAGGTAGTGAATGGGTTCCTCTCCTGGTTTATTGTGATGTGGTCCCTCCACAAACCGAAAGTCACATCGTAAAAGAATCCAGCTAGGAGGACGATTGTTAGAACTGCGGTTGCGATGCCAAGTAGGCCGACATATGTCATAGGGATGAACAGGAGAGTCTCGTTCGATTTGAACCTCCACGATAAGTAAGGCCATACTAGGAGTGTGATAGTGGCTGTCCAGAACCCCAGACCTATGATTGCCTGGCTCTGTTGAATTCGCCAATATTGCCTCATCAGCCACTTCTTCATGAGTGTGGCCTCCTGAAGCGTCACCTTTCAGAATTGCCCATTATCGTGACGGGTTGGTGCGGTCTGTGGTCACTCTTCCTCGGTCTTCGGATCTGAGGTGGGCTTCTCCGATACGCCGAAGTGAGCTTGGACTACTGGGGCGTTCGAATCCGCTGGATCGATCTCTACGATGCCGTCGACTAGGATGAATCGCCTGGTGACCCTGTGTCTGCTGCCGAAGGTTGAGAGGACCCTCTCCATGGCGTCGTCTTCATCCGTGGCCACAACGTCCACTGAGAATGGTTGGTCTCTCTTGCCTGCCCTATACGACCCGTGCGCTCTGAATGCCTTCATGGCGCGGCCGAGATAGGCTCCTGATTTAACCGAAGCGGGTGGCTAGTTCCTCAAGGTTCAAGTGGGCGTCTGTTTGGTTCGTTCCGAATTCGTATGACAGTGAACACCCCCCCAGAGGACGAAGGGCGGGGTCTGCGAGATCGTTTGGCGGACATTCCTCGTGATAGGCTGGTGGATGAGGTGGTGTCCAGGTGGGATGACATGATCAGGCTGGAGGGGGAGGTCGCCAACCTCAGGCGTAGGGTGAGGGAGGCGGAACTGGTCTCCCAGAGTGGGGGCGTCGATGGAGCGTTGATTGGGGTCCTGGAAGAGCGGCTAAGGGTTGCAGACACGAAGGTGAGGCAGTTAGAGGGGTTAGTGCAGAATGAGAAGGCGCGGAGAGAAGGCGCGGAAGCTGATTCTAGCAGGCTGGCTGAACTGCAAGAAGAGAATGCAAGACTCCTAAGGAACGAGGAGGAGCTACTGCTTCTGGTTCTGGATATGGAGGCGCAGATTGACAGACTATCTTCAGACTCGTGACGGAGTGGGCCAAGGGTCTACTCTTCAGAGTCTTCCGCGTTTCGGCCGGCTAAGGATCCTACCGCCCCAAAAAGGTCCGCAATCATCGCCTTGGCGACAGAAACCCCACCCGATAACACAGGTAATATTGGATTGGAATCGTCTGGGAGGCTGGCTTTCTCCCTGATGTCTGGGATGAAGGGCTCTATCTCCCTGTTGTCGAACCACAGGGACCCACACTTCAGACATCCGTCCACTTCTATGGAAGCCCCTTGGGTGGTGGTGACTAGTCCCTTCACCATCTCCCCCTGGCAGGTAGGGCATCGGTATCCTGCGGGTTGGCCATCGAAAACAGCGGTCCGGAGGTTCCTGAGGTTTGTCTGTCTCATGTTCGAATTCAACCATCGATCGCTGGCTAGTATCCCCCTGCAGGAACTGCAGTAGTGCATGTGGCCCTCCACGACGTCGCCCTGTGCCCCCATTTCGGAGTTACAGCAGGGACAGATGGCCTCGGACACGGCCCCCCACCGAGGGGTTGTGGTATGAGTATGCCTGCGGTACGTGCGTCATGCGATGCCGCTAATCAGATCTGAAAGGACTGCTTGAAGCTCGCTGGCATCATCGTACTCCTCCGTAATGTTCCCCGTAATTATCCAATCAGCACCGGCTTCGGCGGCGGCTCTTGCGGAATAAGAGTCCCTAATCCCGCCGCCGACAATAATCGGGAGGTCACATGACGCCCTGGCTGCCTTGATCAGATCTGGGTTTACTGGGAATTCGGCACCGCTCCCCGCCTCGAGATAGAATAGCTTGAATCCGAGGAATTGCGCTGCCATAGCATATCCCTCCACTCTCTCTGTTTGTTGGGGGCCAATGAGGTCTGCGTTACCAACCTGGCCGGCCTTCCCCCCTGGTTCGCAAATCAAGTACCCCATCGGGACCGGTTCTATTCCTGCTTTCTTGACGAAGGGGGCCCCCTTCACCTGCTCCCCAATGAGGAAACGCTGTTCCAAGGAGTTCATGAGCATCATGAACGTGATTCCATCTGCTGCAGGGGACAGTGCTGCGGCGCCTTGGGGGAATAAGACGACAGGAATCTGCCCAGAGTGCCCGTCTATATCGGAGTCTTGGCTTGCTGCCCATGTGACTAATTCCAGGGCCTCCTTTATTGCGACAATGGTGGCATGCACGTTGTCCATGTCAGTGTCCGAGGATCCTCCCACCAGGATCATGCTGGATCCGGCGTGGGCTGCAGCCAAGGCCCTGTTAGCGGCTATTTCGGGGGTCTGGTCTGCGGGATCTATGACTATCGCGTGTCTGGTTCCGGAGGTCCTGTCACACATGTATTCGCCGATTGCTCCCATGTTAATCACCTACTGTTCAACGGGGTGTATTATTGTATCAACAATAGTCTGAGCTAGCTTCATCCCCAATTCAATCTCCCCCGAGATGAAGGTAGCCGGTTTTTCCCCGGCCCATGTCATCTCCTGCAGGGAAATGCCTTTTGATTCCGGTATCTCCCTGCTCCAGACCTCTGTTGTTCCGTCCGACCGATCACCGAAGACGCTAGTCCGAGTAGCGTCTTCGGTTCTACAGACGAATCCGTGCCATCGTGCTGATTTCTGGCTGGTCTGTCTAAGGTCCAACAGGTGATCAGTTTGAATGGCACCATTGCCCATCGGTCCCGCACCTACGAATCTCACCTCCTTTCCCGAAGTTGTTGTAACCCTCGTTCTGAGAAGGAACGAGCACCCTCTTTTCGAAAGTTGAATTCCCATGGCTTTGAGGAACCAGGAGCCACGAACCGCTGTAGATGAGGGGGCCGGCATCTGCGAAGACATGCCCGAAATCCAATGCGGGGGGCAGGGGGGCCATGAGAAGAACAGGCCCGGAACCTCCCCGATTAAGCCGATCTCGGCTCTGTCTGTGATTAAGCTGACCTCTGCATCGGGGGCAAGGTCGAGGATCTGGTGGCCCACGCATAGTGCGCTTAGAGAGTCGCCCAGAATGGTTATGCTTGTCATGCAAGTACACCAAGGGGGGTGATCTTTTCTTCGTTCTCAAGGGACAGAGCATGTACTGGGCAGGCTGGGATGCAATGCTCACAATGCGTGCAACTGGGCTCGTCGACGATTACAAGTAAGGCTTCGAGTGCAAGGGCATTCACAGGACAAAGGCCGACGCAAGCTGCACAACCAAAGCAGCGATCTTCGTCTACTACGAAAACCGTCGCATCCTGCCTAGGCATGTTATGGGGCGGGGAGAGTCACATCTCAAAGTTACCCCCCCAACCCCTTTGTTTCTAGTGTATGAGAAAATTACGACGGAAGAATAACAGCATACTCTTATTTTTTTATCAGTTTTGACAGCCATTTGAAGGTCTTCAGTTTGCATACTATAATGGTTACAGAGAGAAGAGAAAGTATTCGATAGTGAATAAATCGTACTCCACAGGAAATAATGGGGGTGGGGGGGGTGTGATTCATATCCCCCATACCCCCGACATTATTACGTGGTACTGTACACAGCAGGTTCGTCGACATCTTATCCAGATCATGTTCCCGATGGAATTAGGCTGCACTTCCTGGGTGGGGCACGTGAAGTAGGAAACGTTGGCTGCGTAATTGAAGACAAAACAGGCACCAGAGTCCTCATCGACTATGGACTGGCTCCAACAAAACCACCGAAATACCCATCCGAAGCTCCTCCTGTGAAAGATGCAATAATTACACATGCTCACATAGACCACATTGGAATGGCTCCATGGCTTACATCCCATGGGACAATGCTCCATGGCACCGATCTCACCGCAGCCGTTTCAGAAATAATGTGGGCTGACACCTACAAAGTCTCCGACATCGAGGGGTATCCACTTGCTTGGGACAAGCGAGACATGGAGGCCGCCCTAGACTCATGGATCCCCCACCAGTTCAATACGTGGTTCAATATCGGTGAGTGGAAATGCAGGTTGCATCCTGCAGGCCACATACCAGGTGCTGCGATGGTCGAGATCCAGACACCAGACGCAACGATCCTCTGGACGGGGGATCTCGACACTAGGGACAGCCCCAACGCACCAAGGGCGACACCAGTGGATTGCGACATACTCTGCCTTGAGGGAACATACGGGGGGAGGACCCACCCTGACAGGGCCGAGGAGGAGGGGAGGTTCGTCTCCCGCGTCCTGGAAGTCGTATCCAGAGGGGGGGTAGCCCTGGTTCCGGCCTTCGCTTCGGGAAGAGGGCAGGATATCCTCCGGATCCTCCACAGAGAGGCACCGGGCCTCGATGTACACTACGACGGAATGGGCACCAGGGTAACTAGGGAATGGCTCGGATGCCCCGAGTTCATCCAAGACTCCCGTGCGATGGAAGCAGCTTACCGATGGTCCCGGAGGGTCACGGGGAAGTCGGACAGGAAGAAGGCACTTGGGGCCGATGTGATCGTCACGACGAGCGGTATGCTGGATGGCGGCCCCGCGCTGTGGTACTTGAACAGGCTGAGGCACGACGGTTCAAACGCCATTCTGCTGACCGGTTACCAAGCTGAGGGCTCAGGAGGAAGGAGACTGCTAGAAAGGGGCTCCCTCCCCATTTTCGGAAAGCAGACCCGGATCCCTCTCGAGATCGACAAGTTCGACCTATCCAACCACGCCGATCACCCCTCCCTCTGCAAATTCGCCAGTGACTGCGACCCTTCTCACGTGGTGATTTTCCATGCCGATGAGACGGCAGCAACGGCCCTAGCAGAAGACATTGGACAGGAAACGAAGGTCCACATTCCCACCAACGACGACACTCTGGAACTTACAGGATTTTAGTCTGGGGTTGGGTTTAGGACCAAAATCACAGCATTATACATAAGCCGGAGTATCACTCGGCCAACTAGGTGAGTGACAACTCACCACTACAGAAGAAATAAAGGTGAAAAAATGGAAGTAAAACAATTGGATGACTACTTTGGATATACAGAGAAAGGTAGTTCCCTGGAGGGAGAGCTGAGGGCGGGCCTAACCACATTCCTCACGATGGCGTACATTCTGTTCGTCAACCCCGACATGCTTTCCTTGGGCTTCATGCCCGATGGAACGGGAATACCTTTCGATGATGCGCTGTTTGCGACGGCTATTGCCGCATTCGTGGGCTGTGTCATCATGGGATTGTGGGCGAACCTACCGTTCGCCTTGGCTCCGGGCATGGGCCTGAACGCGTACTTCGCGTTCACCATCGTCCTGGGAGACAATGGTATTGGATGGGAGATGGCACTATTCGCCGTCTTCATTGAGGGAGTTCTATTCCTCATCCTGTCTCTGCCTCAAGTCGGAGCTAGAACGGCGATGATCAACTCGATCCCGACCGACCTCAAGATAGCCACCGGGGCTGGAATAGGGATGTTCCTAGCCATCATTGGCCTCAGGGAGATGGGTTGGATCGTTAATGACGACGCGACCCTAGTCCAGCTGACTCACGAGCTGGATGGCGCAAGCCATCTCAACGGCGAGGTCTGGGCAATGATCTGCCTGATTGCAATCACCGCCATGATGGCGAGAGGAATCAAGGGCGCAATAGTCTATGGAATACTCGGAACCACCATCCTTGGAGGATGGATTCTCGGGGCATCTGACCCATACAACGGCGTAGATTCAGTCACGTTTTCCTCCTCCGCACTGCTAGATGTTGCAAACTTCCCGGAGGAGTCCTTCTTGGCCGCCTTCGGCAGCGCGGGCCTAGGGGATCTCGGGGACGGGGTATCTTACGCGGACTTCTTCATGGTGATGGTAGCGTTCCTATTCGTCGACATCTTCGACACCGCAGGGACACTGTACTCCGTGGGCCGCCAGGCAGGCTACGTGGATGAGAACGACGAGCTCCACAACTCTGACGAGGCTTTCATGTCGGACGCTGGAGCAACCATAATCGGCGCCGCCTTCGGAACCAGCACCACAACCACCTACATCGAGTCCGCAGCCGGAGTCGAGGAAGGAGGAAAGACCGGGCTAACAGCCGTCACGGTCGGTGTTCTGATGCTATCAGGGCTGCTTCTCGCAGGTCTGTTCAAGCAGATCCCAACCTTCGCAGCAGCACCCGCCCTAGTCATCATCGGTGCGATGATGATGAGGCAGGCAGCAGACATCGACTGGTCAGATACTGGCAAGTCGATCCCTGCCTTCGTGACGATGGTAATGATGCCGTTCACCTACTCGATTGCAGCTGGAATCGCATGGGGGATCATCACCTACGTGCTGATTAACGCTGCTTCAGGGAAGCACAAGGACATCAGTATCGTAATGTGGGGACTCGCAGTAGCGATGCTCCTGTTCTACGGAACTGTAACCATTGACTGAGGAAAAGAACCGAAGCCCAGCCCGGGAAACCGGGAGGTTTCGAACACATAGGAGCTGTGAGCATGTCCAATGACTTGACGCACAGACTCGAGAACGCAATTAGGACCGTCCCGGACTTCCCCATCGAGGGGATAATGTTCCGGGACATCACACCGGTCCTCGGCGAACCTGGTTTGGTTTCTTCCATTACCGACCAGTTCGTCGAGGACCTCAATCAATTGGGTTGGCGACCGGATGTAGTCGTGGGCCCCGAGGCTCGCGGCTTCATCTTCGGCCCGCTTCTGGCGGATCGCCTCGGTTGTGGCTTCGTTCCGGTCAGGAAGCCAGGCAAGCTACCAGCCCCCTCGCGAAGGGTCGAATACTCACTCGAGTACGGCTCAAACGCGCTCGAAATGCACGAAGACGCCATCGAGCCGGGGCAGAAGGCCATCATCATCGACGACCTGCTAGCAACCGGAGGGACCATCTCAGCATGTGCAAGGCTCTGTGAGGAATCCGGCGCAATCGTCCTAGGGGCCCTTTTCCTGATCGAATTGGACGGGCTTGATGC
>Ga0207987_1000380_pt1 | contig 12294 bp, 15 predicted proteins | sample ETNtaG_19_FD_185768 | JGI IMG/M metagenome (GOLD analysis project Ga0207987, IMG submission 185768) | Marine microbial and viral communities from oxygen minimum zone, Eastern Pacific Ocean - ETNP201302PF86A (SPAdes) (version 2) | ecosystem: Environmental > Aquatic > Marine > Oceanic ...
TTGTTGTTTGGTACTACTACGTTCTCGTTGTTGTTGTTGTTGTTGTTTGGTACTACTACGTTCTCGTTGTTGTTGTTGTTGTTTGGTTCATTTGGTTCATTTAGTTCATTTAATTCACGAATTAATTCTTCTTCTGGGGGGTCTAAGTCTTCTATATGTTCTAGGTTGAGATCATTTTTAATTTTCTCTTGAATGTCATTTAATGCTACGGTCTCTGCTGGAATGACTGTCGTTGTTATATTTTCGTCTTGAAATTCCTGTTTGACCTTTTCAATATCATCTATAGGCATTTTTCCATATTTTACTAAATATGGCATCCCGTCAATTAATACTCTATGGTATTCACCTGAGTTATCAATTTTGTTTGATATAGAATCTATTTTGGTCATGAGTCCATTCTGACTATTTGGTGCTGTTCTAACATACCATATATTTTTTTTTTGTATTTTAGCGCCTTTATTTGGCTGCATCTTTTTGAATTCTTCTGCTACTATATTTGATACATAATCGACTACATTAGCATACGGGGTTTCTACAGTCTCTGGGACCACATTTTTTTTACTCCTCAAAAGCTTCTTAATATTATTGAGGACTCCCCCTCTCATGTTCATTGGGGAAATGAAAAGAACAATTTCTTTTTTTTGTGTTTTTTTATTATTTTGTTTTGTTTTTTTATTATTTTGTTTTGTTTTACGTGGCATTATCTTATTTATCTTATATAATAAGATAACATATTTTATATAATTAATAAATTATAATATTATATAATAATGGATAATAATATAGGAGGACGTAGAAATAGAAGATATAATACATCAACTTCTCCACCTGCTCCAAAAGTAGGAGATTATATAGAAATAATAATAAAACCCTATAGGAATAATATTAAAGTAAAAGGTATAGTTAAAAGGGTATTAACGAAAAGAAAATATCATTCAAGAGGTCATAAAGTAGAATTAAGAGATGGAACAATTGGTAGGACAGTTAGAATTATTAAACGAAAGTAAATTTTTCTTGCGTATTTTTGATTAAGTTACCAAATTCCTTAATATTATTTTGGTGTTCTTGTAATTGTTTTTTGATTTTATTAATATTATCAGAATGTTCCTTAATATGACTTTTACATTTGGAAACTTTTTCTTTTAATTTTTGAACATTTTGAGAAAAAATTTCTATTTTATCTTTATAATTATCAATTTCGGTAGTTAATTTAAGATTCATTGATATTAATAACTTATATATAAATTATTGATATATCTTTAATATTTTAAAGTTATAAGATGAATAATTATCAAGTTTATAATTTGAAATTATTAATCATATTTTGAGTAATTGGATAATTATATTTTAAAATTATGCGATTATTCCATAAATTGCGTAATTCATTATGGAGGATGTAACAAATAATAATATTTATCCAATTATTTTCTGTATATTTTTATTTAGAAAAAGAATTCCAATACACATATAAACAATAGTAATATCAGTGCTTAAGTATTGTGTCCAATAAAATTTATTTGCATCAATTGGGATGAATTGTAACATAGAACTAATAAAATCCGATTGATGAGTATTTCTTTGTGCTATAATACTGTGATGAATAAAAGTTGTAATAAATAAAATAATACAACCAATATAAAATTTTTTGGAATATTTTTTAGTAAATGCCACAATAAAAAATGCGATGACTGTTCCTAGATCAACAACGTGGTCATATACATCTCCAAATTTAGTAACAGTTTTAGTATATCTAGCTAATGGTCCATCAATACAATCAAGAATATATCTTATTAAAAATAATAAAGATCCAATAATATATTTATCTTTATGAATATTCCAAATTGATATACAACTAATAATTAAAGAAAAAGTAGTTACCATATTAGGAGTAATATTAGCTTTTTTGAGTGAAGGTAATATATTAAATGCTATATATTTAACAATAAATTGGTCGATAATGCCTTCTTGTTTTATTTTTTCAGCTTCATTTAATTTAAATTCTTCAAACACTTCTTGTTCAGTTTGTGAATTACTCATTTACTTTATAATGTTAGTAATGAAATTAAAATTGAAATCTGGGATATATATATAAATTTAACTTTAACTTTAACTTTAACTTAAACTTAAACTTAAACAGAAATAGATAAAAATGTCTTATGATCTTGTACAAACTTTACAAAATTTTGATGATTCAGAATTATTCAAAATTTGTTTTGAAAAAATGATTTATCGGAATAATGATAATACTTATCATTTTGACGATTATGATAATGGAAATAATAATCAAAGATTTAATAATAAATTTAAAGAAATGTTGATGTTTTTTCAAGAACTTGATCACAAAGCAGAGGAAGGAATAATTTCTTTACATAAATATGCACGAGTAATGCCCTTTTATATTGAATTGGCAACAAGAATTAATAAAGCTCGCAAATATACATCTAGATCATCAAGAGGATTTGATTCAACGCTTATTTATGATTATCCAGCAAAAAATGGTTTTCAACTAATAAATCATAGAGTAGAATATCATAATGATATGTCAGAATATTTAAAAATGCGTTTAAATTTGGTTGTATCATATAAAAAATTAAATAGTTATTTTGTATTTAATAAAGATAAATATATTAAACAAAAAATTAATAAAATTCAGGAAAAAGATGATGAAGTTTTAGATATAGCAAGAAAAGTTTTACAAACTTTGAATGCTTTAAATCGGAATCTAAATGATAAATATTATGATATTTATTAATTTTATAAAAATAATAAATCCAGTCCTTAATTAAATATATTTAATAACCAGAAAATTTAAAATTCATAATATCCTGATAAGAATCAATAATATTCTTTTTATTTTTCATGATAGTAATAATCTTATCAGCTCTTTCAATAGTACTATGTGTTCTTGTAGTAGGAAACATTGCAGAAATATCCATACAATAAATATCTTCTGAAAACTCAGAAATTAAAGAACAAATTTCAGTCGGGAATTTTTTACATTGATTATTAAGAGTTTCATAAATAAAACATTTATTAAATGTAAATGTATTTTCTCCACCATTTGAACCATCGTGAATACCATCTAAAATCATAAGAATTTCATCAATAGAAATTTTAGCATAAGTAAACCAAGTAGCTTCAATAAAATAACAACCTTGTAAATCGTGTTTAAATTCACTTTTAAGTAAATGTGCTTCATCATTAATCATATCTAAATTAACATAAGTTAAATGATCTTCAATGGTAAAAGGAGTAATTCTATTATTTTTACAATTCCATCTTGAGCCTGAATTAAATATATTAGGCTGAGTAATAAGTTTTTGAAATGTTTTTTTATCAATTTTATATTCAACATTTTTCAAAAAATTTTTATAATCAGTTTGTTCCATATATTTAAATATAGAATGATATTTATATTTTCTTAAGACATCAATATCATCAGTTTCAATTTCAGTATTATATGCAACTAACCAAATTCTTGTTTTAAAAATCGACATAGTATTTAAAATATAAGTTTAAATAAATTAGTCTTGATTCGATTTTTATTTTATTATTTATGATTGGTAATATAATTCAATAATTTCTCTTTGCGATGGATCATCTTTATTTAATTTTTCTATTTATTCATTATATTCTTTGATACAATAATTGATACCTTCTTCGAATGAATAAAATAAAGGTCTTAATTGTACTTGATCTTTAAATATTAGTGAGTACATATTATTTCTATATTGTAATATTCTTTTTGGATGTGCCCAACTAGTTTCTTTTATAACTTTTTTTTTTAATTGGCGTTGTACAATATGTTGATACAATTTTTCTAATTTTGGAAATATAAATATGTATATTACATTTTCGTGTATATCATAATCATTTCCTCGGTCATAAGGTCTTACTAGCCCTCCTCCTGAACATCCAAATAAAATAGAGTTACATTTTTTTTTTAACAACATACCACTACATTTTTCTTTACCTTCTGGAAAACTATCAAAATCATATAGTTTACAACTATTATAAAATTCAGAATAACATTTTATAAATGTTGTCTTGCCTGCGCAAGGGTGAGAATTTATTTTTATTAATAATGGTAACTTTTTTTTTTTAATATTTCTAATTTTTAGAGATAACTCTAAATATACTTTGTTTTTTTTATTAATGTTAATATCTTGAATACATTTCATATATTATATATTAATATTTGTATTATTTATTAAAAGATTGGAACTGAGAAATTAATTAATGCTTTTTGCTTTACAATAAATTAGAATAAAATAATGATAATTGATTTTTTTTATTTGTCCACCATATTTTAATTTCATTTTGTTTATTTTTAATAAATTCATCAGTTACAGTATCAAAGAATGAAAATAAGTCAGAATAATCATTAATTATAATAAAGGGATGATTTTTTAATTCATTTAAAAAAGGAGCATCTTTAATTATTGGTATAGAACCACATTCAAATGCTTCCCAATGTCGTAATGTTTCTAAATTATTACCATATGGACAAATTGTAAATATACTTTTTTTAAGAATAGTAAAATATTGTTTACTTGTTAATACTTTATCATTACTTAAAATTTCAACTTTACGATTAGTTCTTGTATCAGAATTTAAAAATTTATCAAATAATTTTTTTCTATCAATTGCTCTAAAAGATGTTTTACCAGTAGTTCCTACAAAATTATATAAATAAGATCTCTCCATTTTTTGTTTTATTGTATTTAGAACTTCAGGAATATTTTTATTATAAATTTTATATCCCATAGGCATATAATATACATTTGGTATTTTTAAATATTCTATATTATATCCTTTTTTTATTACAAACTTTGCATATTTATACCATTTAGTTTTATGTGATTCATATCTTTCTCTTCCAATATGTATTGCAGCAAAATCAATATTATTTTGTTTATAATTTACTGCAATAGAAAGAAAGGCTTCATAATTTCTCCAAATAATAAAAATATTATTAGGAGTTAATATATCGTAATTGTATCTAATATTAACATTAAAATTTTTAAATAAAACAGTTTTAAAATAAGTTATATGAGTACCAATTGAATCATATTCTTTTTTATTATAAAAAACTAAAGTAATATCTTTCATTAATTCTATATAAATAATTTAGATAATTTACTGATTATTAAAATAATCTCGAACATATTTTAATTGTTTTATTTTATTTTTAATACCTAAAGTGCAAGTTGCATGATGCATAATAGTTGATGGAGGTGGTATTTTAAATTCTCCATTTTTAGTAGAAATAGCAACTAAATTACCATTAATATATTTTTTATGTGGTAAATAACTCCATTTTATATTATAATTATTTTTAAATGGTCTTCTACTACAATAATGTCTATCAACAAAACCTCGTGGAATATTAAGTAATGATTTTGCGTTCCATTCATCATGTTTTTTATTTTGTTGCATTTTAATTTTGATATCTGTAAAAAATTGTTTAGTCTTTTCATTTGCTCTACAAATAAAAAATCCCATACAAATACTTCTTCCACCTCTTTGGAATAAAATATCACAATCTGTTTTTTTAAAAAGTTCTTCGCAATCAGCAATAAAATTACCGAAAAATTGTATATCAATATCAGAATGAATAAAAATATTATTTTCTTTATTAATATGTTCGTTAATTCCTTTTAATATTGTATCAATTTTATAATACATTGTTTCTAACCATCCATCTGTATTTAATGTTCCACTTTCGCATTTTTGTTCAAATTCAGTAATATCTAATTCGGCATTATATTCATCTTTAATACTTGGTAAAAACCATTCATCTAATAAAATTTTATGTGATTTTGTAAAAAAAATATAAACTTTCATATTATATAATATAATATATATATATATACTATCAAAGGAACTCAATTAGGACTGGATATATTTTATTAAATAATTGATTCAATATTTGGTTCTAAAATTTTAACAATAAGTTTATTTTTCATAGAAATATTTCCTAATATTCCAATCATTTTAACTTTAATTTTTTGATATAAATTTAATTTAATTGTTTTATTAGATAGTTTATTAGTTAAAATTAATGTATTCTCATATTTTTCAATATTAATAATTTCACTCATTTTTTGATCGAATAAATAAATTTTATCACAAAATTTTAATTCAGGACAATATATTGTAATTGAATTTTCATTTATTGATAGAATATATGCTTGATATATACTTTCAGTATCAGTATTTTTGACAATATTAATTCTAGTAAAATCTCTATCCATTTTTTTAATTTTTTTAGAAATATTATTACAATTCATACAAATTTGTTCAATATTTGGTATTGATAAATTTTTAATCAGCATATGAATAATAATATCAGGTAATCTTCTAATAGGTGATGTAAAATGTGTATATTTATTTAAATCTAATCCATAGTGGTAATAATGTCCTTGTTCAGTAGTATATTCTGCAGCATTAGATTGAAATATTTTTAAAAACGGTGAAAGTTTTTCATCAATTGTATTAAAATCAATTTCGTGTTCTTTACTTTTATGAGTTCTAAATATACAAGGAGACTTATTTTCTATTAAATATTTTGCAGTAATATGATTTGCTAAAATCATATAAACTTCAATCATTTTATGAACGTCAAAGTCATTAATATTATAATTAATATTATTAGCCAATTTTTGTGAAATATTATATAATTGTTTAAGTAAATTATTTTTTTTCATAGATTTTTTAGCTTCTTTATATGAAAATGCTTTTTTATTAATTAAGATACATTCTTGAAATTTATAATCAATAATTTCAAATTGGTTATTCAAATAAATCCATAAAGTTAAGGATAATCTTTCTTTTCCTTCTAATAAAGATGCTAAATTATCACTTAAAATATTTGGAATCATATTAATTTTTTTATGTGGTCCATATACAGTAGTACATCTATCAACTATTTTTTCAAATAAATCAAATTTTTCTGTAAAAGCAGACACATTTGCAATATGTATTCCAATTTTATATCCAGTATCCATTTCTTCTAAACTTAACGCATCATCTATATCCGTACAATTAGGTGGATCAATACTAATTATTTCTAATTCTCTAATATCATAGAAATCTTCTATATTAAATATATCTTGAACTCTAGTTTTTTTAGTTAATTGTTTCAGTTTTGGTGGATTTTTATTAAAATTATATTTATGAAGAATTGCATTATATTCAGGAATAATTTCTCCTACACTTCCTATAATTTGTCTAATCATTCCATTTGGAATTTTGCGTTCCCATTTATTATATCTAATAACAGCAAATTGATTTTCTTTTACATTATTTTTTCTTTTTACACCAGATGCAACTAAAAAATCAGGATATCTAAAATCAAATGGTTTAAATAAATAAATTGGAAATTTTCTTTTATTAAAACCATATTTATGGTTTGAACGTAATACTAAAACTCCAACAATATCAATATTAGTAATATCAGTTTCAATAATTTTAGTAATTGTTTTAGATTCAAAATCAAATTCAATAATATCATTATGAAATGCTTTAAAATCAGCAATATTTATTTCCATTGTTTCATAATTACACTCTTCAATTGGTGTAATTTTTGCCAAACGATATTGGCTTTTAATAATTTCAAGTTTACACTTTGTCATAATTATTTAAATTGATTAGAATATGATAAAATCAATTTTATTAAAAAATATTAGTCATAAAATCATGTTCTTCAAATAACTTTTTATCAACATAAAATACTCTTTTTTCTGCTGTTATTTTAAATACTTGTTTACTATTACGAATTGTTGGTACAATACTAATAATATTTAATTTTGTTGTTCCCCATTTACCATTATCACTTGAATATCTTTTAATTTTTTGAAATTTTTTGATAATATCAGCAGTTTTATGTGATAAATAATAAAAAATTTGTTTTCCAGAATCTTTGCCAATATCAATTTGTTGAGTTTTTCCTAAATTTTCACACACAGAATACATATTTTATATATTCAAATATAAATTCAATTTCCTAAATTAATTATGAATAAATATATATAATAAATATATACGAATGATATGGTGGTTAACATTTGTTGGTTCTTCTTGTTTAAATTTTTTTATATTAATGAATATTAAACCTAGAACCAAAGTAGAAAATTTTCAAAAAATATTATCATCTTTATTTATAACGTCTACAACAATTCGTTCTATATTTCCTAGAATTGATGTAGAACGTATTTGTTATTTTGATTCATTTATATCTTCAACTGTAATAGGTCGTTCTATAGCTACAATTGGTGAAATATCATTTGGTATTCAAATAGCAATTTATTTGCTTGAAATAATTAAAAGATTAAATATTTCTGAATATCATAATAGTTTAATATTATTTCCAATATGTATTACAATAGCACAAGGTGTATGTTGGTTAGGAGTGCTTACTAAATATCAATTATTTCATTGTATAGAAGAAAGTATTTGGGCAATTTCTGTTGGTTATTGTATTATTCCAACAATTGTTGAGATAATTCGTAAAACTAAAAATAGTGATAGTCGTTTAATTTTTATAACAGGATTAATTGCTTGTATAATGTATATAATTTTTATGTCATACATTGATATTCCAATGTATTATAAACGTTATATACATAATGAAAATGATAATATGAAATACTTAACATTATCTGAAGGTATAAAAGATTGTATGTCTTGTAATATAATTTCAAAGGATTGGGATATTTGGAAAGAGGATTATTATTGGATGTTTGGATATTTTAGTTTATCTACATTATTTTCATTAGCAATGATTCAAATTCCAAAATTATTTTAAATCCAGTCAGTTCCAGTCCCTAATTATATTTTTTTTATTAACCATCCCAGTGGATAGTTATTAAAGAAAATGGGAGAAATTAAATATTCAAATTTTTTTAAGGGGGGTTTATTTTAAACACGAACATGAAAAATTGAGCAACAGTCGTAGTCATCAATCCGCAAAAACGAATTTCATCACCATTCATATTACCAATATTACCAATATTGCCTGTAATTGATTTTTTCGGTTTTGTCTGTTTTTTAGAATTACAAATAATGTATTTCATTAATCCCATTTTTGGTATTCTTTTTTTTCTAAAACTTTTGTAGTTTTAGCAGTATGTAGACTGAATATATTTCGATTTTAATTTTTATTTAATCAGTAAAAAGAAATTGATGTTCCATTGTCCATAAACATAACTGTTGTTTTTCAGTATTATTTTGAATTACATTATCTTTTTTTTGTACAGATTGTGTCATTTTATTTCTAATACAATTCCAATATTTACCAACAAATGAATAATATGATTCATTAGTTAAAGGGGGAATACATTCTTTATGTTGGGAAGAAAATTTTGTTTCAGGTATTTCAGTCTTATCTGAAACAGATGAATTTTTTTTATCTAATCTTTTAGTAATATTTAATGCCATAGTGATTCCACTCATAATAAATGATTAATTTAATATATATATAATAAAAGCAATTTTAATATTGAATTTTATATTCCATATTAATTTATAACTTATAATATAAAATACAAAAATATGAGTTCAAATACTTTAAAAATCGGTGCTCATTTTGGCACAGAAAAAGGTTTAATTGGTGCAGTAGATGCTTGTGAAACAATTGGTGCTAATGCTATACAAGTTTTTTTCAAAAGTCCAATGAATATGAGAACTAAGATTAAATTAAAAGATGAAGATGCAAAAGAAACAAAAGAAGCTTTAAAAGAAACAGGTATATTTTTGGTGACACATGGTAGTTATTTACTAAATTTATGTAATCCAGTTAATAATGGAACAAAATGGCTTCGTAATAATTTAATAGAAGATTTAGAATTTGCTGATAAATGTGGTAGTGTAGGTGTTATTATTCATATGGGTTCTAGAAATATCAAAGTTAGTGGTAAAAAGGTAGTTCTTAGTTACGAAGAAGCGGAAGAAAATATGGTAGATAATATTCGTACAATTTTAAATGAATATAAAGGAAATGCTAAAATTATTTTAGAAACTTGTTCTGCGGAAGGTGCAAAAATTGCTCCAAGTGTAGAAGAATTTGCCCATTTATATAATAGTTTTACAGATGAAGAAAAAGAAAGAATTGGTTTATGTGTAGATACTTGTCATATTTTTGTTGCTGGATATGCGATAAATATTCCAGCAGGATTTCATAGTTTTTTTCAAAAATTTGATGATTTAGTTGGTTTAGAAAAAATTACTTGTTTTCATATGAATGATTCAAAAGCACCAGTTGCGAGTCGTAGAGATAGACATGATAATATAGGAAAGGGTTATATTTATAAAGATAATATGTATGCTTTACGAATGGTAAAACATATTGCGTCAAAATATTCCATTCCATTAATTATGGAAACACATGATAAAACACCTTATAAAACTTACAAAACAGAAGTAGAATTAATTCGTGAATTAGATGATTTAGAACAAGATATTCCAGAAAATTATAGAAGAAATCGTATTATAAAAATTTTAAAACGTTTAGAGGAAATTCATAAAATCAAAGGTGATGGATTTCGTGCGAAAGCATATGGAAAAGGTGTTTATATTGTAAAAAATTACGATGGTGTTTTACCAAATAATATGAAAGATTTAAAGAAGATCAATGGAATTGGTAAAGGATTAGCAGAAAAGATAATTGAGATAACTGAAACAAAGTCTCTAAAAAAGTTAGACGATTTAGAGAATAATAAGGAAGTTTTAGATATTATTGAATTACACGATATTGCTGGTTTTGGTCCATCTACGGTAGGTAAATTGATGAAAGAGTATAAGATTAAGAATTTGGAAATGTTACGAGATGCGTATGAAAAAGATCCAAAAAAATTAAAACTAACAAATCAACAAGAGTTAGGTTTAGTTCATTTTGATGATTTACATGTTCGTATTCCAAGAGATGAAATTAAGGGTTTTGAGAAAGAATTAAAAAAAGTAATTAAAAAAGTATCAAAAGAGTTACAAATTACAATTACAGGTTCTTATCGTCGTAAAAAAGAAACTAGTGGTGATATAGATGTTCTATTAAGTCATAAGGGATTTGATACAAAAGATGAAATAAAAAATTCTGATAGAGATTATATTTCAGAAATTTTAGAAAAATTAAATAAAAAATATGAACATATTGGAACAATTGCTCGTGGTAAATCTAAATATATGGGATTACATAAAATTGATGAAAAGGTTCGTCATATTGATATTATATTCATGCCGATGAATAGTTATTATAGTGCGATGTTATATTTTACAGGTTCAAAAGATATGAATATAAAAATGAGAAATATAGCAAAAAGTAAAAATTATATTTTAAATGAATGGGGATTATTTAATAATGAAGATGATAGTCCTTTCGAAATATCTTCTGAAGAAGACATTTTCAAATTACTAGATATGAATTATATTAAGCCAGAAAAGAGAGGCTAGAACGATTAATTATGTATATAAAAGGGACTGAATTTATCTTGCACAAGAAAGAAAAACATTATATTGAGCAAATATTGTCCAAAGTAGAGCCATAAGAATTCCAATTGGAATATTATAAATATATTGAGCACCCTCTGGTACTTGAATACCAACAAGACTAAGAACCATACTTATAATAATATCTTTAACTGGTTTAAGAAAGTTAGTTGCACAAAGAACTACTGCGGCGGCAGCAGTAGGAATAAGTGATGCTTTAAATAATTTAGCAGTAGAAGTTTTTTGTTGTTGTTTTCTACATTTTTTATGGTATTTAATAGATTCAATTATTAGAGTAAAGATATAAACAAGTAAAATACCAATTAAAGTTTTACAGACAGCAGAAGCAACTGTATTTGCCATATATGAAGGAATATACATATCAATTAATCGTCCTAATTTATTTTCACTCATTAACGAATCTGCGAGCATAGGTACAGTAACCATAACAACAAATGAAAAAATAGTAATAAGAATCCATGCAAAAATATCAGTTAATGTAATTTTATTAGAACGTGGCATTACTCTAAATTTTCCATTTAACATCATCATAAATGGAATAAGAGATAAAGGTGGAAACCAGAAGAACGGTAAATATAAATATAAATATTGAGAATAATTAGAATTAAGATAATTATGTCTAGCAAAAAGTTGTCCTGGTAAAAATAAACAAAATGCGGAATTAACAAATCTATTATCTAAAATTTTATTAGTTATTTTATCAACTGTTTCTTGTAGTTTTGGAAGAAAACCCATAATATAACTTTAATATATATTAATACTAGAAAATAAATTAACTATACCATTATT
>Ga0207987_1000383_pt1 | contig 12227 bp, 10 predicted proteins | sample ETNtaG_19_FD_185768 | JGI IMG/M metagenome (GOLD analysis project Ga0207987, IMG submission 185768) | Marine microbial and viral communities from oxygen minimum zone, Eastern Pacific Ocean - ETNP201302PF86A (SPAdes) (version 2) | ecosystem: Environmental > Aquatic > Marine > Oceanic ...
GAGGTGGGGATCGACAAGTTTGTTCAGCTATGTGATTCGCCGGTAGAATTGCCGGAGATCGAACTCCAGAGGCTCGAGTCGAGTGCCGTCAGCCAGAATGAACGCCAGCGGGTAGTTTTGAGCGCGCACGAAAACCTGGTCCAGTTAGACTCTCGGAACAAAGAGGAATTCGGCCAGTTCGTCGATTTATTGCGCGGCGAGCTTGGTGACGAAACCCCGCTCTGAGCGTTCTGGGAGCCCTCTGAGGCCGATGAAGCTATTCTGTTCTTTGCCGGTTCCTGGGCTCGTGCTAATATGGAGGTCGCTTCTGGATAGCGAGAAATGAAGATCACCCGTCCGGTCAGGAACGCACGAAAACCGTCTGCGGGCTCTCCTCGGCAATCGGATGGATGTAAGTCTGCCGGGCCGTTATACGTAAGAAATAAGTAAGACAATCAAGTAGGTACGGTGGGGTACAGGAGGGCTTATGCCCGTCTTCGAGTTTGAAGCAGTAAAAAAAGATGGTCAGAAGGTCCAGTCCGAGGTGACTGCGGAATCCAAGGACGAGGCGATCAGGAAGATTCAGGACCAGGGTCTTCGTCCGACAAGGATCAAGGCTGAAAAGATCAAGGCTGAAAAGATTAAGGCGGAAAAAAAGAGTTCTTTTGGATCGAAAAAGAGCGGCTTCAAGGGCAAAAAGCCCGGTGGAAAGTTCGGTGGAAAACCCAGTGGAAAGCCCGGCGGAAAGCCCGGCGGAAAGTTCGGTGGAAAGCCCAGTGGAAAACCCGGCGGAAAGCGTCCTGAGAGTCGGTCCGCGCCGAGCAATTACAGGGCGCCTCCAATGCGCAAGCCCGGGGTGCCCACAGGAGCGGTGCTCGCGATAGCGGGCCCCCTGGTGGCGATCCTGTTTTTCGTTGTTTTTGGTTCGAAGATCTTCACGGACACCACGGAAGTCGAAGTTCTTGATCCGAATACCAGGATCCGGGCCCTGGAGAAGCGGGCTGGCAGCTTCCGGAGAGAATACAATGAGGTTCTCAAGCTGTCTCGATCCGAAGATGCGGGAGCAGCCTCACGTTCAAAGGCTCTTGACGACAGGCTTTTCAAGTGGCTGCAGGACTGGGACCGGGCCATGAAGCCTTTTATGGATGCGGACGGTTATATCAAGAGAGAATACAAAGGGTATAATGGCACAAGGCAGACGGTCAGCCGTCTCAGACACGATCTTAGCAAGACCAAAGGCTTCTTCGACGATTGACGAGAAACATCTATGAAGTTAACCGGGAATAAAAGAATCCGAGGCGAGTTTGACTCGGTCGATCTCATCGCTGGACTCCTGATAGCTCTCTGCATTCCGACCCTGACTTATTTCGTTCTGAAAAATACAGGGGTCGCTAAAAAGAGCGATCCGCAGGGTTACCTGAAGAAGGCCAGCAAGACCGTCCTCGCCAAACCCGATTCAGAGCTGGTGGCCATCCAGATCGAGTATTTCGAGAAGGTCTATAACGAGACCGGCAGGGAGTTCATGAAGCGCGCGCAGCAGTCTAAAGGCGTTCAGAGACTGAACGAGAAAGACTGGGCCATGAAATGCTTTATGGATCTCGTCAGCAAGCTGGTGACTCTCGAGAACAACATCAAGAGCGAGGCAGGCCTCGAGGCTCGCCTTGCCGGCGAACTGAACTCCATCCGGGAACTCAAGGCCCGCATCCAGTTGGACCTGGATAACGTTAAGCAGAGCTGACGCGGCAGCCAGGGGCGCCGAGTCAGTCTCCCGTTGTCTTCAGTGAGTCTTCGGTCGTGTCGAAGAGCTTGCCGTTTCGGTAGGCGATCAACAGGGCATTGACCGTCTTGATGTCGAATTCCTTGTCGGCCATGTCCCTGATGTTTACCAGGGCGGCCTTCACCGACCGCGGCTCCTCGCCCAGGTCTTCTCCGTAGAGCTGCTTGTCGAGCTCCTTGGCGATGCTGAGAACCCTTGCCAGCTCGGAGATGCTGTCTCCCTTGAGACCCTCTGGAGAGCCGCTTCCGTTCCATTTTTCGTTCTGTTGCTGGATCGCCGGCAGAAGTTCTTCCAGTCCGGGTATGTCGTTGAGGATCTCCCGGGCGTAGTGATTGCGCTTGGGCTCGTTGAGCAGCTCATTTTCAAGCTCCTGGTCAGACATGGGGATGGAGCCAATGTCGTGCAGCATGGCGGCGAGCCAGGCGTCGCGAATCTGCTGTGAATCCCAGTTCAACTCCCTGGCGATGGCCAGGGCGTAGGAGGCGACGCGTTCGCAGATTCCCCGGGGGGTGGGCGTGCGCATTTCTGCCGCGGCTACCAGGGTCTTGATGGAGCTGCGGAAGAACTGGTCCTGCTTTTCCATCTGCTTGAGCAGTTCGAGAGTGGAGCCCAGCTGGATTCCGACCGCCGAGGCGATCTCGAGATCTTCAGACTGGAAGGCCTCCGGTTTGCTCGAATAGATGTAGATGACGCCGAGGTTTTTTCCGAGGACCGTGATCGGGGCGCAGATCACCGAGCGGATCTGGTTCATCACGACGCTGGCCATGGCGTTGAAATTCTGATCGAGAGCGGCGTCGGAGGTGAGAATCGCGTGCTTCTGTTCGAGGCACTGCGAGACGATCCCGCGAGACACTCCCGCGGCCTGGTCTGGATCTTCGACCTTGTCGAAACGACCGAGGATGTCCAGGTCATCGAGACTCGTTACCTCCGTTGTATCCGAGTCCGGTTTGATTCCAAGAAGGTACAGGTGGTCGGCATCGAGGCTGCCTCCGAGCGCCTCGCTGACCTTATTGAACATCGCCGCGGGGTTGTTTTCTTCGGCGATCACGTGCGAGAGCTGCAGTAATACGTTGAGGTAGCGCTCCTCGCGGGTCTCCTCGACCTTTTCCTCCGAGCGAGTGGTGAAGTATTCCGGCAGCTTCAGCGAGATCGTAGAGGTGGGGTCGAAGGGTGCCTCGGCTGAGCCGGACTCGGCCTCGGGGATGAGCCGGCTCGAGTCGCGAAGCTGGGCGTTGCGGTCCTCAAAAACAAGCGTGGTGGTGCCGATTTGTATCCTGTCGCCGATTCGCAGGAGCTCCTCGTCAACTTCCTTTTCGTTGACGAAGGTGTGGTTGCGGCTCTCGAGATCGCGGATGAAGAACATCTCGCCGATCCTGAAGATCTCGGAATGCTTCCGGGAGATTCCCTGGTCCGGGATCTGGATCGTGCAATCGTCTTCACGGCCGATGGTCGTGCTCTCGCCGGTGATCTCGTAGGTCTTGCCCTTGTCGGCTCCGGACCTGACTCTGAGAATGGTCATAAACTTCACCTGAAATATTGAGAACGGAAGCAGCCGGGGTTGAAATGCGTAACCCCGTGCAATTCCCGGTATTGAAATGACTGGGAAACGATGAGTATAACCCAAGAGTCTACGCCTGCAAAAGACCCAGCCTGTGATAGGAGGCAATAATCATTGCCTTATCGGGCGTTGCGGCCGCCGCCTATTGATCCTCGAAGCGGCCATCGCGCATGGTGAGAATTCTGCTGGCGAGACTGGCGAGGCCCTGGTCGTGGGTTACGAGAATGAAGCCGATGTCGAGCTCCCGGTTCAGCTCCAGGATCAGCTCGTGGATGCGGTCACCGGTCGAGGTGTCGAGGTTGCCGGTCGGCTCATCGCAGAAGACGAGCTCGGGGTTGTTCATCAGGGCCCTGGCGATCGCCACCCGCTGGCGCTCTCCGCCGGAGAGCCGGGAGGGGGGGAATTCACTTCGGTCGAGCACACCGACCCGGTCGAGGAGCTCGCGGGCGCGTTTCTCGAGCCTTGACCTCTGGCTGGTGTATTTGCCGTAGCTCAGGGCGATCATTGAAGGCAGGAGAACGTTCTCGAGGACCGTCAGGTCGGGCAGAAGGTGGTAGAACTGGAAGACGAAGCCGAAGTGCCTGTTTCGAATCGAGCATTTCTTCGAGAGCCCCAGCCCCGCGAGATCGCAGTTCTGAAGCTCCTTGTCGGATCCGCTCGAATAGATCAGTTCACCGGAGGTCGGGTTGTCGAGCAGTCCCATGATGTTCAGCAGCGTCGTCTTGCCGACTCCCGACATCCCGATGATGGACAGGATCTCTCCGTGCTTCACCTCGAGGTCGCAGCCGCGCAGCACGGGGACCGTCACCCCCTGCATCTGGTATTCCTTGTGGAGATTGCGGACCGAGTAGAGGGTCGGTTCGTTCGGGCTCGGAGATGCTGACATGCTCAGATAGCAACCTCAGTGAGGGGACTTGTCAAGCCCGCAGCTGGGCGGGTCTTTGATCGAGGTCGGCTATTCATATTGAATGGAGCCGATCGGATCGCGCCGGGGGGCCCAGGTGGCCGGGACCAGGCTTGCCAGGAGACCGACTATTACAGGCGGCAGGGTACACCAGAGAATATCGGCGGGGTAGAAGTGAACGGGGATCCTGTCCATCTGGTAGATCTCGGCGGGAAAGAGCTCGACGCCGCTCACTGCGTAGATCAGGTCATGGATCTCGTTGATGTTGGCGCTGAAGGCGTAGCCCAGGGCCAGGCCGAGCGCGGTTCCTGCCATCGAGATGAGCAGACCGTTGAAGAGGAAGATCTTCGTGATTCCACCCGGGGGCGCGCCCAGCGACATGAGGACGCCAACGTCTTTCGTCTTCTCGATGACGGTCAGGGTGAGCATGAGCAGGATCATCGAGCCGGTGAAGATGATCAGGATCAGCACGATGAAATAGACCAGCAGCTTCTCGATGCCGACGGCCTTGAGAAGGTTGGCGCGAATTTCCGGCCAGGTCTGGACCGCCAGCAGCGAGCCCGAGCGGGCGATGGCCAGGACGACCTCGTTCCTGACATTGTTCAGGGCATCGAGATCCTGGATCGCGACCTGGTTTTCATCCAGGGATACACGGAGTCCCTGGTAGCGGTAGGGGCTGGCGTTCTGGTCGAGATCCCTGTTGAGCAGGTTGCGGACCTTCTGGACATCGGCGAAGAGGGTGCTGTCGTCGAGCTGGAAGTCCCCGGTGTTGATCGCGCCGGTGACGAGGAAACGTTCGGAGATTTCGCGGCCGGTGTCGGGGCTCAGGGTGATGACCGTCAGGACCTGTCCCAGCATGAGCTGGCGGTCGAGGAGCGATTGGATGCCCACGATGATGCCGGCGGGGGGCACGGGAAATTCCTTCACCAGGAGAGGCCGATGTTTCTTCAGGATCTCGATTCTCCATTCAAGGTCAAAGAACAGCCTCAACTCTTCGTCACCCAGCGGCTCTCGATCCGGGTCTGAAAGAAGAGAGTGAACATCACCGATCGCCAGCGGCATATCGACCTCCGCCAGGGCCTCTTCGCCGGCGGAGTCGGCTTCAGAGTGATGCTTTCGCAGCAGCTCATTCAGCTCGTTCGGGCGAAGCAGGTAGCTCGCGAAATCGCTGACCTCCGCCTGGCGTACCGGGTCGATCCCGGCGAGGGTGACCGGCTTGATCGACACCCCGCTGCGGTAAACAGCCAGGCGTTCGATGAAGGGAGCCGAGCCGACGACTTCCGCTATGGAACTGATCTCGTCCTCGACGTCGCTCAGGTTCTTCAGGCCGAGCGGACCGTTGCCGATGATTCGCAGGTGCGCCTCCTGGCCGCGGATATTTTCCTTGAGCTGCGACATGTAGCCGCCCATGACGCTCTGGACGATGAGCAGCATCGCCACCCCGAACATCGTCGAGAGGAAGGCGGCAAGGGTCAGGAACCGCGATCGGAAAAAGCGCAGGCTCAGGAAGTACTGGTACATTTCTCACACTTCAGGTTTTCTTGTTTTCCCCGGGGCTGTTCTTGCACGGTGGCTGTTTCCCCAGCGTGTCTCTCTCCCGGGTGTTTTGCGCCGGGGACGGGATCGTGGCCCCCCTTGAAGAACGGGTTGCAGCGAAGAATTCTCTTCATGCCGAGCCATCCTCCCTTGAAGAACCCGTGGACCTCGAGAGCCTCGCTGCAGTATTGCGAGCAGGTGGGTTGGAAGCGACAGGCGGGCGGTAGCAGCGGCGAGATGAATTTCTTGTAGAGGGCGATCAGGCCTCGGGCCATCCGGCTGGGGAGCTTGATGATCACTCTCAGCATGTTTCCGGTTTCTCCCCGGGGGTGAGCTCCGCGGCGAAACTCCGCAGCGTTACGAGGTATTCATCGAGTCCGCAGGGCTCTCCAGCCGGCAGCAGGACGATATCATAGATGCCGGGCAGGTCATTCTTCGCCTGGCGGAAAGCTTCTCTCATCAGGCGTTTGATTCGATTTCGAGCGACGGCGTTTCCGTGGCGCCGGCTCACCACCAGTCCCAGGCGTGAGAACTCACGGTCCGTGGGGAGGTAGTTGATGCGCAGGCAGTCGGCGCGATGGCGTTTCCCGTAGCGCTTGACCTTCTCAAATTCATTCGAGGTCTGGATCCTCTCGATCGGACGAAGACGGTTGGCGCTGGTCCTGCCGGCCCCGGCTGTCGTTTTTTTCGTTTCCATCATGATCCCATCGGTTCGCGGGAGAGAAATCTCCGGCGCCGCGGACTCGCCGCCGCCCCGGTCCAGATCAGTCGATCCTGATCAGTAGTGTATCAACGAATGAACGTCATATCCTTCGAGGACTTCCCGTCCGGGCAGAAACGTCAGCTCGATGAGGAAGACACAGGCGGCTACGAGGCCGCCGGACTGCTCGATGAGATCAACGCAGGCCCGGGTTGTTCCACCGGTTGCCAGCAGATCGTCAACGAGCAGGACCCGCTGACCCTGTTCGACGGCATCGATGTGCATCTCGATGCTGTCGGTGCCGTATTCGAGTTCGTATTCAACGCTCGAGGTGTCGTAGGGCAGCTTGCCGGGCTTGCGGATTGGAATGAAGCCGAGACCGAGATGGCCGGCGAGGGCGGCGCCGAAGATGAAGCCCCGGGCCTCGGGGCAGGCGAGGATATCGGCCTCGATGGACACATCGCGGCAGAGCTGCGCTATATCCTCGATGGCCCGGGCGAAGGCTCCGGCATCTTTCAGCAGGGGAGAGATGTCCTTGAAGCCGATCCCCGGTTTCGGGAAATCCGGCACTTCACGGATGTAGTCCTTGAGATCGTCGTTCATTGGCAGGCTCGCGGGAGAAAGCTGAAGGGGTATCGTGACACCCCTTATTATTCCTCCAGGCCCCGCCGTGTAAAGGGTGGAGCTATCCAGGAAACCCGTCTCTCAACCGGCTACGGAGCGGTTCAGGATTCCTGGATAGTCTCCGGTTCGTACGCCAGGATGCAGTAGAGCTTCTTGAGAGCTTCGTTCTCTATCTGGCGTACTCTCTCTCGCGAGAGGTTGACCCGCTCCCCTATTTCCTTGAGGGTCATCGGGTCCCCGTCCACCAGGCCGTAGCGCATTCTCAGGATCTTCGACTCTCTTTCGTCGACCATGGAGAGGAGTCTCTCAATCATGTCGACCTCGATCGAATCGAAGAGGATCTCGTCCGGCTGCTTCACGTTCTTGTCCTCGAGGACCTCACTGATGGCCCACATATTTTCCAGGCTCACCGTCTGACCGGTCCCGCTGGATGTGCGCAGCGCGGTTTTAAGTATTCCGAGGTTCTTGGGGTCGAGATCGAGCTCCCGGGCTACCTCGTTGAAAAAAGGTTTTCTACCCAGCTTCACGGTGAGTCCGGAAGCGGCGTTTTTCCATTTGCTGATCAGCTCCACCATATAGGAGGGGATCCTGACCGTCTTGACCGTATCGACGAGGGCCCGCTTGATGGACTGCTTGATCCACCAGGTGGCGTAGGTGCTGAAGCGGCAGCCGGCGGCGGGGTCGAATTTTTCCACGGCCTTGATCAGCCCGAGGTTTCCTTCCTCGATGAGATCCTGGAGAGGGAGACCGCGGTCTACGTAATATTTCGCGATGCTGACGACCAGGCGAAGATTGGCCTTGGTCATGTGCTCCCTCGCCGCGGGGTCACCCGCGCGGATCTTGTGGGCAAGCTCGATTTCCTGTTCCGGGGTCAGCAGATCAACCTCGTTGATCTCTCTGAAATATGCTTCGAGTCCTACTTCTCTCACGGTTCTGGCTTTCTGTCGGAGGTGTTCAACTGTCGTTGAAGAAAATTTGATACGAAACCGGCTCCGCGTACTGTCCGCGTCCTGTTTCGTTAGACCCATTGTTTTACTGCTGGGGCCGCTCCCGGCCTTGCGGCGGGAAATAGTGCTGCCCACTGGATACATATCGACTGAGGCAGGCCGTGGTCGTAGCTTTCTTTGGCGATGGCCTGAATTTGTCAATCAGGTCAACCCGCGTGCCGGGAGCCGGGTGGGAAAGGGCGAAAAAACGGGTCAGATCGAGCCTGGAGATGTCGCTGGTGGGTGCGACAAAAAGTGACTCCCGGTTCGGATCGCAGGGTTTCCGGAACTAGTGGACGGATTGTTGTTCCGGAAGGTCCCTGGCGCGTCGGGGGCGGAGGCTATTTCCTGTCCGAATCGCCGCCGGCCTGGTCCTTCCACCACTGGCGGGCGGCCTTGATGGCGGCCGCGCGCCTCTGTGTCACGGTCAGTTGGGGACCGGTGGAGGTTCCGCCGGAAATCCTGGAGGTGTAATAACCAAAATCCTGTCCGGCCGCCTGCTTGATGACCCGGAATCCGCTGGACTGATACCGGGTGACGTCGATGAGCCCCAGCACGAGGGTCAGGATTTTCATGCTGCGTTCATCCTGGATACCGCGCTTTTCGATGTATTTCTCGAAGCTGGCCAGGATGTTGTAGGAATTGCTCGCAAACGCTGTTTTTTTGGTTACGGCAAGGCCCAGAAGATAATCCGTCCCGGCCTCATCTCCCGCGGCGCAAAGGGCTCTGCCGGCCTGGATGCGAATGGTGTCAGTGCTGGAGCTCATCAACTTGGTGAGGTGTTCGAGTCCCGATGGGTCGCCGAGTTGATGCAGCAGTTCGGCCAGGTCGACAGCGGGGTTCTTTTCCTGCCATTTCTTCAGCACCGCGATTCCTTCCTGGAGCCGCAGCTGACGCTGCACCCTCAGAAAGGAAGAGCGGAACCTCGCTGTGGGATTTCCTTCCGCTTTGAGAAAGTGCCGCTGGAGGAATTGTTTCCAGAGGGTCTCCACGGTTTCGTCGGTTTTTTCGCCCAGCCCATCGGCATTTTCAGGAGCAGGAGGCTCTTCTTCTTGCGGAATGACCAGGATGAGACGCTGATCCCGGGTCGAATCGGCCGGGCTGATGTAGCGCGCCCTCGCTTCGTTGCGGGCGATCTCGTACCACTTGATTCCCGAATCGCTCCTGACGGAGCTGATAAAGGTTGGGGATCCTTCGGAGATGGAATTGAACGAGTTCAGGCGATAGGTGACGGGAGCCTGGCTGGTGCCGGCCGGGCGGCTGGCTCCCCCTGAGGTGTTCAGCCTGATCTCCCTGCGTTCTCCCCAGCGGTTCTGGTAGCTGAGGGGCCGGTTGGCCTCGATCAGGTGCCGGTGCCCATCGAGGAGCTTGAAGGAGGTTTCGGACTCAGGATTGGCTTTGATTCTCAGGAGAAATTCATAGCAGGTGAGCTTCGTGCCGCCCGCCCGGGCCTGCTTTTCAAGGTGGATTTTTTCCCGTTTTGAGACCTCCGCCTCATCCTGCAGCCATTTACGCAGCATCGCCAGGTCGGCTCGCTGTCCCGAGCCCGCGGATTGTTTCAGGGGCAGACCGCTCAGCCTGCGCAGCTCAGGCAGCACCAGGTTCGAGGTGGAGGACAGGGATGCGCCGGCCTTGGCGTTGGCCTTGTCTTCGTAGAGTTCGGCCATAGCTTCGAGGAGCGGCTTCAATTGGCCGGAGGAGAGCAGAATGGCCGAGGAGAGGTCTTTCGCGCCTCTGAGAGCAGCATAGCGCAGGGTCTCTTCTCCCTTGGCGCCGCATCGGACAAGGTTTTTCATTACCAGGATGAGGAACGGATCGGGGATGGACGCGCCGGAAAAGTAGCTCTTGACGCGTCCCATGATCTCACCCAGGCCGGTCGAAGATTCGACCTTGGAAAGGATCTTTTCAATGAATGCGAGTTCATCCTTCTGCTCTTCTGCTGACCGGGTGTTTTGAGCGCGGCCGGCGGCGATTCGGTGAACTTTCCGCCAGAGGGGGAAGCTGGCTCCGAGGGGAATGGAGGTCGTTCCGTATTGTCCGAGCGCCAGCCCTTCAAATACGTCGCGGGCATTGGCCGCCAGGGTCCTGTGTTCCTCGTTTTCGGGATCGAGGATTTCGATGGCCCGGACAAAGAAATACTGAGCTTCGTAGTGGTAGAATCTCCAGGGAGCCTGGGTGATGGTGTCGTCGCGGAGCGCGAGCCGCAGGAATTGTTCACGCAACTGCGGCTTCAGGGCGATTTTCGGAGCCAGGTCGGCCAGGGCCGAAATGATCCTGAACAACTGTACAATATCACGTTCGTTGAGCTTGCGTAGAAGGTAGCCGACCCCCCTGAGGTCGCCAATTCGGCTGAGTGCGACAGCGGCATCCAGCCTGGAGTCAGGCCCCTTCCTTGCAGGCTTGCCGGGAGGGCCGCCGGCGGCCGGTGAGGCGGGTTCCTCCAGAATTTTCACAAGCAGTTCGGGCGCTGAGGCTTCTCCCAGCGCCGCGAGCCCCAGCGCGCCCAGCGAGGAGGTCTCAGGCTGTTTCAGGGCGTCCAGGAAGGTGGTCCTGGCCTCGGCGGGGGCCAGTTCGACCAGTAAGGCGAGAGCCTCGATACGTTCGCTCAGATCGTCGCTGTGGGTCTGCTCGAACAGGAGACGGTGGAGCAGTTCCAGCGAGAAGACGGTCTTGCGGGTTTCACCGCTTTCAGAGAGGCGCTGATGTTGCTGATGCAGAATTCTGGCCAGGGGGAAGCGCTCCCGGCCCGTTACGACTCCGCGGTGTTCGTAACGTACCTCCTCGGCGAGTTTCAGGGTGCTGAGGGCAGGGGAGGTGGGGAGGGGGGTATCGAGGACGACGCCGGGGTTGACCTGGGATGCACCTTCCCTCACCTGGACCTGGTATTTCCCGGGCTCGTTGGATTCCCAGGAAATTACGTAGTTCGAAAGGTTTCTTCCCTTCGGCTTTTTTCCGCTCAGCTTGATGGCTCGCCTGTTTTTACCTTTGCCGGTGTACTGGGTAAGAATCTCAGGCTGGTCCCCAAGCCTGATTTCCAGCAATTGGAAGGTGAAAATCATCGGGTCGAGTTTTTCCCGCAGAATCCTGGAGCGCCTGGCGAGCTCGATGTCGGTTGAGGAAGAATACTTCTTCAGCAGCGGGAGAGCCTCGTTACCGGCCTTGATGAGCTCTTTCTGGGCCGCCTCCCGGCGTTTCCAGCTCTTGTGTCCCAGCTCTTTCACCAGCTTCTCGAGGCGGAGCTTTTCAGCGGTGGGTTTCTGCTGCGCCGGAGCCGGCTTCTCCTGCCCGGGGGAGGATGTGAACAGGACTGCGAAAAAAAGCAGTGAAAGGGTGAACAGGGGTACCGGGAGCCGGATTTTTAACATGTTTATCGGTCTTGCGAGCGGTCTTTTGAATGTCACTTCACGTCCATTGTATCCGGAAAATGCAATGGAGAGTAAGAGACAGGGTTCTATCAATGCTGAAAAGCCTACAGAAAGCCCTTCGTGGACACCGATATACCCCTAATGAGGGTCGGTTCAGTAGAACGACGAAGGGTCTGAGGAGACAGAACAGTGTTGAGAGATAACTCCCGGGGTACGCCCGGTGAGCGTGATAGCAGTGGTGTTGATTCATCGCGAAAGTGCATGGATGAATGGCTGAGCCGATTGGTTTCAGAATTCCATGACGGAGAGCAGGAACTCGAAGCTCTTGCGAAGAACTCGATCGAGGGTCTCGCCGGGGAGCTTGGATTTCACCGCGGCTATTTCCTGCTCTATGGCCTGCGGGCGTCAGGCGCCCTGGAGAGCGGCCGCGAGCTCGACTTCGAGGTCTGCGCCTCCCGCTTGCGCCTCGAAGACAAGAGTGACGACACGCTCTCCTGGGTGGATGTTACCAACCCCGACTTCGCGGTAAACCGGGCGGTCGCCCGGCTGGCGCTCGAGTCGAGGGAGCTGATCGTCTTCGAGGAGGAGGTCGGCGCGGAAGGATCCGGCAGCTCCGGAATACGACCCACCCTGTGCCGGTCTTTTTCCATGGGAGAAAAGAAGATTGGTATTCTCTACCTTGAGCGGGACTTTGGTACCGGCCTGATCGAGGCAGGGCTGAGGCAGAGCTTTGACCGGTTTGTCGACGCCTTCGCGCCTATCTATTCAAGGTCCTGCGGTTGTCCTGACGTAGAGCCG